>Ga0105054_10007851_pt1 | contig 14320 bp, 15 predicted proteins | sample BON02_FD_78091 | JGI IMG/M metagenome (GOLD analysis project Ga0105054, IMG submission 78091) | Freshwater microbial communities from Lake Bonney liftoff mats and glacier meltwater in Antarctica - BON-02 (megahit assembly) | ecosystem: Environmental > Aquatic > Freshwater > Ice > Glacier...
CACGAACTAACATCAAGCCATGTGATGGTAGGATACTCCTAAGACCTATGCAAACCAAACGTGATGTGCCAGGTGTAAACGGGACGTGCCAACTGGTAAAACGTAGTGATCGCAGTCGTAGGCGCAGTTGACTAAAGAGTTTTCATAGTGTTCGTTTGGAGTAAAAGGAGGCGGAGCAAGAGCTCCCCTCTCATCTTTCGAAGCTTGGTCTCTGCACACGTCTTCCGGGGCGGTGTGCAGCAAAGGGGAAGGCCGTTCGACCGTGACACCAACGCATCGCCATTTCCGACCAAGTGGGCGGGAATGTGGAATACCTAACGTTACATCTCCCTTGATACTCAGTGCTTGTGGCAATGATGGGCAGCACTTTGCATTCTCTCCCTTGCTGATCTCAAAGGAATCGTGTCCGTGAATAGTCCACATGAGCCCTTGCGTCCACGGTTTCCAATGGGTGTTGCTGAGAATCTCTGCTATTGGCTTGGGGTAACGAAGTCGTATTTGTTCAGTGGACTGCTGGTTGTGCCCTTGCCAGCCTGTTTTGAGTGATCTCGGGAAGCTTGGGGACAATACTTCTATCGCTTCTGCCTCTTCGTACATGCATATTTCAGCGTTAGGTAGGATGAGACATTGGATTTGACGTTCAGTGGCACCAAGGCTGTGCCACAGGTGATGCCATGCTTTCATGGTTTCCCGGGAGAGGGCATCTGCCCCACGTGGTTTTAGGACACTGCAGGTTTCGGGCAAGACGTTAATCTTCTGCACATCACACGTGACATTGGGGTCCAGACTGGACTCAATTCCCATGAAACATAATCAGAGTGGTTCATTTGGCAGTACTCTCACAGTGATGGTGGTATGTTGAATCCTGCCGGATTTAAGAAATTCCATATCACTCCACCACTTCTTTTCGGAAATAATACCTAGTGCTTGCAGTTTTTGAATTGCTGCTAGCTTGGTATCGATTCGGATTCCTTGGAAGGTCACCCACACCCCTCAATAGACAGCCTGATTAGTCTCGCCGAGTCAGTCATTTCTTTCCATCACGACTGTTGCCTGGTTTCCAGAAAACTCTTGGCCCAAGGTGCCAAATGCTCTTGCACCCATTTCTGACCTTCATCCATTGGTGTGCGCAAATCTCCTGGATCTTGGCACTCTATGTTCTGTCTGAAGGTGCCGGAAAAAAGCTCGAAGTCTCGCAATTTTTTTTGTCCCGTTCCAGGAGGCGACGCACCGCTTCAGCCTAAGCACTGTCTGGGTGTCTCTCCTCCAAGATCTGTATCCTCAGAGCACTTGGCTCTGGGTCGGCATTCTGTTTGCCATCCGAGTCCTCCCTGCTAGGGATCGGATACGATGCACCGGTTTTCGGACGCGCTTGGCGAACCTCGTCACCTGTAGTATGATCTTCAACTAACCACAGGTTGTGGTTCCCTGCGTGCCAATGCGGTTTGCTTCCTGCCTGCCAGCCTTCCTCATTCTCGAAGCTATCGCTGCCCATGCTACTGCCTGCTCCATCGCTTTGCCCGCGTGATTCATCATCGCTCTTCTTCGCTCTCTAGGTCGGGTTCCCAATCATCCTCGCTCATGTTGACCACATGCACAAGCCTTTCGAATTTTCGTGGGGGCTGCAGGGCCTGTGAGGGCTGCGAACTCCGCCGAGAGCGGGAGTTGGGGGGCTGCTCTCACAATAGCTTGGGGCACGGGAGGATTCATTTGACAAGAGAGCTCTGAAGGAAACCGTTTGAAGGCTTGAGATGCGTTTGAGCGAGCGAAGGACACTCCTACGGGGTTTCAATGCGAGGCGAAGCTCATGGCACAGTACGAGTGTGCTATGCCAAGGGCTGGGAGTGCAAGCAAGAGGGCTGAGAGTGTCTTTGTTGACGAACAGCTCTTCACCGTGTTGGCAGCGCTTGTCTGTCTGCATCTGGTCTAGCTCAACCTATAGCAGAGGGAGATTCAGCTTCAGCTGAAGGGGCGGAAGGTCACGAGGTGAAGGGGCACTGCGGTATGTTGCAACAAAGTCACATCTGGTTTGTTCACTGCTCCCTTCATATGCACTCATTGGCATAGGGTCATGGTCGACCTCTTGCCGGAGGATCAGAGCTTGAAAAACCTTTTCCTTTCACATTTCCATTTCCTCCAAAAGCAGCATGTCAAGAGGCTTCTCAAAATCACCCCAACTGCGGCCGTTGTCCTTTGCTCCGGCAGAGGCGGCAAATGCAACGGAAATTGCATTAGAGGCAGTGGACGCAGCAACCACAGCAATGACGGGAGCAAAATCTGTCCCAGGAGTGAAGTGATCAACAGCAGCAGCGGGAGATGTATATAGATGTATACACATATACAGATGTGGGGATTTCGTGCAGAAACTTCATGTTTCGCATTCGCATCAGCTTGTCTCGCGCCAGTCTCATCCGCCGCGGGAAGCATTCCAACTATACATCTCGTGCATTATGTCATATATATACCGCGCGAGCTCTCGGCGCATCAACACATGCTGTCAGGCGAGGATGCACACGCCAGCATCACTCGAAAACATTGTGTTTTAAGGGGGTTTATATGCAAAACACAACATAACACTTCTCCTCAATATATATATACATACACATTTTGAATACATTACACTTTTACCACTGTGTTTTAGTTTGGCTTTGGAAGAGCCTGCACCATCTGCACCTGTGTCGTGGTGCATATGTCAGTTCTATTCTGGGCATTGATCTCTTATAAGAGTCATACACTGCCAAAAGACAGGTCCCAAGCATCTCCACGCCCAACACAGACCGACACAAGCAAAGACAATTGCAGGCATGCCGGTTCCTCGCCGAAGCCTCGTCAAGTGCCCGAAATGTCTGCAAAACTACGGCTTTTGTGGACTTTTGGCTGTCCAAGCTCGGTATGCCGGCTAATAAGACGCAACTGCGTGCCTTTTTCGCACAGGTCAAGCGCATCTGTGCGATGGAGCCCGGCAATTGGGAAAACGTGTCGCCAAACAGACAGGGCAGCATCTCGTTCGAGCACACGCTATGTCTTTTGCGCAACTACAACACATGTAGTTTTCAAGAAGTGGTGCGGCCCACTAGAGCGAAAATGAATATGTGTACTTGGCTACGGACCCAAACTGTTCCTCGAACTTCTTACATAGTGCATGTTGGGAGCCATGCGTTTTACGTGCATGTGGCGTCAAATACGCACAAATGGACACTGTACGACCAGCGCAGCCCGCAGAGCCGCAAGACTGATCTTGACGTACTGACCAGGAAAGGCGGACACGGCCGAGCAAATAGAGCTTCAAGCAAAGCTACTAAACTATTTCTTAGGAAGTAATAAAAGCAACATCAATCAATCTCAGAGTGGTGACGAGGGTGCTTCAAATCGAAGACCAGGCACCGAATCAGTCTATGAACTCGACTTTCAAAATCAGTCTATTCGCACAAACTATGTAAAATTTGTTTAATAAAGAGTGAAAACCAACACGTAGGATTCCGCATCAATGGCATCTTCCGTGCCACTTGGATTTCGTAATGCGGCTTATTCATGTTGAACTAAATTGCGTGGAAATCACCTTTTTGGACTTCCCAACCGGACACAGGCTGCATGCCAATTCGCTTGCCGCCCCTGTCAACATTTGATATTTTCCGGATGCACACAGCGTGCAAGTGCTGGAAGATACGGCACCTTCGACTGTCGAATATTTGCCGCTGCCTCATTGATCGCACTTGACTCTTCCAGTTGAAGCAGAATACGTCCCGGCTATGCACGGTGTACAAGTAGAACCAGACTGGGCAGCGGTTGCACCTGAAGATGTCCCTTCACCACACTCTTCGCACTCAGATGCTCCCGGAGCATCAGAAAATGTCCCGGCTGTGCACTCGTCGCAGTGTTGTGCTCCAGTGGATTTCTGATGCTTCCCCAAGCCGCAATCCGTGCATTGCTCAGCTGCAGTGCCGGCGTTAAACGTGCCGGCTAAACACAAATCGTATGTGGACTTAGACCGCGCACCCAACGCAGCAGAAAATTTCCCGCTGCCACAGTGTTCACACATAGAGTTGCCAGGTCCATCTGAAAATTTGCCGACTCCGCGCTCGTCACAGTTGCCTGTGGTCCTTCCGACATCATCAGAATATGTCCCTGCCAAGCAATTGCTACATGCCTTTTCTCCGATACTGTTTTTGTACTTGCCAGCTACACATGGCGAGCATGAATCGCCATCTTGCCTGGTATATCCGCGATTACACACACAATCATCCAATTCGACTGAAGCACTGGCAGCATACATGTAAAGAGGACATGCATAATCCGCGTTATCTGTTCCAGGGCAGTATGTACTTTCATCACGCGACTGGCATTCGGTGGATGAAGTCTCCAACAAATGCATACCGCCCTTACAAACGCACGCCAAAGATGACTGCGATGATAATTCGGGGTTGTGTGTGTTGGTACGGAATTGTTCGCAATCTATCTTTAGCCCGTTTTCACAATAGGTGTCAACAGGACAACCTATGCATGTGACGTGATCGACAGATGCATACGTTCCCGGATCACATTCCGTACAATCGGATGATTTTGCTCCGCAGAGTTCCTCGCGATGTGTGCCTGTGTGTTTGTACACGAAATTAATAGTCCACAACAACTGTTTGATTTGAGGCTGTTTTATATTCTATGATCACATATCGTGTTTTGTTGTTGGTATGCAACGGATTCACACTTATTGGTGACCAAACTCTGTGCGTGTCTATGCGCTGCAAAACTGCGTCCAAAACTATCTTGACAAACCCAAAGAAATCCTGCTTTTGCCAGTGCCTCTCGTATGTGTGATGCCACTGCCACCACTTCCCACGCTGTTGTCACTCGTATCCATAACGCAATCTCTGATGGGCTGATGACCAAGTTTGGGAGGCCCGATGCCGTTGAAGACATCATGACGAAAGAGTAGTTCGAATCTTTGAGAACCCAGAGTTCTGGGATACAACCAAGGGCCCAATCAAAGCAATTACAACTCAGTTGCGAGCACATAGAGCTTACAGCAAAACTACTAGACTATTTCTTACGAAGTAACAAAAGCATCATCAATCAAGGGTGTAGCTACGATCAAATTAGCATCTGGCCCCCTGAGTCTAGATGGAGCGCAATGGCACTTACTCAAACACATTATAGACAACCCAGACACCAAATCCCTCGAGGTAAGATTATAGCATAAGCTTACACAACAACTGAGCATAGATAAGGATAAAAAGCATAGTTTATACTCTTGGAGGGTGTTATGGGGTGCAAAAGAAATCTATCAAGCTACCAAATTCCAAGGGGACACGACCATAACCATCCCACCTTTCTTCAAAACTGTGGGTAGAGGTAACGAGAGGATATGGGGTCAAAAGACCACAACCCCACAATCAACACTGATTCATTGGGGTGGTTTAAACTAGAAGGAACAACAACAATTAGAACCCATCCTCTCAACAGCAGACAACCGGATCCTCCTCGCCCATCCGCACGGGGAAAACAACAAAACCTCGCCCCCCTTTAGGGAATCGAAACTAGCGGCGAGGGCGGACGGAAAAATCAATAGATACAAAGGATGGTGGCGAGAGGAAAAAGACGAACTCGCCACGCACAAGATAATAATAACAGTCTTGATGAGTACGAAAGGAAAGATATCTGAAGCCACACGCATAAAAATATAAGAAGCCATAGAGGCAGAAGAACCTAAAGACACTCCCTCCTTTGGGAAAGAAGAATCCGAGATCCTCCACCGCGAAGGCACAGAGGCGGGTCTATTGGGAACCTGTAACTTCCCAGGGGCAGTGTATGCCACAGATGCATCAAACAACAAGGGAATCATGGGAGCTTCTATAGACTCCACGAAGACAGAGGAGAATGCTGCCAGCTAGGAAGGGGGGAGGAAGCAAACTCCTCTGAGTGGCATGCCTGGCCCTAGAAGACGCAAAGAACACAAAGGATCGAAACCCAATAGTCTTCTTAATGGATTCAGCGAATCTCCAAAATGCCACAGTCAATTTAAACGTCAAGTCTTCCAAATACCTAGTCCATTTCAAAGTTGTCCTTATTTTTTCTTTGATTTTCTTTGGCAGCAATGCTTCAGGCTCTCGTTTGTGAACAGAGTGAGTGGACGGAAATTGTTTTTTCCCTTCATTTTTTTTTAGGAACAGACACCCATTTCTCACCTAGAATCTCCAAAACAGGAACGGACGGTCTCCATTTTGCATCCAGAATCTCCAAAACAGGAACGCACGAGAGTAAGCTTTATAACAAGGGAAGACAATTCAAGAGAACCACTCTGGAAATTCCATAAGGACAATAGCATATGGATACGAGACAGAAGAAGAGTTTTCCAATGCATCGCTTACCAATTCGAGACAGAAGAAGGGTTTTCCAATGCATCGCTTACCAAATAGAACCAAATTCAACTTTGGTGAGGGATGGGGGACGGGAGCAGCGTTTGTGGAAGGGACGGGATGGAAAAGTCTGACTAGAAATATTACTGTTGCTCAGCTACTAAGATTCGCACAGCGACACTGGTTGGGAATTCAAAAGCTCCGAAGTGCGTTTGCACCCGTAGGTTTGACTGCAGGACGCTTAGTTTGATCAGGGCATCATAAGGCCAGGGATTCACTGGCATTCAGAAGCCAACAAAAAGAAGTGTTAATAATGGAAATTCTATGGAGAAAATAGTATTTCATTTCAAATTAAAAACACAATCATTGGCATCGAATGGCGTCAATAAAACAAAGCAACACATACTGAGCAAATCTGCGCAGTGGTTCAGCACATTAGCGCGTTGGCTCAACAAAGTAGCGCAGTGTTTTAACGAGACGTGCGTGGTTGCCATTGTGGACATTGTTTTGGAACATTAATAGCGACAAGTCCTGTGCTTTTTAAATTTGCAATGCAGTGTCTGTACACATATGCGCTCGGTGAGAAGAAGTTTTTTACGATGTTTACTGATATCTGTAAGATGTTGACATTGAGTAAGCTTACACGTAACTTCTTGAAACACTTGTAGCGCGTCTTTGCGTGTGCAGTCGTAATTCGCGCAGGATGCAATAATTTCGTTGTCGAATAGGCAGTTGGAATGCAATTGCCGATGTTCAGGGGACTGGGGACGGTGTCAAACACCTACCACTAGCCATTGACCTGAACGGTTGAAGATTGGTGATGTTCGGGGACTGGGGACGGTGTCAAACACGTACCACCAGCCATAGGCCTCAACGGTTGAAGATTGGCAGTGTATGCGTATGGGTGTGTGTGTGTGTGTCGCCTGGAGGTTTGATTTGCACTTTGTTCTTGCACTTGTCCTGTGCAGGGTTCATCCTGAAGGACAAACACTGGCAAGCGATGGAAGCGTCTTACCTTGTCGAGACTTTTACTGCCCGCTGACCACCGCCGGGCACGTCTGTCAAGGTTCATGGCTTGGATTGGGGTAAACAGAGCGCGGGCGATCTCGCAGATAATGTGGCCGCTGTGCATTGGAAATTTCGGGACTCGGATGTCATGCAAGCCTGTACCAGCTGTTCCAAAACGGAACAAGCAGGCCGCGGAGGTTTTTTTGACGCAGAATTAAAAGAGGCCACGCGGGTTGTATGAGATGAAGTGCAAGGGCTGTGTAACAGCCCTTTCACTTCTTCCTCAGACTCCTCCTCTGTCTCGTGCTTCTCGTGCAATGCATACGTCCTGTGCTTGCTGTGCAACAATTCGCGAATAGAAGGCAGTGCCGCTGCTGAGTTTTTTCTTTCTTGAAGTAGGCGAGCGGGGGCTGGTGGAGTGGGAGGGGCGACGGGTAAACTGCTCAGATGGCAGCTCTACACGACGAGGTTGTCCGTCTGACAAGCGTCGACGCGTCGAAGAATGCCCGGGGGTGGCGCTGAAAGATCTTGTGAAAATAAAGCAATTTTCGCAGTCGTCTGGCCAGCTTTTGTAGGGCGGAGGCCCCGCACTAAGTGCTCGTGTGAAGGCATGGGCTATGTTCTCTCCCAAGATTGGCACGGGCCGGCTTCGTGGTGACAATGTTGACGTTGAATTTTCATGATCACTCAATTTCTTCTTGCTGGCAATATGACCTCCATCGATGGGTGACGGTAATGGAGCGGCACCTGTGAAAAGCAAGCACAAAGTGCCCATACACATACAAGGAAGAAATGTCAATCGTATTCAATGGCGATCATCAGTGATGAATCACTGATTGCTGTACACGTGCATATGTTAACATGATAGAACAAATCAAATCAAGTTCTTTCACTTCATCGTTGAACCTGTGAATTTCTTGGGAGACCTGTTGGTCTCAATGCGTGTAACTACTTGTGCAGGAACTTGAACAGGCTGGACTGAAATTTGAGAACCCAGCTTGGTAGACTGGGGAGATGTTTGCGGATTCCAAGCCTTGCTATCGAGAGAGAAAGAGCTATTGATAGTTTCAAAGGACCTTGCCCGGCTTGGAGGCCTCTGCGATGTATTGTGCTGAGTTGTCCGAGCCTGAGAAACTCTAGACTCCCAAGACTGGGCTCGGATTGAAGTTGCATGATGAGTTTCCTTGGACAGATCTTGAGCAGACTTCTGTCTGTGTCGATAGCCTTCTGTCTGCACTTGTGGGTGCGTTTGTGTGGCGGCAGCGCTGGTTTGCGAGAGTGGGTTGTCAACAGCGTTCAGCACGCGAGCCATCAAACATTCCAGCCTGTCCATGCGTATCTTTAGCTCAGATACGTCTGCAGGCTCCAGATGCACCTTGGCAGGCTTTGCGCGAGTCAATGGATCCAGGCAAATCCCGAGCTCAGCGCATGCAAATTGAAGCGTTGTTGCTAAGCGCGTGAAGACTAGCAAGCATGATAATGCACCAACGAAGACCAGGACACAAGGTATGACGACATACACAGCTGCAGTCATTTGCTGCCGTCTCTGCGGTTCGGTGCGGTTCGGTGTATAAATCACGTGAATTGCTGATAATTTTTTTTTTAATTTAAGAGTGTTTTCAGCAAGAGGAGCAAGAAACATTAAGATCGATATTTTAAGGATTCAACGATCACAATGCAAGCATCTTTCCGCTGACTAATCATCTTTTCCGTACACTTTGCTGCTAGGTCCTGTTTTCATATTAACAAAAACATTATTTTTTGCAATTCTGAATCCACAAAAATGGATCATTTTTACGATGATCCCCAGCATAAAAATCTCGATTCTCCATAATATTCTCACCCTTGAGCACAGCAGTAATAAAGACCCCGTAACAAATCTTGATAAATCTCGGCCGGTTTACTACTCAAAAGCATGATCAAATCGAGAAAAGGCCCACCGTTACTCCTCGAACGTTCGAGAGGGTTTTATTTTCACCATGAGCGTATTGAGGGCTGGGAGGAGGCTGGGAGTGGAGTGAAGAGATATACACAAGGAAGCATGTATTATGCACCATGATTTTTGGAGAAACGCTCACGTGTCAGAGAGTATATTTGGCAATTTTTGGACGATTATTTTGGACAATTCAGAGTATAAAAACCCTGTGTTCCGTGCGTGACTCATGTTGAAATTTTACTTGACCCCCCCCTTCCTCGTTAGGATATATACACACAAACATATACATGATACACGGGAAGAGGTGAGTACCAAAAAGTCGCCAAATCTTGGAATAGAATTTATATTCTCAAAAAAAATACGTAAATATATATATGTATATATATATATGTCAAGGTCAAGCGCTCCTTCTATTCCATATCCTTCTCCACCATGTTCACCCACCCAGCCAACGACAACAGGGCTGAAACAGCATCCTCCTTCTCCAACCCCCCCCCCCCCATTTCCCATGCCCTTGTCCAACATTTCGTTCGCGATGTCAACATCATCATCCTCCACCTCGAAGTCCACAATACTCTGCGCAGGGACCGCTTGGATTTGTGCCAAAGTGGATGCCGCCACGCGCTCGATTTTTTTGTTTAAGAACCATTTCTCTTGGTCACAGTGAGCTGACTGAGAGCCTGAGTCAAGGCTCACTCAGCTGAGGTCTGATTGAGGTAAGGACCGTGAAGGGTAGAGCATATTGACACACGAGGGTAGAGCGTATTCACGTATTAACGTATTGAGCAGGTTGCAGAGCGTATCGCGTATCGCGTATCGCCCTTCCTAGCCATAGACCACCCCCCAACGGTGGTTTTTGGATCATTTTTGAGGGGTGATCTAGGAAGGGCGAAACGAGGGGGTGGCCTCGCGTATAATATGAAAACCCTGTGTTCCGTGCGTGACTCATGTTGAAATTTTAATTGACCCCCCCTTCTTCGTTAGGATATATACACACAAACATATACATGATACACGGGAAGAGGTGAGTACCAAAAAGTCGCCAAGTCTTGGAATAAAATTTATATTCTCAAAAACAATACATAAATAAATATACAAATGTGTAGCCCGTTGCTCTATCTGAGGCTACTGCATACTCCAGGTTCATTTGCGAGGACACCTTTATCCTGAACTCAGCCGCAGCATCGTTTACAACAAACACCGTGCCCTGCTGAGTGGGAGTAGCTGTTGCGCTGCCACCTTCCCCGCCTGCCGCTGCTCCAGAACCACGAGATTGTTGCGGCCCCAGCCTTGGCATCCTCGTGTAGTTTTTCCTCTTTTTTTTTGGCCACGGATTTTTTTGTTTCAGAACTATTTCTCTTGGTCACAGTGACCAGCGACGTAGTTAAGGTGGAGGGTGAGGATCCGGACACCCCAGGTTATCTAAAGGGGTAAGGTTGGGACGTCGGCGATCTCGGATCGTGGGTGCGTCTCCCTTGGCTCGCTCACGATGAAGCCCCGGGACCGTACATAACGATTCCCCAATATCAGTTTAAAAAAACAAAGCAACACACCTGACTCAAGGCTCACTGAGGAGGCCTGAGTGAGGTAAGGACCGTAAGGCCCCATGAAGGGTGAGCGTATTGACACACGAGGGTAGAGCGTATTGACATATTAACGTATTGAGCAGGTTGCCGAGCTTATCGCGTATTTCGGATCGCCCTTCCTAGGGGGTGATCCAAAATTTTACCTTCAACAAAGCTGTTCCGCATGGATTTCGGGGGGCACCATTGATCCCTGGGTGCTACGTTTCTTGGTAGTTATGGAACCCAAGAAAGAAAGAAAGAAAGGGAGATTGATCGTGGGAATTAGTTAGCCCGAGAATACATGTCAGCCCACCAACATTGTGAGCTATTTTACCCACTCGCATGGGATCTGATTGGGTCTGCCTTAAACTAAGTAGGCTCCGGTCCTCCGGTCCGAGACAGTTTCTTGGGTCCTCAGTGGTCAATCGGGTGCTCGCCATCCGCTTAATCCAGTGATTAGGTTGGGTCTTCGAAACCCAAGAAAGAAAGAAAGAAAGGATTTGAACAAAGCTGTTTCGCCATGGTGACGCACAAGTTGGAGGACAAGGTACAGCCACACGATGAGGATGAATAATCCAGCAAAACTGGCTGTAGCAGCCCATTGAGTGCGCACGTCCTCATAGGCGGGGTATTTTCGAGACTCGGTAAAGCATATGAGCAAGTGCCTACACTGATCTGCGATAGCTATGCCCGCCGCAAAATTTTTGCGCGCACCTGCCATTTGGGGGGATATTTTGCTCCCTATGAGCAAAATCCCCCCCCAAATTTGCTCACTGAAATTTCATCATCCCAAAAATTTCACCACCCCCCAGCGATAATTTCGGCCTTTGCAACCAAGTGACGAAACCCCCCCTTCCAAACCCATCGTTTCCCTATGAGCGTGTTGACGGCGCAGCGTACTTTTCTGGTATTGAAGGAATTGGCGGGAATCCCAGCTTTTCCGCAGGAATTTCGATGATTTTCTAGGTAATCCCTGGGAATCCGTCGGAAATGGAATATTTGTACCAAGAAAGGGTGTTTGTGGCAGGGTGCTTACCACCACCGTCCATTCCAGTTTTAGAGATTCTGGGAGGAAAATAGACACCGTCCGTTCCTGTTTGTAAGATTTTGAATGAAGAGTAGGTTCTTGATTTTTTTTTGTTTTTTTTTTGGAGCAAAACTTTTAGAAAACATTCTCCTCAAAAAAAATTCCGCCCATTCAATCTGTTCGGAAATGAGAGCCTGACGCATTGCTGCTCAGGAAAATACCAGGGTCCTACACAAGTGTGATATGATGATTGTTCAAGTTAAGGATTTCACAAGTCCAACTTGTCAAGTTGACTAGTTTGTCAAGTGGAACTTGTCACCGCAAGTGGGATTTGTCACCTAGGAAAAAATTCTGACGTCGGCAATTTTTTCTGAGAATCGCTAGCACGTCGGAGGTGTTTGCGAGATTTTTCGGTCCTTTTTTTGCGTGTTCTAGTCTGTCTAAAAATCAGTGTTTTCGGATGGACAACATGTGAAATATGACCGTGGCATAACCCCCCGCCCCCATCTTTTTCACGGTATCCGAGACGATGTAAAACTAGCTCAGTTGGTCAGAGCGCGGGATTGTCAATCCCGAGGTCGTCGGTTCGATTCCGGCAAAAATTCCAAAAACCGAGAAGTCAAATCTACATGGATTTGAGCTCCATAGACCCTCAAGCAAGGGTACTAAATTACTGTTTCACGTAATAAAAGCAACAATCAATCAGTCACGAAGCGACACAGGTAGTACACAGAAAATGGGGATAAACAAAGAGAGAGAGAGCGAAAGATTCAGTCATCAACGTCGCAGAACGTCTCAGTAAAGTTGTTGATTATGAATAGTATATATGTTCCCGGAATCCAAGATATTTTTTCCCGACGAAAGTCTGCGAGGTTTCAACTTAGATTAACAAAACAATACTCTCTTTCAAGTTCAGAATTATTTTGCAGAGTTTGAAGTGGTTTAAGTTTCGTACCCAAGGCCACCTATACTAATGTTCCGTTGAAATTTTGACCACTCAACTTGGGGTAGATTTCACGCATGTGTAGTATGAATTCTCGATTCATACGTAACACAGCCAACATATTCAATCGGATCTCTTCCGTATTGAGAAGCGTGTTTCCATTGTGACACACGTCATTGGCCTCAGAAAAAATACGCTCACAAAAACTTTCGGCACGCAAAGCCCCTATCTGCTCACAGGGACAATAGAGTTAATAAAACATGGGAATGAAGAGGTAATACGGCAGGAGCACACAGTTAATAGTAACAGGCATGTCTCACCTCACGTACTGTCTACAGATTGTCGCGGAGAATCCACCAACGCCGCAGCAACACTGCCACGTTGCAGTGGCCTCTCGTCATGGAGAACATCGCAAAATAATTTCAAGAACATTATTTTCACCAAAAAAATTCACCGAAAAATTCTTGGGAAAAAAACAAAAATCACCGATTTGGCCATGACCGTGATCTGACCCCCCCCCCAAGTACCCCTTTGGGGGGGTTCTTGCGACAGCTTGCGGATGTGATTTTAGGGGGGTCACCTTTCAAGTTGACTTGACAAGCTGTCACTGTTCAAGTGATTTGAAGAGGGGCCGGAGGCGAGGGTGTTTGCTTGTTTGTTTGTTTGTTGGAATAAAACCCCAAAAACTATACTCCGCCTCCTGTTGGGAGGGAAGTAAACCCCCTGGGAGTGATCACACACGGGCCTGGGAGTGATCACACACGGGTAGAGGCACAAACCACGTGCGTACCAAAGACAGCGGCACAAACCACGCACTTGTCAATCTATGGTTAACACTCAACAAGTTGACGGGCTGGCTCGCATCCCTGGATACGACACGTACCACACCTAGCGCATCCTCATCCACCGAACAGCGTCCCCCCATGCCTTGTATGACGTATTGGTTTTGGACGGAAGGAGGGGTAAAACCGGGTGACAAGTCTTCTTCTTTGGATGACCCCGTCTTTTTGAGATTCGTGCAACAGTAATACACTTGCATTCAACTCGCGTTTCTCAGCTGTTGCTGCCGAGCCCCGCGGGGCTCGGCAGTCGGCTGACATGCGCCCTGCAACAAACTCCTTTTCTTGGTACAAAATTCCATTTGAAGCGCCCAGGGAGTACCGAGAAAATCATCCAAATTCCTGCTAAAAGGCTGGGAGTGGCTATTTTTCCAGAACGTGATTCTGGCGCAGCCACATGGTAGTAAAAACCCTATTGTATTGTACCAGGAAATGTGGCTGCGACGAGGGTACTGGGACTCCCTATTTGTAAGAACGGTTAAGTCGTACGACTTAGCCCGGTACGCCAAATAGGCTCGACCCGGACCGGAAATTACCTAGCTAGGTAATTTCGGACCGGAACGAAGCCTATTTGGCAAAGTGGTCTAAGTCGTTCGACTTATCCGTTCCCACAAAATCTTAATTAATGGCCCCCACAACCAATGGACCGAGC
>Ga0105054_10007853_pt1 | contig 14318 bp, 19 predicted proteins | sample BON02_FD_78091 | JGI IMG/M metagenome (GOLD analysis project Ga0105054, IMG submission 78091) | Freshwater microbial communities from Lake Bonney liftoff mats and glacier meltwater in Antarctica - BON-02 (megahit assembly) | ecosystem: Environmental > Aquatic > Freshwater > Ice > Glacier...
ATCCCCTTTTATACCTTGTAATCCAGTCGCTCCGATTGCTCCAGCATCCCCTTTTATACCTTGTAATCCAGTCGCTCCGATTGCTCCAGCATCCCCTTTTATACCTTGTAATCCAGTCGCTCCTGTATCCCCTTTTTCTCCAGTCGCTCCTGTATCCCCTTTTTCTCCAGTTGCTCCTGTATCTCCTTGTTCGCCTGTTGCACCTGTGGGACCCGGTATTACGTCTGTATCACAAGATAACTTATTTACAGGTAAACCCTTATTATTCACATTGGTGAATTGTCGTTGTACGTTCAAATTCTTAAGCGGATGTTTTTCGTTATAATACAATAATAACGATGGATTATAAGGTATTCCAGATGAACTCGTGGAAGATAATACTGTACCATCCTTTCCAGAATGTAACATATGAATACCTTTGTAATCTTTACAATCCGAAGAATCTAAGGTTGGAGTATATATACCTGCATTGAATTGTTCTTGTTGAACTTCTGAAATAATATTTATTTTTTTTGTACCAATTTGTCGTTTGGATAAATGGGCGTATCGTTGTTGTTTTGTCCATGGATTAGAATTATGTTTGTGTTGTAATACTTCCGCTTTTAGACGCATATCTGTAATTGTTCTGTCTATATTTAAACAAGGTACATTCGTACGATACCCTGTATTTGGCGGTATAGGACCAGACGACCATTTGGATGTTTCACAACTAGAACAATTGGGTTCTGTCATTTATACTATATAACTTATACTTAAATATTTACGGTTTGTTTTGTGTCCAAAGGTATACCCGAAGACATTTGAGGAATTTGTTGTAGTTTATTCACATTCAAAATAGTTCTTATACGTTGTAATAATGTTTCCCATGTATCTTGATAATTAGACTCTCGCAATGCTTCTAGAAAACACCACGTCATCACCCCATTGAATTTACCGTTGATTCTAGCATCTAGACTCACTTGATTATCCATACATCCGCTTAACATTATCACTTGTCCTTGCGTATCAGACACATTCGGGTTTGGTACGGTCATACTCTCTTTGGTTTGGATAGAACTATCCAAATATTGATAACGCAAATCGTATATAGTACCACTGTGACAATTATCAAATAATGAAAACAACGTGACTTTTTCTTTAAGATGGGTTTGTATCAAATGTTTAAATTCATCATCTACAATATGTTGATGGTCTGCCGTTACTATCAATTCGTCATAACCATCCACTTCATCGCCAGACATATCGGCCGTATAATACCCGTGCCCACTAAATGTAAAACAAATATGGTCTCCTTCATTCGCAGATTGTAACAAGGTAATAAACGAATCCAATATGTCTTTACGCGTTGCCTTTGTATTGATTAGCAACTGAATATTATCTGGGTTATAGTTGTATTTGGAAATAAGCATATCCCTTAAATCATACACATCGTTCACGCATCCTTTTAATTCTGAACTTGTACCTTCATAATTAATACCAACTAAAAGCGCTTTTTTATTTGTGGTAGGTGGTACTGTATTTGTGGTAGGTGATACTGTATTTGTGGTAGGTGATACTGTATTTGTGGTAGGTGATACTGTATTTGTGGTAGGTGATACTGTATATGTATTACGAATATTGGATATACGTGTATCTTTTATATGGTCTAGGTGTAATTTACGCACGTGATACCATTTTATAATACGCGTATGCATTAATTGTTTATTCTTCCACGAGATTCTATAGGCTATATGTATAAAACGAACCTTCGTGGTAGCGATATGTTTTATTTTTTTCAATTGGTCGTTATACCATAGCCACACTTGATTAATTTCATCTTCCATATATATATAACATATTTTAATATAAATGGATAGTAAAATGATTGTAACAAAAAATACAACAAATTATAATGGAATCCAAAAGGTTACCATTCCATCTTTCTTAATACACTAACCTTTTTTTCAATAAACCATGTATGGTTTACTTATAAAATTGTATGTAAGGTATGCACGACCTCATCGGTTAAATGGGTTGGGAAATCAATTATAAAATGTATAATTAAATTACCTTTATGGTCTTCACGTTCTAACCCAAATCCTTGTATCGTTTGAATAAAATTAGGAGTAATGACTTCACCCGATTGATTGGATAAATTTAGTTTATATCCAGATATATGGAGAATGGAACAGGATAATCCGCACAATGCCTCACGCAATGAAATTCGTTTCATATAGATTAAATCTAACCCTTTACGTGTAAAGAAGGAATGAGGATGTATGACAACGACGACTTTAAGGTTACCATAATGCTGAGAGGAGACATTGCCTTTATTGGCAAACGTCAATATTTCGTTATGGTCTATACCCTTTGGTACTTTTACATAAAAGGTTTCGGTTTCTAATCGTGAGGTGTTTCTCTCTTGTATAGTGCGTTCAATCATGATTGGTACCATACAACCACGATAGGCTTGTTCTAAAGTGATTTCAAGCGTTGTAGTTAAACTCAAGGGTTTGTCTGTAAAACATGGAGTGTCTTCGGTTGGATGAAAACTATCCTTTGTATATAAAGTACATTCGGTTGTGTTTGGTGTAAGATTCGTTAAATACATATAAGCATCGTATATCGTTTGAAATCGTTTTTTGGATTCAACACTATTTCCGTTACGGTCTGGATGGTGTTCTAACGAAAGCCTACGATACGCTTGTTTGATGTCTTGGTTGGAGGCGGTTAAGTCTAATCCCAAAATAGTAAACATTTTAGCATCCATAATAAATTAAAACGATATAAACTTATCGTGTTGATTACGAATATGGTATTAGAAATATTTGCAAATAAGTATAGACCTAAACGTTTATCCGAATTTCATATAGACCCAGATTTATATTCTGTATTATCTGGTTTAGTTCAAACGGATAGTTTAAACGTTATATTGTATGGATCGTCAGGTTCGGGTAAAACTTCTATAATTTATGCATTATTAAAAGAATATTATGGATTTGATATACCTATAACCCATCCAAATATATTAAAAATCAGTATATTAAAAGAGTACAGTCTCACCTATTTTCGTAGTGATATTCGTAATTTTTGTCAAACGACAAGTACCATACACGGTAAGCAAAAAATGTTGGTGATAGATGATATAGATATGATTAATGAACAAAGTCAGCAAATACTTCGTCGTTATATAGATACTTATCGCAACAATGTAATGTTTGTAATGTCTTGTAAAGATATATACAAAGTCATTGATAGTATTCAGTCTAGATTAACCATTTTGTGTATACCTGAAAAGAATTCCACTGACCTTAAATCTATTATACAAAATGTAACGGAGAAGGAACAAATATCATTGTCCGAAGAGGTGATACAATTTTTATTGGATATCAGTAACGGTTCTTTGCGTATATTATTAAATTATCTTGAAAAAATAAAGTTGTTTGGAGCACCCATAGATATAGATTTGGCGGTACAATTATGTACGAATATATCTTTCCATACATTATCTGCCTATACACGTGCGTGTCAAAACTCCAACATACCAGAGGCGGTTCAGTGTATAGTCTCTTGGTTAAAGAACGGGTATTCTGGTATTGACATATTAGATAATTACTTTGTATTTTTAAAACATACCAAAGATATATCCGAAGACCATAAATCTAAGTTAGTGCCTTGTATATGTAAATATATAACTATATTTTATACCGTTCATGAAGATGAAATTGAGTTGTTTTTCTTTACAAATAATGTCATTACTATATTCAATTTAGAATGAGGTTACATTTCGTTAGCAATAATTTACCCATGATGGTATCACTGTCCAATACTTGTTTTGCATTAAGACGTGCAAACCATTGATATGAACTTCGTTCTAATATATCATTTTGTGGGAAATAAATGCCTACACATAAGGGGTCAAAGTCAATATAACTATTTCCAATCAAATCATCTATTTTCACGTCTTTCCCTTTATTATCCTTCGCCCCTAAATGTTTTGCTTGTATCCTATGCATTTGGTTATGATCCACTTTATCTTGCAACCATACGTCTGCATTTCCTTTAAATATACTTTCAGACGTGTAATCGGTTGAAATTAATTCTTGTAAATAAGAAATATATTCATCTAATAATGGCGTACCTTTATGTGCACCTATAAAGGATTTATTCGCACAAACACTACTCGTAACACTACTACTATTGTAGTTTTGTAATTCGCCCACAAACATGCTATGTCCACACGTACTAGAATAATAAAGTTCGCCCAAGTTTTTTAAACAAAGAAAGGAAGAAGGTACAAACATTCCGCCATAATATTTTAATATATAGGCTTTGGCTAAATCTCTTAATTTAGACTGAATGGGTTCTGCTGCTTCATGTATATATATATTCCATCCGGGTATAATGTTAAATAGTGTAGTATCGTCTATGAGGCAAACGTTAAATGTATTACTACACTTGTCTATAATTGTTTTGAGGGTTAAATATAAATAAGGTTGATTTAAATCGGTTGTATTTCTACTATAAAAGTCTTTCCAATGTCGTGCGTTTTGTGGATATTCCATATATATCCATAATATCGGCAATTTACTCGTTGCAATGGAAGATTGTTTTATAAGATACTGTTTCACAATCCGATACGTCTTACCCTCTTCCGTTTCATCTGTATATTTATGAAATTGATTGTAGGCATAGGCAAGTCCAAAAAACATTCCAATCCTCCATACGTATTTTGTATAGTCTATCATAGTATATGGATACAAATGTTTTTTTATAAACGAATGTTTAATAATTTAGAAACGACCTTAGACATTTTATTCCGCATGTATTCATCTTGTTTTAATAATGTAAATGCTCGTTGTGTATTGTTTTCCATATCACGTTCATAGATTTGCTTTAATTGTGTTTCGTGATTTGCATTATCAAAATCGTGTTGATGTTGTAAATCTCTTTCTCTGTTTATATCAAACATACTGAGGCGTGACATTCGTTTTTTTTCTTCTGTAAAATCATCGTCGGTCACAGGTATAACGGTTTCGGTATATACTTGTTTTAAGTCATTGTACGGTAATCCTGAAAACAATTCGGATTGATAGGTATCGTTATGATTATCAATATTCGTACCTACATTCCCATAGGACACTTCACTCACGCCTTTATAAACCATTACATCTCGTAGGGTTTGTTTTTTATGGTAGATATGTTCATTCATATCATGTACCGTATGAATGGTATCTGGAGGCAAATCCTCCACCTGTTTAAACCATTCCCCATAACCATCTTCTACAAGGGAGGTTTCAATCGTTTCTTCAAACAATTGATTAAACTTTTTATTAAAATCGGATTGTTTAGCAAATGTTTCCCAAACCATAGAGTGTTCACGTTCGTCGTCCATAGGTTGCGTATGATAATTGGTTGGAGTGGTTGTATCTTTTTGTATGCGATGCCTAAATTCATATACTTTAAATAATAGTTTATACGCTGCTGAAAAAAATAAAAAATATTCTTTTTTATGCCGACATTTATCCGGATGCATACGTAATACGATTTGTTTTGCTTTACGTAAGTCCTCTGACGTATAATACAATGGAAGTTTAAATATATTTAATAATTCCTCCAAGGAATAATTAGAAATATTCAAGTCAAGTGTATTCATTAATCCTTATACTTATAATAATATCTGTTATTTATCCCAGTTGTAATATATTGCTGAAGTTCTTTTACACCTTTGAACGTTTAAAACGCCGACTTTCTAATATTAGGAATTAACAGAATTTGTTAATTTATAAAATTGATTTAACAATGTTATAATAATAATATTGTTAATATATAATGTCAAGAAAAATCAACGAATTAACACAACATGTAATAAATTTACAAAATCAACAATATAATTTTGTTCTGGATAGTTGTCCGGATGGAATCACGTTTGACATGCTAAAAGAAGAAGTGAGACCCGAAATACAATATGAAGATTCTAAAGAAACTCGGGATATCTTATGGAAAACCTATTATATTGTATGTCTTTCACCAGATCCATTTGGATTTTATATAGAAAAAAATAATATTCAGAATATGAACGGTGATACAACGATTCCATGGTATACAATGCCATCTAAAAACACATCTTCGGACATTAAATAAAATATTATTATATTATATGACCTACTTAAGTAAACATAAAAAAAGTAAACATAAAAAAAGTAAACATAAACGAAAAACGAAACGTATTAGACGATACTTAAAAGGTGGTTCTTTAGGAACTTTGGATGATATTTATCCACCAAATGAAGGCAGAACTGCAATTTGGAGGGGAGGGAACATGCCTTGGACCACCCTCGTAAAGACACGAGGGTTAAATTTATACGGTACTTCACTTCCACCGTGGGACCGGTTTTCTATGGAGAATATGTTTAGATTTTACTTATTTCGTAAAGGTATTAAGAGAGTAATTAGTTTACAGGGTTGTGGTTCCGTCGACCAGCCTCCTCCTCCGAACAACGCGATGGCTTGCGTGCCTGACATTATGCTAGAAAATACCATTTTTAATGATACAAAAAGTCGTCACCCAGTTACACTAAATGATCCTCGTGTTGAGATCATATACCATACGATTACAGACATGCAACCTGGTTCGCTGATAGTATGGGTGAATGTAACGGGATATGTTTTGAATTCATGTGATGAAATGACGCTGGTTCATTGTTATGCAGGGTATGGGCGTACCGGTTCAGTTTTATTATATTATTTAATGGAGGAACATGAAGATCTTAGACAAATAATTAGTAATTATATGGGACAAGGAAGCAGTCACGAAATGTATCACTACATTGGGAGATTCCTTGCAGATAATTTAATAATAGATGATAATGAAAGAGAAAATGGTGATGAAATCAATCAACGTATTGCGCTATTCGACCCGGAGGACCTTGTCAATGAAGTTATGACCGACGACCGGTTGCAGGGCGCGAATCTCTTGATATCTCGTATTAACTTAATCATTCTAATGATGTCGCACTGGGGAAATTTACCCGAGGGTGAAATTATAGTTTTATACCGAACATTTACTCCTGTAACTTGGGCGGCAGGGGGTGATTTATTTGTTCCAGTACCAGTGAATTTTATTGAGGCACAGTTGAACCAAGCATTTTTAAATAATGCATTCGTTGTATAAATTTTTATATTTTCATAAACGGGTTGTATGCTTTTCATATAAAATCCGTTCGGTATAAGCAATTCATGAAAATATAGCATAAAAAACATCGGAAACTATTCCTTTAATTTATTCGTATGAAATAACGGAAATACTTTTTTATCAAACGTGTTTAAATCAATAATACATTGTTTCGTTTCTATATTGGTATCAGACTCTATTGTATTTGGTAATCTATCAAACGTAACCTTTTTACAATGTTTAGAGAAGGATTTAATTTTTTCTTGAACTTTAATATATTCAATCATTAAATTCACCATATCCATATGAGCTTCTTTAATTATATCCGTTACATATACACCTTTAAACATATCTTGCGTCATTTCATCTATCTGTTTAGAATATAATTTATATTCCTCTAGTGTTCTAGATTGAACCTGTTTTTTTTTTAAAATTTCTTGATATACAGAATTCGCTAAACATTTCAAGGTTACTTCAATCGCATTAAATTCGTTTTCAGGCAAGCTATCTTTCATTATGGAATAGAGAGAATTATCTTTGGTTACATATTAAATTTAAGCGTTGTTCTCTAGTCGGATTGTGAAAAATGTCTTTTCCAACATTGCATGTATTTGGGTTGAACGATTGAAAGGAGGCCTGTTGAAACAACCGTGGAAAAGGTTGTTGTTCTGGTCTACCATAAACCGTATTCTCATACATATCACTATCCGAAGAAGGTATATATACCGATTGTTCGTTTCGTTGCAATGCCATGAATTGACTGCGAAGCGTGGATTCAACGTCTATGTTGGTTGCGAAACCACTCCAAGGTGCCATATGGTTTCCTGGATTAAATACTTGTCCTGGTTGATAAATTGGATATGTATCCAAAGGTACAGAACTAGGAATCACTGTATCTACAACGGGTAATAACGCGTATTTTGTAGACACTGGACGAAGACTAAATTGCGGTTGTAATGGACGCGAGGGTTCATTCCTTTCACATAATCGTAGATTCAATTCATTATCATACTCTATGTTGCAAACCCTTAACGTTTCAAATACATTTGACATTACTATACTATATTTGGAATAAAAAAAATTACAACTCTGCTTCAATCCGAGAATTTAATATTTCATTTTTGGATATATTTAAAGAAATATCTTTATTATACGATTTATATTTTGGTGTTATATCATCACCATCTTCGGAATTAGCGTCACTAGTTGAACTAGATATAGGTTCATTGTTATTTATCTTTTCAATGGTCTCAAAGTACTTTTGTTCTTGTTTCATAATACTGATAAGATTTTTATGGGACTGAATTAAAAATACTTTACGAATGTCTGGATATAAACTCGTTTCTAACTTCTCTAAACTATCGTTATATTCTTTTAACAATATAGGAGTTAATTCCTTTTCGTTACGTGCATTGGTCAATGTATGGGTTAATAGACTTTGGCTTTGTAGTATAATTTCCATCTGTCTTGGAAAATCCCTGAACTTGATGAGTGCAGAGATAGAGGCAATAATAGAGGATAATGCGATAGGTACAAGAGCAACAATGTTGTTACTCCATCCCATCTGGATTTTCATAGATTCAAACATACCCGTGGCAAGGGATATAATAATAATCCCTTTATTCCAACTATCGCTATCTTTTTTTAGTTGTTCATGTGCCAGCGATAAGGCATCCCTTCGGCTTCTAAGGTCCTGAATAACCATCTTTAAGTTTGGTTTTTCCATATAATATAATCATATATTATTATAACGCATTAACGATGGATATGTTCAAGTGCGTAAAGTAAAGTAAGTTCTTGTTCTTTTAATTTACGAAATATCAAATGTTCATGCATGACGATTTGAAAAAAACGGTTCAATCTATTTTTACATAGAATGACGATTCCTTTGTCTTCTACTTTAATCTCACATACAAATCCTCCCGATGATAATTTTATAAGGTCAGGGTCAATCATATGTATGGTTCTAATATAAGAGCCATATTTCATGTCAGGCATTTCATCTACGAACATATACTGGTCTAATTTTAGGAACAACTCATTTGTTTCTTGTTTAGACAAGTGTAATTGACGCAATATATTCATTTTGTGTGTTTTGACGTGTGTCAAATCTAATTCCAATAGTGACTTATTTTTTGTATCTTCTAAAGCTAGTAATAGTGTATCTATATTCAACAGGTTCATGCTTTATATATAGAATTAACTTTATATACACTTTGAAATTGTTTGTGCGTAATATTTAGGAATAATTGTTTTTTTTTTCTTATACTAGTTTATATGTTAAATCCTTCACAAAGTAATTATGGTTCATCTGGAATGTCAGGTAATTCCCAATCTAGATATAGTAATGGCATGTCCGGTCAGCAACCCTACGGCATGTCCGGTCAGCAACCCTACGGCATGTCCGGTCAGCAACCCTACGGCACGTCCGGTCAGCAACCCTACGGCATGTCCGGTCAGTCTTCCAATAGTAATGGGATTATGGATTGGTTTAAGTCGTCTACACCCAACAACGGTCAACAATCCAATTCAGGAGGTTTAATGAATATGTTTGGTGGATCTAGATATAAAAAAAGACGTTCCAATAAACGTAAACGGTCCAATAAACGTTTAACTCGTATTAAAAAACGTAAAGCTACAAAGTATAATAGTATTAATACTAATTTTAAGTAAATGATTGAGTGTATAAAATAACACATTTTTGAAGGTTTAAAAATAAGATGATACATTTAACGCTCCTTCAACTACATTAGGAATTACCAAATTTATAAGTTCTTACATTTCAAACGCCTAATTTTCTAAAATGATTTAAGAAAACTAGGCGTTTGAAATGTAAAAAAGATGTAAAGCATCTTTGATATATGCGGACACAATCTTTTTATATTGTTTAACTAAAAATTATCACTGATTCAACTTTGGACATACCGCATCATATACCAATATTTACATGAGAGATACTTGTATTGAATTAGCAAACGATGTAATTGTATAAACACAAATTTGTACCATCCTTGTAGAAGTTTATCACTATTATGCGTATTGGTACGATTATATTAAACCAGAATAGCAAGTAATAAACGTCTACCATCCACTAAATCCGGAACCTAATTCATTTGCAGCCAAGGGTTCATTCAAGACCGTATTTTGCGTACCATTTTGTTCTTGATACATATGGTTAAAGTTTGGACTAGTATCTGTGGGTGTAGGCAATTGTGTCATTTGAGAGTTTGTTGGAAGCAATTGTTTTGTGTCGTACGACGTATCGGTCGGTTTATGTCCTGAGAATGGTTGCGTTACACGTACTGTCGTTTGTGTATTGGTCATAGGTTCCATTGCAGTTCTTCCGTGCCATAGGTCAAGTCCTCTCTCGTATAGTAAATTTACTTTAGACCCAATTTTAGATTGCATCGTTAATAATAATAATAAAAAGGGTAAATAAAAATTAAAATCATTACCCCCCGAATAGGGAGTTCCATTATAAGTAGGAATATAACGAATGGCTTTGTTTGAAAAATACATTGCTACTACCATGAAAGCAAGTTGAATTAATATTTCTGCTAATATTTCCAACGATCCCTTGGATTCGTCGTCTTCTGGTACAGTATATCTTACAACTTTTAAAATAAAAACACAAGGTAATATGGCTAAAAATGTATATTGAATTATATTTATCATATCGGATGTACTATTTTCATCAAAATTAAAGACGGTTTTAAAAAATCCGGTTGAACCCCCAGATATAATTGTATTTTCGGTTGCATCATTCATATGTGTATAAAAAGAAATTAAAATTATATTAAAGATTATTCTTTATAGAGGTTTCCTTAATTCATTCAACATGTCTAATATACATTCTTTATTCATAAAACAATTTCTCAATAACTGAATAAACCCTCCTTTAGAATTTGATAATATTTCTCTACTATTTGTTGCAATAAATATATCCACGATTACATCTTGTATTTTTATATCCCCTGGAACACTACTATAATGTAAAACGGTCTTTATCTTTGGAAATGTAGTAAAACAATATACATTTAGATTTTTAGATTTAAAAAATGTGATTACAGATTCATCGTCCGTACAAATATATATTTGGTCATAAGAATGTATTTTTTCTTTATGATTTTCATATAATGTTGAATAATCACATTTATAATCCGTATTTCTTACTTGAATACATAGATAATTATTCTGTAATAACTTCATTTTCTGATTACATATACTTTTTAAGTTTTCGGTTAAACCTAATTGTTTAAACAACAAAAACCCATCTCCTCCGTAATAACCACAATGTAAAATAATATCTTCATTTACAGTGTCAGGTAAATCTAGTAGTATATTTTTATAGCACCTAAATCGTTTGTTATCCTTATCTTTAAATTCAAATTTTATATTTTTATTCATAAAATCTATTGGGTTTAAATCTAAATGATTCGGGTATACGGATAAAGTATTATGTGTGAATAAAATGTCTTTAATTTTATCTGTATCGTAAATTATATTACACTCGTCTATTGGAATATGAAAATAATCAGAAAAATTAATATTATAACTACCGCTTGTCATATCTAATAACAAAATTCGGTTATGTTTTTTACAATATGATATAGTACGATGTACTTGTGAAAAAAAATCATTTAAACCAGATTTTGTTATAAACAATACATATTTATCGGTCATCCTATTACCTTATACTAATATTATATTTAACCAGACTTGTATATGCTAAATATTAAGTTGCGGTAAATAATAATAATAATAATAAAGAATATTAATATATGAGTACTGCAAAACGACATCGTGCGGTCGTTCAAGAAAAACAACCTACTTTTCAGCAAAGAGCACAACAAGCATCTAAGGTACAACAAGCACCTAAGAAATTACCAACCGCAAATGAATTAATACTATTGCATGAAATATGCATACGCGAGATAAATGCTAAATTAGAAAAAATGGAAAATGAAATCAAACTGTTAAAAAATGAAAGTAATAAAATAGAGTAAAGAAAATACTTTACCTTTTAGGTTTGAATGGTTTTAATTTTCTACTTTTTATTTTTTGTTTTTCTTTTATCTGTGCTTTTAGATTGGTTGGATTGATTTCATCCATAGTTAAAGGGGTATCTTTGTTTATCTTCTTAAAAGGACGATATACAGGATACTGTTTATTACTTGCAACATTACGCCAATCTTCTTTAAACCATGCGGATAACCCTTTTTTGGTTTTTTTACCTTTGTATCTACCACCACGTTCTTTATACGTTTTTACAATCCAGCCGCTTTTATATGCTCCATGTGTTTTATATTTCTGGTTGGCTTCACGTTTTACTTTATTATACAAGGTTATATCCAAGGGTTTATTCATAATATATGTGTATATATATTATGAAAGCAAGTCAAGATTATACGATATCTTTGACATGGATGGATTTATCATCTATCCATCCATCATAATGAGGTTTTCCAATATTCACGGAATCATATTTACAATTCCACGATTTTAATTGTTGAAGAGTTAATGTATCCCAATTCTTTCCGGATACGGAACCTCTAGCCGTCCAATAATGAATTTCATTTCCTTCGTCGTATAATTGATTCACATAACGAATTATATTCATTTTTGGTGTGGATATATAATAATCTTTTTTATAATTTTCACAAATGGTTCCGTCTATATCCACAAAATATATTTTTTTAGGAGTATCAAACGGTCTTGGTATAAAATCCAAACGTCTTAAACTAGGGGACTGAGGTGTAAGGTTTCCGTACGGTCTAGGATATACTTTTCCAATATTTTTATTTAAAAAGTCCGTTTCAAAGGATAGAATAGAATAAAACATACTCATCCACACTATAATATGTAAATTCATTAAATACTATATTATGTATCATTTAAATCCTATTGGATAAGTTTATATAAAGCATATAACGTATATAAAAACACCGATGAATTTTTAGGTGTAAAACTCAAATATTTCCCAAATACAAACACCATCTTATAATATTAGATAATTCTAAAAGTAATAATAATCAAATGGTAAAAGATGCTATTACAAAAAGCGGTAATAAATATTTATTTTCTATTTCATATACTCCTATGACGAATTCTCCAATAGAAAATTACTTCAATCAAATAAAAACATACATAAAAAAAGAAAATAGATGTATATAGTTTTGGAGAATTAGCAAAAATGTGGATATATCAATAGAAAAAGTAAAACTAGAAAATTATAAAAATTATTTTGAATATGCTTACGGAACAACTAAAAAAACAGAATATACAAGAAAACCATCAACACGAAAACATAAACTAAAACAATATAAAGATATATAATTAAATTGATTTGTTTTTATTCAATATAAATATACTACAATACTTAAACTATAATCAAAATGTCGGAAGTAATTATTAAAGAAAATTATTATGAGTTAGTTAGACAAGCAACAGACAATTATTCAAAAATATTACCAACAACCGAAATAAAAGAAAAATACCCGAAATTATATTGGGGTGGTAATGGTGTTGGAGATAGATGGGCAAGTAAAAGATTTAATTATAGCGCTGTATATTCAAAAAAAAAACCGACTTTGTATAGCGAAAACGATTATGATACAATTCCATTTGAAGTTCTTGACCAATTTTTACAAACCAATAAAGGAGTTGGTATAATTGGTATATTTGTGCATTCAATCAGAACAAATATACAACAAAGACCTATAAGTAAAAATATACATAAAAAAATTACGTGTGAGTCGTGTGTTGTATGTGGAACAACAGACACAATATGCGATCACAAAAACGACTTATACAATGATAATCGTGTATTAAGTTTAGAATCGCAGTTAATTTGCGATTTTCAACCATTATGTAATCATTGTAATTTACAAAAAAGACAAATTTGTAAAATAGAACAACAAACCAAAAAATTATTTTCGGCAAAAAATATATCTAGATACAACGTTTACCTATTTGAGTTTCCTTGGGAAAAAAAACATTTTGACAAAAACGATATTAATTGTAAAAATGGGACATATTGGTTTGATCCAATAGAATTTGATAGGAATATTTATTATTATTCAGTATATGTCATTCCTATTATTAATGAGATAAAATATATGATTAAAACCAACAAACTTAAATTAGTTGCATAACTTTACCAAAA
>Ga0105054_10007864_pt1 | contig 14301 bp, 18 predicted proteins | sample BON02_FD_78091 | JGI IMG/M metagenome (GOLD analysis project Ga0105054, IMG submission 78091) | Freshwater microbial communities from Lake Bonney liftoff mats and glacier meltwater in Antarctica - BON-02 (megahit assembly) | ecosystem: Environmental > Aquatic > Freshwater > Ice > Glacier...
CAGCGGCCCACATCAAGTGACCTCGCTCGATGGCCGTGGCATCGACGAGAAGCGTGATCTCCTCATCCGTAAGTTCAGCCAGCCGCTGTACCAGCTCGCGAGAGAGGCGCTTACCCGACGCGACCGTTCGGGCCTGCAACGCGTTCTCGGCGTCGAGAGCGGCGCGCACCTCAACCCACTCGCCCAGTCGCTGGTAGAGAGGAGCAGCGACCGCAGCCTCTCGGGTGAGCAGGCCGCCACTTGTGAACGACAGCCGGTACTTGGTCGTGTTCACCTTGCCGCAGCGCCCAGAATCGGATTCATCGCGCTCGGCAACATCGGACATAGCCTAGGTCAGACCCGACGACCGGCTTGAGTACCTCTGATCGGTCAGCTCAGCGGACAGGCCAGTCATCACGCTCGCTGCGGTCTGTGCTTGTCGGGAGACGAGGCTGTTCCCCATCATTCCGCCAGGGGCTTCACACCGAGATGGTCTCGAGCGTGTGCTGCAGGCGCTTGAGCTGTCACACTGGGCCGATGAGCTGACCGTATTCTGGTCCTCTGATCGGTGTACCCCTCGATGAATGCCGTCTCTTCCTCTTCCGCACTCGCCCACGTGGCTCGCGTGCTGCAGCGCAGCGTCGGCAACGTGCCGTTCCAGTACGTGACGCTCCGTGCCGAGGATGGAGTGGTCGAGTTCTTCCACGACGACGGCGCCGTCGAGACAGTCGTCCGGCTGGAAGCAGAAGTCGAGGGCTAGGCGTTCGTCGCGCTGCGCGCACGGCTACTCGTAGATGTCCTGCGACGGCTTCCTCGCGGTCCTGCCAAGCACGTTCAGCGCAGCTCCTCGGCTTCCTTGGTGTCACCCCAGAACCGGTCGGCGTCGCGGACCCGTTCGTGGCGGGCCTTGCCGCGCCATTCGCTGACGGTGCGATCGAGCCCGGTGTAGGCGGCTTGGACGCCTGACTCGTCGGCGCGGAAGTTGCTGACGTTGCCGGCGGGCATCGACATCCGGCCGCCGGCTTCGTAGCTGTCCTGGTTGGCGCCGAGGAACACGAACGTCCACCCCCGCTGACGCAGGTCGGCGATCCGGCGGAACAGGGCGTGGTGGGTCCACGTCGTACTGGCGTTCTCCCCGCCGTCGGTGAGGATCACCACCAACTGGTCGGCCGCGTCACCGCCGCGGCGCTCGGCCCGATCGAGCAGCAGACCGACCGCGTCGTACAGCGGGGTCATCCCACGTGGCTGGAACCGGTCACGGATCGACGGCACCCGATCCAGCGGCAACCCGTCGACGATCACGTCGTGCGGCGCCTCGTCGTCGAACTGAACGACGGTCACCGTCGCCTCGCCGGCCTCGGCGCGCTGCTTGGCGAAGAATTCGTCGAAGCCCGACACCACGAACTTGCTGATCGAACTCATCGAACCCGACCGATCGACGAGGAACCAGATGTCGGCACCCCCATCCGACTCCGCGTCGGCCGTCGGGGGAGTGACTGTGCGGACGTCGGCCAACTGTTCGGCGAGGCGCATGAACTGGGCGGAACCCTCGAGATCTTCGATCCTCGGAGGAAGGCCCTTCGTCCCGTTGAACGCTCCGTGCAATGCGGCGGCGATCGCCAGGGTGGCGCGGTCGCCGCCGCTCGACGTCGTCGCTGCGTGGAGGACCGCGGCGAGATCGGCACCGAGTTGCTGGATCGGAACGGCGACTCGGAGCGCGTCGACCGCTGTCGGCTCGAACGGCCGGCCGACGTGGTTCTGCGGAGAGGCTCCTCTCAGAGCGCTGGCGAGCTGGGGGTGATCGATCGATCCGATCACACTGCGGATCACCTTTCGGCCGGTGTCGCCGGCGGGCCGGTTGACGAGCCCGGCGACGATCGCTGCCAGCGCGGCACTGCTCGCCGCGGCGCGGCGGGAGGCGTGGGTGACGATGGTGTCGAGCGAGGCCCCCGCGCCGATCAGCTCCGGGTGCTGGTGCAACCCGAGGCCGACGGCGACGGCGCGGGGGAGGGCGGCGTCACCATAGGAGGGCGATGCCGCCTCGAACCACACCGCACCCCGCTGGGCGCGGCCGATGGCGTGGCGGGTCGCCCGACCGGGGGAGCGCAGCGTTCCCCCGCGGTGCACGAGCTGCTCGGCCACGATGCGAGGCGCCCGGTACGGGTCGTGCAGGAGGGCTTCGGCCGTGATCACGAACGTCTGGGTCATCGCGGAGACCTCGTCGGCCTTTCCGGGGCGGCGACGGGCGGCGAGCCAGTGGCGGATCTCGTCGATCCCGACCGGCTCATCGGAGCGGCGATGGCGGATCCAGCCGGCGAACGCGTCGCCGAGGGCGAGACCGAACACAGCGCCCTGGATGCGGTCGGCGACCACTGAGCGGTCGGTCGGCTCGAAGGTGGGGGTCGAGATGGAGCGGATCAGCTCGCGGTGGGTGAGCGATGCCATCGCCGGTGTGCCGAGAGCCTGTTGGTAGGTGCTGATGATGGTGGGGTCGAGGTTCGTCATGGTGTTCCTTCCGCCGGTTCTTGTCGTTTCGACTAATTGTCGAGATGACTATATCAGGAGTAATGGTCGATCGGACAAGAAATGTGCGTAGTCTCTCCGCATGGCCAGTACGTCGAGCAGGAAGCCGAAACGTCGCAGCGGTGAACGGGCACCAGACGGTTACGACATGTCGGCGTTCCCGGCCTTCGCCGTCACCGTCGATGTCGTCATCCTCAGTGTCGTCGACGGCCAACTGCTCGTGCTGCTCGTGCGTCGCCAGGCCGATCCGTATGGGGGGCAGTGGGCGCTACCCGGTGGCTTCAAGCGCCCCGACGAGTCATTCGACGACGCTGCCGCCCGCGAACTCCGCGAGGAGACCGCCGTGATCGCACCGGCGCACCTCGCCCAGTTCGGCGCCTATGGCGACCCCGACCGTGACCCCCGAGGCAACATCGTGACCGTCGGCTATCTCGCCGTCACGTCCGAGGTCGGTGCGATCGAACCGGGTACCGACGCCGACGATGCCCGGCTCTTCCCCGTCGCCGATGTGCTCGCTGGCGACATCGAGCTGGCCTTCGACCACGGACGGATCCTGCGTGACGCCGTCGAGCGGGCCGGCGACCAACTCGAGGAGTCCGATCTCGCCACCGCGTTCGTCGGGCCGAGGTTCACGCTGTCGGAACTCCAGGGCATCTACGAAGCGGTGTGGGGCGACCAGCTCGACACCGCCAACTTCCGTCGCAGTCTGTCGATGGCGCCGTCCGACTCGGACTACGTGGTGTCGACCGGTGAGCGCGCCGCTGCTGGTCCCAAGGGTGGACGCCCGCCGGAGTTGTTCGAGGCCGGTGAGGGCTGGAGCGAGGGCTCGCCGGTGAAGCGACCGAAGCGTCGGCGAGCTCGCTGACGGACTACGGCGGCGTGCCGCCGAGGGATCGCAACATGGTGGCGACGTGTTCGGCGGTCGGGCCGTCGGCAGCATCGGCCTCGTCGAGCGCCCGTCGAACGGCGGTGCGGAGCGACCGTTCCTGTGGAGTCAACATCTTGTCGTAGGTCTCATCCAGCAGGAAGCTCGACACATCCGACGCCAGCAGACACACCCGGTCGAGGAAGACGTCGAGTTCGCGGGCTCGTCGTGCGAGCTCCTTCTTCGCCCGGCTCGGTTGCTTCGACAGCGGATCCTGCGACATGGACGCGAAGTCGAGATCCAGCTCCCACATCTCCTCGAGCAGCGGATCGCCGTTCAGCAGCAGCGCCGTACCGACCTTGTCGTCGGTGGTCGTGTTCGATCGGGCCCGGCGCACTTCGTGCATCACCTTGTGGAACGAATCGTCGGTGAGCGAGTAACCGACGAACAGCATGTGCCGGGTCAGCAACATCGCCTGGAGGATGCCGAAGAGTGCCCCGGCTCGCTCGTGGAGCCCGAGGTACTCGCTGCAGGTCAGCACGATGTCGTCCGGCCTGTCGACGGAGCCGTGCAACTTGAGCAGCCACGGCTTGTCGTTGCTGACCGGCGCGTAGGGCAACACACTGCACTTCTCGGGGCCACTGAGCGCCGTCTCGAACAGCGTGTCGTAGTTGGTCGTGACGTGTTCCGTGGTGCCGAGGCTGGCCAGCAGCCCGTGGCCGAGGGCGTACCGAGAGATCGAGCCGACCTGCTCGACGACCGCCTGTCGGTACCGCTCCTCGCCGAGCCGGTTGGCCAGGATCGCCGCCTGGTCTCGGACGTCGAGGCCGAGGAGCCGTTCGCTGTCGAGCGGCTTGTGCTTGCTGCCCTCGACGGCCAGGCCCTGGATCAGCTCCGACCACGAACCGAGACCGGCGCCCATCGAGACGCCGGCACCCACGAACAGCACCAGGTTCCCATGGCGGGCATGGTCGGCCAGATCGGCAATCTTGTTCGTCAACCAGGCCGGTTGTGTGCCGGCGAGCTCACGGCGAACCCGTTGGGCTGCTTCGTACTGGCGTCGGCCGTGGCAGACGAGCACGACGTCGATCCTCTTCGCTGCGGCAGCCTCCGCCAATCGCGGGACGATCGTCTTGAGCAGCGTGCCCTTGTCGAGCCGGGCTCCGCCCTTGCCTGATCCGACGACGTTGACGGCGACCCGGCGCGGAACCCCGTCGACAGCCTCGTAGGCCGCACTGGCCTGTTCGACGAAGTCGACGAGCCCATGGGCGTACCAGTCCTCGGTGTCGCCCTTGCGGTGGCCGAACTGGCCGAGCCAGATGTCGGGCCCTGCTGCTGGTGCGTCGGTCGTTCCGAGGCGCTGGACGCGCTCACCCGGCGCGAACCGGCGGCCTGGATACCTCGTTCCTCCGGGGAAGAGCGAGTGCCAATGCTCCTCGATGGTGCGGTCGGCATCGGTGGGAACGAGCAGCGCATCCAGTGGACCTTGGTGAGGTCGCCGTCGATCACGAAGAGGTGTCCGGCTGCGGCCATCCCGCAACGGTAGATCCACGGCCGTGGAGCTTGGCCATCGTGACTCGAGCTGATGCCGCCGGGATCCGATGCCCCCAGATTCTCGAAGCAGCCACACAGCGAGTTGAACACCGCCCGCTCCCTCCTGCGAACGATGAATGGAACCTGCCGTCGGTGATTCTCGAATACTGGATTGGACTACAGCGCGCCGAGGTGCGCTTGCAGTCGATCTGATCCACCGACTGGGCCACCACGTAGCGCTCGCTGCGGATAGCGTTGGCCCGGCTGGGCGCTCCATGGTGGAGGTCGCAGCAGGAAGGAACTGATGAGTACCTCGTTGGGTGCTGGCGGGCTGATGCTTGCCGGGCACCATCACGCTGAAGCCCTCGATCACGTCCGCAGGTTCTGCGGGCTGAGCTGGTCTGGGGGCCCGCCAGAAGTGTGGGCGTTCCGCTATTACGACCTGATCCGCACCGACCCGGATCGGATGGATCCAATCGACGTTCTGGCGGCAGCAGCCATCCACCCCGGGTTGAGCCGCGACGATCTGGCCTGGTTCGACACCAATCGGCCGGTCCTCGATGACTGGCTCGCTGGTGTAGGAGTCGACGTCCAAATGGTCGACGCGAATGATGCCGCACGTGAATCGCTGGTGGCGCTCGCCGGGTTCGGCGGTGTCACGTTGACGTTGTTGAGCAAGGTTCTCCATCGCAAGCGACCGCACCTGATGCCGTTGGTCGATCGTCATGTTGTCGACCGCTACCGGCCGATCACCGGCGAGCGTCGGCCGTTGGAGGCATGGCCGGGTCTCATCGAGGCGTTGGCGATCGACCTGGCACGCAACGCAGAGCCGTTGGCTGCGATTCGGTCGGTGTTGCGGGACGAACTCGAGATGGATGTCAGCGCGTTGCGTGTGTGCGACATCGCGATCTGGATGGAGGCGCGGTCGTGACCGATCTAGCGCACCGGGAGCAAACGTCGACGAACGGCGACCCCGGCACCTCCGCTGGTTTGCAGCCGCAGTTGCAGCTGAACAAGCTCGTGGATCTCGAAGATCTGTTGACCATGCGCTTCCACTGCGAGGTGCTCGAACGGGGATTGCGTAGTTCGGTGACGACCTGGTGTCGTCACGACGGTGAGCTGCGCGACCTCGTTCCGTCCGGATTCGTGGTGGAGGCAACGCATAGCGCACGCGATGGGCTTTCACGGGTGATGGCCAGCGCGACCGACGTTTCGGTGATGTTGGAACGCCAGAGCAGCAGAGTTGTCGTTCAGGTGGCTGCGACATCGGAACATGCAATGCAACGGTGCACGTCGACGATCTGTGACCTGGCACGAATCATCGAGAACGGGGACACCATTCCGGCGCTCTTCTGGGCGATGGGTCGATACGGCTTTGCGGTGAGGAGTCGCAACCTCGATGCCGTTGCCTACTCGACGATCCGGCAGAACTATGGAGCCAGTACCCAACGCCATCTCGACGAGCTCGCGACGTTCGGATCAAACCGTCATCGGGGTGGATTGGTCTTGTGGTTCGGGCCACCCGGGACCGGCAAGACCACTGCGGTGCGGGCGCTGGCAAGCGCGTGGAGGGGCGACCGGGAACTCAATGTGATCACCGACCTCGAGAAACTGCTCGAAGACGCCGACTACCTCGACGCAGTCACCGCACCCCGCTCGCTCGACGAGACCGAAGGAGCGAAGCTCATCGTTGCCGAGGACGTCGACCCGGTGCAGCTCGCGGAACACCAGGTGCGCGGCACCAACGGTCTCGCCCGATTGCTCGGGCTGACCGACGGTCTGCTGGCCGCAGCATCCGATGCGATCGTCTTGCTCACCACGAACGCCCGACATCACCAGATCGCTGCCTCGTTGCGCCGGCCCGGGCGCTGCCTCGCCCTCGTGGAATTCGGTCCGCTCTCGACGACCGAAGCAAACCGGTGGCTGCCCGACGGGGCGGCACCGGTCGCAGAGCCAACGGCGCTGGCCGACCTGTACCACCGAGCCGGACTCGTCCACCGAATCGGCACCCCCGACCCGCAAGCCCCGAGCGCTGGGACGTATCTGTGATGATTGACGTCAGATCGGATCAGGTAGCGCTGACGGGTGAACGGCGATTCAGCTCACCTGGCGGAGAGGTGAATCCCGAAACGTCTCAAACTGTTCGTGTCCCATGCTTCCCGGTGCTCCACGCAACGATGTCGAGCACTCGGAGGTCGGTCAACACTGCTTCGCTCTTCGATGGAATCGCCGACAACGCCGCCCACACATCAGGACGGTTGGCGAGATCATTTCGCATGGCCTGCATCAGCAGGGTCATGTAGGTGATCCATGACCGACCCTTGGCCGGAGGGATCGGCGACGGAACGTAGGCGGCACGAACGTGTCGATCGTGGAGCGGGATGAGCCGTGGTCGTTTGCGGTGCAGCACCTTGCTGAGAGTCGTTCCGCGGACGCCGAGCACGGGTGAGTTGTCCAGCACACCAAACATTCGTGCGACAGCCTCGATGTCGATGTCGGTGGCTGCTGCAAGATCGACATCGTGCGGGACATTGCGGAGGAGGTCTTCCAAAGTGGGGCGAATCTTCTGGAGCCCAGCGAAGCCGTGGATTCCGGGGTTGACGTTGAGTAGGACCGGCGTGAGCAGATCACCGTCGGAGAGTTCGTTCTGGCCAACACCGGACACGAAGCCGTCGTAGTAGGGCCACGCGTAGAAGTTGTTCTTCGACGGGCGTTCATCAGGCACCGGCTCCGTGTAGTCCTCTACGTACGTGCGGGCTTTCGATGAGGTGAGAGTGATCGCACCGACCGTCAGGGGCTGCTCAGTGACCATGAACCATCATCTCACACTGACCATCGATGGGTTGCGGGCCGGATCCCCACGGCCGGGCACCGTCCGGGCCGGACAGCCGAACCCTGCGGTACCCCTTCGTCATGATGGACCCATGAGCGAGAAGCACAGCAAATACAGGCCGGAATCGGGTCGGCGTTTCCCGGCGCTACGGACCGCCACGTGAGCGACATCGACAGCTCCGATCACGATCTTCGCATCGGTGAGTTCTGTGGAACGTTGGTCTTATCCGCGGCCAAGGTTTTCCCGACTAACCGGACTAACCTTTCGCAGGTGACTGAGATCGTGAACATGCACGACGCCAAGACGAACTTCTCGAAGCTGGTCGCAAAGGTTGAGGCCGGGGCGGAGATCGTGATCGCCCGTGGCGGTCGCCCGTGTGCGCGGCTGGTCCCGATCGTCGCCGAGACACCGACACTCGGCACGATGAAGGGTCGTTGGCCGGAGCTGGACGACGAGTTCTTCGCACCGCTCACCGGCGACGACCTCGACGCCTGGAATGCGTGAAGCTTCTCCTCGACACCCACATCTTCGTGTGGGCAGTCATCGGCGATCGACGACTTCCGTCGGCGGCTGCCGACATGATCGTCGATCCGTCCAACAGCCGAACCCTGTCTGTGGCGTCTGTGTGGGAGATGTCGATCAAAGCTGCATCGGGGAAATGGGGCGATGCAGCAGCGATGCTCGACGACCTAGACGACGCGCTCCACGACCTCCAAACCGAACAGCTCCCGATCGACATCCCTGCCGCCGTGGCCGCAGGCCGGCTCGATTGGGAACATCGGGATCCTTTCGATCGCATGCTCGCCGCACAGACCGGGCTGGGCGGGTACTCGCTGATCACCGTCGACCGAGCCTTCGAACAGGCTGGCATCCCACTGGCCTTGGGCTGAGCTGTGCCTGTTGCGCTGTGGTGGTTCGGTACATCCGGGCCGGGTCCATCAGTCGAGCCGCGACAGATCGAGGTATCGCCGGTCGAACTCGTCAGTCCACTCCGCCAACGACGTGATGGTCCGACTGACATCGACGATCTCTTCGAGTGACACCAAGCGACACCTGCTCGGGTCGGTCATCGCCTCGGTGATGCCGGAGATTGCGACGGCGGCGCCGCGATCGTCTGCCAATGCCACCACGACGACCGATGCCGAAGCCAACTCACCCGACCGCTCGGCGGCGGCTGCCAGCAGACAGTTGCGCCAGAGTTGATTCGTGGACGATGCGGTCAGGCGATCGTGGCTCTGCGCGGTGAACCAACCGGAACCATCGTGATGTGTCCGGTACCGGCCGGCGTCGTGTCGGTCGGCAGACCCATACCGTGTCGGGCTGAACGGTTCGGTGTACTTGGTCTCGACTCCGATCGAACAACTGCTGCACGAACGGTAGGCGGGCTTCCGGCATCTCCCGGATCATGCCGAACAGGTTCAAGCACAACGGCATGCTCGACAGCATGTTGTGGCGGAGTCGGCCCTCTTCGAGCGTCCCGTTGTGGGACTGGACCTCGGCGGTACGCGATGTGGCGTAGGTGGCCACCTTCGGATCGAGGAAGTTGAGCCCCGGGCGAGCGGTCACCTCATCGAGATGCAGAAGGCTTCCGCACGGCCGATCGGGTGGTCCTCGCGACGTGTGGACCCCGGGCCGCGCGTGCAGGATCTCCTCTCGGTACCACGACTGCAGCAGCCTGTAGCGCGCTGTTCGCGAGCTGTCGCTGTCGACCTGGAGTTCCGGAGCGTCCCAGCGGAGTGTCATGGAAGGCGACCATAGATCCCGGCGGACCAGCACGAGCGACGAACACTGCCGCGCCAGCCCCGGAACATCGACCTTCTCATGATCGCCCCTCCCGGCGTGTGGGTGGCCGAGGTTTTGCCGGTCTTTGAACCGTTGGCGCCTAAAACATCTTCGTGCCGCTCGGTTCTGTCAGCCGGCCCGAGCGATCTTGTCCTCCGACAGCGCCTGCTCGCCGTCCCAGCGGTAGGCGACGAGTTCGCCTTCCTTGGCGATGCTGAAGTCGACGCACAGGGCGCGGTCGCTGGTGATGCCCTGCTCGGCGCTCCACCAGTAGTGGCCGAAGATCACCGGTACGTCGGAGTCGAACTGGAACCGGTGCTCTTCGGCGATCGGGTCGTCGGGGAGCGAGGCCGGCTCGCCATCGGCGTCGAGGATGATTGTTCCACCTGGGATCATCGCCGCAGTCGACAGGCTCGTGGCCGACTCGTCCCACCACCGGATCCGAGCCTTGTCGCGGAAGTGGTTCTCCTTGTCGTGGTAGTGCAGGTCGCCCAGTGGGATCTCGGGTCCCTTCAGGATCGTCTCGACGGCCGCGTAGCTCGGGTGCGTGCTGTTGCTCGAGGTCACGACGAGTTCGTCGGTGAGGTTGTTGTTCTCGCCGACGAGCGAACGGAGATACTCGATGTCATCGCTCGACCAGCAGGCGTGGACGACACGGAGCCCACCGAGGTCGAGCCACAGCGGGATCGTCTCGAACCACTCGATCATCTCGCAGTGTTCTTGCGTGCCGAAACCGACTTCGCCGATGAACTCCTTGTGCTGGTGGCGGTTCTTGCGGCTCCTGTCGTTCTCCTCGACGTGCGGGCGGAGGAAGTCGCCCTGGCCGTCGGTTGTGGCGTACGCGACGGCGTTGAACTCGTGGTTGCCGAGCACGATCTGCGCCGAGCCCGCCTCGACCATGGCGCGTGCGATGCGGACCGACTCGACCTGCTTCGGCCCCCGATCGATCAGGTCGCCGACGAAGATCGCCTGACGCTCGGGATGCGCCCAGACACCGTCGCGTTCGACGTAGTCCATCTCGGTCAGCAGATCGGTCAGCGCATCGGCATGACCGTGCACGTCACCGATGACGTCGTAGCCGGGGTGGTTCTCCTGATCGGGCATCTCGCATCGTCCATTCGTCTCGGTGCGTGTTGCACCACCATACGGATGTCGATCGGTACCGATGCGTACCTCCTCGACGGGCTCTCTAACCCTGCTACACCCCTTCGTCATAATTGAGAGGTGGCCCCAACTATCGAGGCGCCGGTGGAAGGAGACCTGATGAGACGAAACGACGAGTCAGAACGGCGGGTGGGGAGGGTCGGCGACGAGGAGTGCTCGACGTGTGAGCGGTTTTGGCTCAACCGGCCCGACAAGCAGACGTTCGAGGTGGTGCCAGCCGATGGCGGTGGCTGGGCGATGTGGTCGGCGGCGTTGCTCCGACTGCTCCGACGTGTCGGGCACGAACCGACGCGGGTGATCATCATCACGCAATCGCTCTTCACCCAGCGGTACATGCAGGCCCTCGTCGGCCACGGCATCGCCCACACCGAGGTCAGCAGCAACGTCTACCTCGAAGGCGAGTCCCGGCTGTCGGTCGACCAGGAGGAACTCCTCTCGCTCCTGGGGTGGCAGGAGCCGATCCTCGACTACGAAGTTCGAGGTGACAGGCCCGCCAACTGGACACTCCCGCTGGTGCACGGCGATTGGCGGTACCTCACCGAGATGTTCGCCAGCACGATGATCGGCATCCTCGGATTCTCCGAACATCTGCCGGTCGAGCTGTTGGCGTTCGGTGCCGACCACCCATGTCGAGACTGTTCGTGGACCGATCGACTCGAAGCTGACGATTGCTGATCGGTGCTGAGTTGACCCGACGGCGGGTCGCGAGGCGTGGCCCGTGCCACTGGTTCGTGCGGAGCATGAGCGTGATGTGATCGCCCTGTCTCTTGTGGATAGCGGTGAGGCCTGCCATGACGGTGTCGAGCAGTGCCTGGGTGGACTGGTCGAGGTCGCGCTCGGCGATGGTTGCGAATGTCGCCGCGAGTTCGTCGTTCTCCTCGACCAGGCCCGAGTGGAGCGTTTTGATGTTGATCATGAGCTGGGCGCGTTGCTTGCTGTCGGCCGGTAGTCGAGTCGTGGTTTCACGTCACGAGGATTGCCGCTCGCATGCAGCAGGGGTCGTCGAGCCACCTCCGACAATCGCCGACGAGACGGTGTCGTCGCAGGCGGCGCGACACCGATCGTCCGACAACTCTGTGACAGCCCCCGTGTAGAACTGACGGTATGGATAAATGGCACATCGGCGAGACCTGCAACACCTGTGGCGGCAAGGTGATGAAGATCATGTGGGGCATGCCGTTGTTCGACTCAACTGAGGATTCGGACAGCGAGGACTGGTACATCGGCGGCTGCTGCATCGACGAGCGGGTGTCGCGTTGCGAGTGCGGCGCAACCTCGTACGACCATGACGGTCAGCTCGTGGATGTCGGAACGCGCCGGTGAGCGACGTGGGGGCGGTCTCGGCACGTGCGACCGTGCGATCGGCGCGCTCGTGGGGCTCGCCGTCGGTGATGCTGTCGGCACGACGCTCGAGTTCAAGCCGCCCGGTTCGTTCGCACCGATCACCGACATGGTCGGTGGCGGACCGTTCCGTCTGCCGGTCGGGGCGTGGACCGACGACGCGTCGATGGCGATGTGCCTCGCCGAATCGATCCTCGACACCGGTTCGCTCGACCCTGTCGATCAGCTCCGGCGGTACGTGAACTGGTGGCGAGACGGGTACTGGTCGTCGACGGGGAGCTGCTTCGACATCGGCATCACCACGAGCGGAGCGTTGTCACGGTTCGAGCGTTCGGGCGCGGTCACCGACGCCCTCATCGACGAGGAGTCAGCCGCGAACGGGTCACTGATGCAACTCGCACCGGTGCCCATTCGTTGGCACATCGACATCGGCGAGGCTGCTGCCCGATCGGGGGAGTCGAGCTGCACCACTCACCCGGCGGCCCGGCCCGTCGACGCCTGCCGAGTGATGAGAGCGATGGTCGCCGCGCTGATCCAGGGCATGCCGGCTGGCCAGGTGCTCGACGACGACTTCTGGAGCTTCGGTCCGCACCACCCGGCAATCGATGCCGTCGCCCGAGGGTCGTGGCGCCATGAGGATCCACCCGCGATCCGCGGCACCGGCTACAGCGTCGATGCGCTCGAAGCAGCGCTCTGGGCGGTCGGGGGAGCGGACGACTTCTCACGCCGCCGTGCTGCGCGCCGCCAACCTCGGCGACGACGCCGACACGACAGCGGCCATCGCCGGCCAGCTCGCCGGTGCACGGTTGGGATGGTCGGGCATCCCGCAACCGTGGAGCGAACGGATCGTTGCGCGTGAACGCATCGCCGCCATCGCCGGTCGGCTCCACGACGCCACCACCTGCGCCGGCCCCGAGGAGCCGTGGCTGCACGACGAGTTCGTGCACGGCTGGTGGATCGAACCCGGTGTCGTGCTCGCAGGCGAGTACCCCGGCCACCGCGACTCCGATCGGGCGGCGTCCAAGGTTGACCTGCTCGTCGACCAAGCCCCGATGCCCGGCGGTCTGGTATTCATCGTCCGGATGTCGGTGCGCTGATCAACGCGTTCGCAACCAGGGCGAGAGTTGGTCGGAAGGTGACCAGGCCGTTCAAGTTGCGCTGGCTGGTCGACCAAGTGGCCAACAGCCGTAGCGGGGTCGGAACCGTGCGGGTGGTGGCGGCGGGCATGCGAGCCTCCCGTTGTTTGCTGGACTCATTGGACCACACGGAGAGCGAGGGGTTCGGTCGAACTCGCTTGACCCAGCGTATTCAGGGGCTGTTGCAAGGTTCGGAGGGTGATCTCGCCACGCGTCCGCGGGCGCGTGCCGGGAAGCGGATGTCCACACCTGGCACTCTGCAAGGTTTTGAGATCCTGGATCGTCGCGAGATCGAGACAGTCCTCGAAGGCCCGGAAGTCAGCCTGCAGGGGCGCGCCCATCTCGACAAGGGAGGCGACGAACGCCGATACGCACTCCGTCGCTGGTGGGACCCCGACGCGACCACCTTGCGATCGGCGGCCCTGATCCCAGGCGACATCAAGGGTCTCGACGGTCAGCCGTTCCCGCCGCTGCTGGCGAGGGCGGCCCGCTGGTCGCCTACCGGTTTGATGGCGAGACCAGTCCGAGCGACGACCACTTCGTCAGCTCCTGAACCCCGACGGGAACCCGAACGATCGAACGGAGACCCCCGATGGCCCTGCTCTACGACATGTCCGAGGCCTTCCAGCCGCTCACGCCGGGATGAGTCGGACCTCGACGATGCTCTCGGCTCGTCGTGCGAACACCTGGTCAGCGGTGACCAGGGCTGCGCCGACCTGGATGGTCGCCGCTGCGATCCAGGCGTCGTTGCCCCGGAGGCCGGCGCAGCGAGCTGTCGAGTAGTGATCGAGGATGGGCTCGTCGATCGGCAACTGCCGAAACCGCTTCGCTCGGGTCAGCGTGCGCTGGCGTGCGGTGCGTATGGACTCATCGGGCGAGAACGCGACCCCGACGTGCAACTCGGCGATCGTGATGAACGAGACATACGGTCGGTTGCCGTCATTGCGGATGAGGTCGGCAGCCGCTCTGCTCGCCCGCTCGGCCAGGGACACGACCGCCGAGGTGTCGAACAGCAGGGTCACGCGAGACCGAGACGGCGATCGTCGGTGTCGTCTTCGTCGCGTCGGAGCTGCTCGATCTCGGCGAGGAGCCCACTGTCTGTCGGATCGGCGGTGACCTCATCGAGCCAGGTGGCGAGGTCGTCA
>Ga0105054_10007866_pt1 | contig 14294 bp, 16 predicted proteins | sample BON02_FD_78091 | JGI IMG/M metagenome (GOLD analysis project Ga0105054, IMG submission 78091) | Freshwater microbial communities from Lake Bonney liftoff mats and glacier meltwater in Antarctica - BON-02 (megahit assembly) | ecosystem: Environmental > Aquatic > Freshwater > Ice > Glacier...
AAACGGCGCTGATCGCACGCGATTGGCCGCCGCGCCGATTCGGGTTATCCTGTGGATAAGTGGGCCGCCCGGCCCGTGACGTTCAGGGGGCACATCATGGCGGCAGAAGCTGCGCTCAATCAGGAGCGACGCACCGAAACGGCACGGCCGAGTCCGGTGCAGAAGCGCTGGCTGGAACGCGGACGCGACCAGGCCGGCGGCAAGCTTCCCCTGTTCGACGAAGACGGGCGCGACATCGATGCGCGCACGATCAAGACCTGCATCCGCAATGGCTGGGCCGAACCCTGGATCGCCAATCCGATCAAACCCGACTGGCTGATCTGCCGCCTGACGCCTGCTGGACGCAGGATGCTCGACGACGCATAACTGCGCCCGAGCCTCGGGCCTTGCTGGACAACGGCAGGCCCAAAACGGAGCATGCGCTCCCCGTCATCATTCCAGCCTATCGGACGTTCCTATGAGCGAGGACAAACGCCGCCCTGTGAAGCCGCGGGATGCCGCCAGCGTCGTGCTGATCCGCGGCAGCGCCGACAAGGCCGAGGTGCTGATGGGGCGCCGGCGCAAGCGCGCCAGTTTCCTGCCCAACATCTATGTCTTCCCCGGCGGCCGGGTCGACGCCGCGGACCGCCACGTGCCGCGCGATCTCGACTTCCACCCCCATGCCGAACGCCTGATCCGCAAACATGCGCCGGCGACCGCGCCGCTGCCGCTGGCGATCGCGGCCCTGCGCGAAACCTTCGAGGAGACCGGCTACCTGATCGCCCGCGACGCTCCGGCGGGCGCGCTCGACGGCCTGCCCGACACGCCCTTCTGGAAGGCCTTCCGCGCCGAAGATGCCCTGCCCGACCTGGCGCGCATGCACTACATCGCACGCGCCCTGACGCCGACCATGTCGCACAAGCGCTTCAACACGCGCTTTTTCATGGTCGACGCCAACGAGGCGCGGGGCGACCTGATCGACGAGGGTGAACTGGAAGATCTGCACTGGATCGCGCTCGACCGCGCCCACCGCCTGCCGATCGTCGATGTCACCGAATTCGTGCTCAACCAGGCACGGCGCCGCTGGGCCGACCATGCCGCGGGCCAGCGCCAGGAAAGTGTGCCCTTCCTGCGTTACCTGGGAGGCCGCCAGCGCATCGAACATGGCTGAGCTCAATCTTTCGCCGCGCGACAGGCTGCGCTGCCTGATCGCGCTGATCGGCGCGCTTTCGGTCGTCTCGACCCTGAGTTCGCTGATGTGGCCGATCCTGTCGGAAGCCCTGCGCAACCGCGGCTGGGACGAAACCATGATCGGCGTCAACGCCGCCGCCCAGTTCGGCGGCATCGTCGTCGTCGCCCTGCTGGTCACGCGCATCATCCCCTGGCTGGGCTTCTACCGCACGATCCTGACCGGCCTTGCCGTGGCCGCCCTGATGCTCCTGCTGTTGCCGCTGCTGCGCGACTACTGGGCCTGGTTCGTCCTGCGGTTCCTGATGGGCATGGGCCTCTCGCTGCTGTTCACGGCGGGCGATACCTGGGTCAACCTGATCGTCGAGGATCGCGTGCGCGGGCGCTGGCTGGGCATCTACAGCACGGTCGGTATGGCCGGCTGGGCGGTCGGCCCGATCATGGGCTCGATGATGGATCCGGAAAGCTGGTGGCCCTTCGTCGCCGGCTTGATCGCCGTCGCCATCGCCACCGTCGTCCTGCTGCCCACGCGCCACATCGACATCAGGCTCAGCAGCCAGGCCGATCACGATCCCGGCCGCGGCAAGCTGCTGGCCGTGCTGATCATCGCCCCCACCGTGCTGCTGTCGGCGGCCATGTTCGGCATCGTCGAGGGCAGCGTGCAGTCCTTTGCCCATCTCTACACCATGGACCTCCTGGGCGAGCAGTTTCGCGCCGTCGGGTATGCCGTGATCTGGGTCGCCTCGGTCGGCGCCATCTTCTTCCAGTTCCCGGTCGGCTGGCTGGCCGACAAGATGGATCGCGGCTGGCTGCTGGTGATCTGCGTGGCCGTGCTGTTCGTCATGGTCAGCCTGCTGCCGGTGCTGATCGTCTTTGGCGCCGATCCCTGGTGGACGCCGGGCGCACTTGCCCTGTGGGCTTCCCTTTCGCTCTGGGGTGGCGCCATGGGGGCGATCTTCACGGTCGGCATCACCCTGCTGGGCCAACGCTTCAAGGGCGTCGAGCTGGTTGCCGCCAATGCCGTGTTTTCGGTGCTCTTCGGCGTCGGCGGTCTGGTCGGTCCGTTCATCGTCGGGGCCGCGATGGAGCACTTCGGCTCGCGGGGTTATCCCGCCGCGCTGGCCTTCACCGTGCTCGCCTACCTGCTGTTTGCCGCCTACCGTCAGTTCATTCGCACGGGATGGCGCCGTCGCGCTTGACTTGGGGCCAGCGGCGGCTATGTTCCCCCTCCAATTCAGCCTCAGGACACAGGTCTCATGGCCAAGCCAACTACCATTCTGGTCAAGCTCGAGAGCACGGCCGACACCGGGTTCTACTACGTGACCAAGAAGAATCCGCGCACGCAGACCGAGAAGATGGTCTTCCGCAAGTATGATCCCGTCGTGCGCAAGCACGTCGAGTTCAAGGAAACCAAGCTCAAGTAGGATGCTGCCGGGCGCGCTTGCGCCCTGGACGGACCATCGGGCGGCGTCGCGCAAGTGACGCCGCTTTTGGTTTTTGGAGTTTTGGTTCTGAAACTTCTGGTTTCAGGCCGACTCGACCCGGTTGCGCCCGCTCGCCTTGCCTCTGTAGAGCGCTTCATCGGCGGCCTTGAACAGGGCCTCGGGATTTGCGTAATCGGCATTCAGCGCGGCCACGCCGATGCTGATGGTGATCGGCAGTTCCGGGTTGCCCGCACCAGCGGCAAACGGCATCGCGCCGATCAACTGGCGCAGGCGTTCGGCCACCGTCAGGGCGATCGTGATGTCGGTCTCGGGCATCACGACAACGAACTCCTCGCCGCCGTAGCGCGCCGACAGATCGGTCGAGCGCGTCGCCAGAAGGATCCGCCGGCCCAGTTCGACCAGCACGACATCGCCAGAGACGTGACCATAGGTGTCATTGACCACCTTGAAGTGATCGACATCGATAACCATCAGCGACAGCGGTTTGCTGTTGGCCCGCGCCCGATCGAACTCTCGCCCCAGGTAGGTCATCAGATAGCGGCGGTTGTGCAGACGGGTCAGCTCGTCGAGCGTGGCCATGGAGACGCTGGTCTCGATGTCGGAACGCAGGCGGTCCTGGTAGTGCTTGCGGCGGACCTGCATGCGCACCCGCGCGATCAGTTCGTTACGATCGACCGGTGACATGACGTAGTCGGTGACCCCCAGGTCGAGCGCCTTGGCCAGGCGCTCCAGATCGCCGCCCTCAATCAGCACCAGAATCGGCACCATGCGTGTCGCCGGCCGGCTGCGCAGATGCGAGGCCACGCGCAGGCCGTCGATGTCCTCCAGCGACAGGCTGATGATGATCACCGCGTAGTCGCCCGACTCGGCCATGCGCAGGGCATCGGCCTCGGTCGCGACGACATCGACGTGGTGGTGGTCCTGCAGGGCTTCAGCCATGAAACGGGCGCGCGATTCGAAATCCTCGAGCAACAGGACCCGGGCGCCATCGACCGGCTCACCCCAGCGCAGCGCGCGGTCGCCCAGAACAGCACCGTCGTTCACGCCCAGACGCAGACGCAGTTCGTCGAAGGTCACCTTGAAGCGCAGGAGCGAACGCACCCGCGCGAACAGCGCCAGATCGTCGACCGGCTTGGTCAGGAAATCGTCGGCGCCGGCCTCCAGGCCGACGACGCGGTCGGCGGTATCCGAGAGGGCTGTGACCATGACGATCGGGATATGCATGGTCGCGGGCTGCTCGCGCAGGTGGCGGCAAACCTCGTAACCGTCCATGTCGGGCATCATGACGTCGAGCAGGATGAGATCGGGGCGCTCCTCCACAGCCATGCGAATGGCCTCCGCCCCGCCCCTGGCGGTCAGAACGTCGTAATACTCGCTCGTCAGTTTGGCTTCGAGAAGCTTCACGTTAAGCGGCTGATCGTCGACGACGAGAATTCTGCCGGTCATGACAAGAAACGCACTACCCTAGGAAGCGTTTTACCGTCTCGAGAAACTGATGCACCGAGATCGGCTTGGCAATGTAGGCGTCGCAACCGACATTGAGCACCTTTTCCTCGTCGCCTTTCATGGCGAGCGCGGTCACCGCGACCACGGGGATGTGCTTGGTCAGTTCCTCGGCCTTGATCCACTGTGTGACGTCCAGGCCGGAAGCCTCCGGCAACTGGACATCCATGATGATGAGGTCGGGCAGCTTTTCCTTGGCAATGCGGAAGGCTTCCTCGCCGTTGAAAGCCTGAAGCACGGCAAACCCGTTGGCGTCGAGAAGGTCGTTGAAAAGCTTCATGTTGAGCTCGTTGTCCTCGACGATGAGAACGGTCTTGGCCATGTCGGCTCCTCGCGCGGCTGCGAAACTCTGCGTCTGAAGGTTTCGTCCGTTCGCGGCCCGATCCCCAGGACGCGACGTTCACTTGCACCTGTGGCCTTTTAGCATAGGTTTCAGCCGACAACGTACATTGGTTATGCAGTGAATATGTCATCACGCCACGCGGAATGATTGTGCAAACACCCGAAGACAACAACCTTGATGCTGTTGCCGCCCTGATCGCGCCCGATCGGCCCCTGCTGATCACCGATGCCGATGAGGTGCTGTTTGCCTTCATGACGGCATTCGAGCGTCACCTGCACGACAACGATACCTACTTCAACTGGGCTTCCTACCGGCTCAACGGCAACATCATCGCCCGGGCCGACGAGAAGCCGGTCGACAATCCGCAGGTCAAGGCGCTGATCCACGGCTTTTTCGAACAGCACACACGCAACATCGCTCCTCTCGACGGCGCCGCCGACGCCATGTCGGCGCTGGTTGCCGAACGCGGCCTCCAGATCGTCGTGCTCAGCAACGTGCCGGCCCGGCGCCATGGCGACCGCCAATGGGCGCTGGCCCACCACGGCATGGACTATCCCCTGATCGCCAACGAGGGTGCCAAGGGCAAGGCAGTTGCCTATCTGGCCGCTCGGACCCGTGCGCCGGTCTTTTTCATCGATGACGCGCCTTCGCATCACGACGATGTCGCCGAACATGCCGAACACGTCCGGCGCATCCACTACGTCGGTAACCCGAGGCTGGCCGAACTGATCGGACCGGCGCGCGCAAGCCATCTACGCGCCCGTTCCTGGGACGACATCCGTCGTTTCATCGAGGATCACCTCGACGCCACGGCCGCCTGAACCATGCGCATCGGCATCGACCTGGGCGGGACCAAGATCGAAGGGCTGCTGCTCGCGCCCGACGACAGCGAGCACCTGCGCCTGCGTGTGCCAACCCCGCGCGACGACTACCCCGCCACCCTGGAAGCCGTCGCCGGCCTTATCGAGGCTCTCGAACACGAGGCCGGGCAGGTCTGCCCCGTCGGCATCGGCATGCCGGGTTCGCTCTCGCCGCGCGACGGTCTGGTGCGCAATTCCAATTCGACCTGCCTCAACAACCGCCCCTTCCGCCAGGACATCGAGGCCCGGCTGGACCGCAGTGTGCGGCTGGCCAACGACGCCAACTGCCTGGCCCTCTCGGAGGCCGCCGATGGCGCCGGAGCGGGCGCGGGCGTCGTCTTTGCCGCAATCCTGGGCACCGGTGTGGGCGGCGGCCTGGTCGTCGATGGCCGCCTGATCCAGGGCGTCAATCTGGTTGGCGGCGAATGGGGTCACAACCCCCTGCCCGGCGCCCGTGGCACAGAACTCCCCGGTCCGGTCTGCTACTGCGGCCGTACCGGCTGCATCGAAGCCTACCTTTCGGGCCCTTCGCTCGCCCGTGACCACATGGAAACCACCGGACAGGTTCTGGAACCGATGGCCATTGCCGAAAGCGCGGCCCAGGGCGACGCACAGGCCGAGGCAACGCTGCAGCGCCACGCGGATCGTCTGGCCCGTGCGTTCGGCAGCCTCATCAACATCGTCGACCCCGATGTCATCGTGCTGGGCGGCGGGCTGTCGAACCTCTCACGGCTCTACGTCAACGTGCCCGCGATCTGGCAGCGCTACATCTTTTCCGATGTCGTCATGACCCGCCTGCTGCCCGCACGCCACGGTGATTCCAGCGGCGTGCGCGGCGCCGCCCGCCTGTGGCCGGAACCGGCCTAGCAGTCCGGCGGCGGCAAGGTCTCCAGCGACTGGAGAACCGCACCCAGCACGAAGCCACCGTAGTCGTAGCGCAGCGCCGTTGCGACGCCATCCTCGCGCAGCCACACGAAAAGCTCCAGGTCCGGTGTTTCGGCACTGTCGCCATGGATGAAAAACGCCAGACTCATCGGCCAGACGCGTTTCCCGCTGGCCTCGTCGACCCCGGCACGGCCGATCAGCGTCGTCACATCATAGATGCGGGTACCCTCGGTGCCGTCGTAGACGATGTCGGTCATCAGGCGTTTGCCGGCCATCGCACCGCGCAGCACCGAAACAAGGTGGGCCGTGGGAAACAGGGTTCCTGCCGGCAGCAGCGCCTCGTCGGTCACCGGCTCGTTGACGTGGGTGCGCCCCGTCGTGTCAGGCGAAGCCGAAGCCTGGCCGCTGGAGAGTTCCATGCCGTCGGGACCGATCCGGGTGCGGTCCTCGAAGCGGTACCAGCCGCCATCCTTGCCCTCGTGGCTTTCGAAATCCGATGTGGTGGTCACTTCGCTGCCATCGCGTGCCACGGTCAGGACAAGCCCCTGGCGCACGTTCCAGCTATCGCAGGCATCGGCCATCTCGATCACCAAGAGGCCGTAGGCCCGTTCGATGCTGCTGCTGTCGGCACGGCCTTCCAGGCGCAGTTCATAGGTCGCGCGGTGATCCTGCAGCGTGACATCCTGGGCGCCGGCGGGGCCTGGCGGCACGGCGGCCGCAAACAGGGCCGCAAGCAGTGCTTTGCGCACGGCCCCGGCTTCCGCTAAGTAGCCGCGGCCCTTGCGAACGCGTGGTCCGGTCGTGATCGCACCGGTCGGCACGCCGGGGCAAACGCACTTGCGTTGGAACAATCTGTGGCCTTTCTGACGCGCCGGTCCGGCAACTCTCGGCGCTGGCGCAGACTAGGTCAATCGCGCTGCCCCGAGGGAGGAAAACACCATGTCCGCCAAGCCGAAGATTTTTGTCACCCGCCGCCTGCCCGACAACGTCGAGGCCCGGTTGAAGCGCGACTACGATCCCCGGCTGAACGCCGATGACCACCTGCCCGACGCCGACGAGGTCGTTGCGGGCTGCAAGGGCGCGGATGCCCTGCTGCCCTGCCCGACCGACAAGATCACCGCGCAGGTGATCGAACGGCTCGACGACAGTATCAAGGCGATCGCGACCTTCTCGGTGGGCTACGAACACATCGACGTCGAGGCGGCCAGGAAGCGCGGCATCATCGTCACCAACACCCCCGACGTGCTGACCGACGCCACCGCCGACATCGCCATGCTGCTGATCCTGGGCGCGGCGCGTCGTGCTTACGAAGGCGAGATGATCGTCCGCCAGGCGACCTGGGGCGCATGGGAACCCACGGGCATGCTCGGCGTCCAGGTCACCGGCAGCCGTCTCGGCATCATGGGCATGGGCCGCATCGGCCAGGCGGTCGCCCGCCGCGCCAGGGGCTTCGAGATGGAGGTGCATTACCACAACCGTTCGAAGCTGCCGGCTTCCGAGGAATACGGCGCGACCTTCCATGCCGATCTCGACAGCCTGCTGGCGGTCAGCAACATCCTTTCGATCCACTGCCCTTCGACCGAGCAGACGCGCAAGTCGATCAATGCGCAGACCATCGCCAAACTGCCCGACGGCGCCATCGTCGTGAACACCGCGCGCGGCAACGTCGTCGATGACGAAGCGCTGATCGCCGCGCTGAAGTCGGGCAAGCTGTTTGCCGCCGGCATCGACGTCTATGACGGCGAACCCAACATCCATCCCGGCTATCGTGATCTGACCAACGCCTTCCTGCTGCCCCATCTGGGCAGCGCCACCCATGCCACGCGCGACGGCATGGGCTTCAAGGCGCTCGACAACCTGGACGCCTTCTTCGCCGGCAAGACTCCGCCCAACCGGGTCGCCTAGAGCGGATCACGATCACTCGGAACCATTTCATGGTTTCGTGTGATCGTGTGAATCCGCTCTACATCGCCGAGATAGAGCAAATTCACACCTTCAGGCGCAATCGCGAAGCGATTCCGTCTGAAGGTGATTTGCTCTAGCGGAGGCCGCAGCGCGCCGCACCTCAGCGGCGTGTCAGGCCCATCTCGCGGCCGTGCCGGGCGACCAGCCAGAGCGCGATGCAGCCCGCAATGAGGGGTGCACCTCCGGCAAAGGCGATGACCCAGTGGGCCGCGCGCGCGATGGCGGCCGGTTCCAGGCCTCCGGTCAGGCCGGCCAGATTGGCGATCATGCCGGCCAGTGCCGAGCCGAAGGCCACACCCAGCGAGCGCACCGTGGTGACCGAGGAAGCCGTGACCGCCTCCTCTCCACGTCGCGCGACACGCATGATCCGTGTCGTGTAGTGCGGCAGGCACATGCCGATGCCGCTTCCGCCCAAAGCCAGCAGCGGGCCGAAAACCCACGGCGGCGACTGATCGATCAGGAACGAGGCCGTCAGCAGCGAAGCTCCGGTCAGGAACGGCCCGATCATCAGGGCGCGGCGGACACCCCGGTCATGCAGGCCTGATGCAGCAACGGCCGATGTCGTCCAGCCCAGCGCCAGAAGACAGCCGAAGTAGCCGGCCTCCAGCGGGGAAAAGCCGTGCAGGCTCTGCATCGCCAGCGGCAGAAAGATGCCCACGCCCGTAGGCGCCATGGCGATCAGCAGGAAGACCCAGTGCATGGCGCCCGGCGCAAAGGCGGGCACGAAGGCGCCCGAGGGAAACATCGGGTTGGCGCCGCCCCGGTCCCGGCGCAACGCCAGCACCACCATCAGAACGCCCAGGGCGATCAGCCCGGCCTTGCCCGCAGCGATGGCGACATTGCCCGCCGCTGCCACGGCAATCGCCCCGCCACACAGCAGGGAGATCGCCGCGACCGGAAACGCGGCCCTGCGTTTTCCGGTCGCGGCCCGGGGCACCACCCGCAGGGCCAGCACGATGAACACCAGGGTGATCGGCACCTGGCACCAGAAGGCACCGCGCCACCAGTCGATCTCTGCAAACACCCCGCCGACCGCCGGACCGATCAGGGCGGCGACACCCCACAGGGGCGACAGCACGGCCAGCACCCTGGGGCGCAGCCGGTCGGGATAGAGCGTGCGCACCAGAACATAGGAGAGCGCCAGCAGCAGGCCGCCGCCCCAGCCCTGCACCGCGCGGCCGGCGATCAGCACGCCGATGGTCGGTGCCGCCCCGCCGATCACCGCGCCCAGGCCGAACAGCCCGGCGGCCATGATGTAACCGAAACGCAGGCCTCGACCTGCCTGCAGCGGGCCGGCGCTTGCCGACCCGACGATGGTCGCCACCATGTAGATCGCCGTCGGCCAGGCGTAAAAAGCCGCGCCACCGATCTCCATCACCACCGAGGGCATCACCGTCGACATCACGAAGACGTCGATGGCGTGCAGCCCGATGGCCGTGAGGATGATTCCGGTCGCCAGGCCGCGCCTGCCCCGGAAGATGAGTTTCCAGGGCGCGCGCCGGCCCTGCCCGCTGTTGCCGGTCACGCTCACCTAGCCGTTGACCGCCAGTGCCCGTGCCATGCCTGGTCGCAGGGCAAGCTGCTTGCGGTTGGCCTCGATCATCGGAAAGGCCTGCGCAAACGCCTCCTGACCCTCGTACCAACCCGCCAGCATCGAGAGATAGATGTCAGCCGCCGAAGGCGTTCGCCCGAGCAGATAGGGACCCTGGTCCTTCAGTGCCTTTTCAATGACGCCGAACGCCGCGTCGACGCGCGTGCGTCCCTTCTCGACGATGTGGGGCGTCTCGTCGAGATGGGTCGTGTAGAGATGCGGATCCAGAAACTGCAGCAGGTTTTCCTGGACGGTGTTGGTCAGGTACATCATCCACTGCATGTAGATGGCACGTTCTTCGGCATCGACCGCCGGCGCCAGTCCCGCCTGCGGATAGCGGTCGGCGAGCCAGACGCAGATCGCAGCCGATTCAAAAATGGGCTTGTCGTTCACGACCAGGGTCGGCACGCGTCCGTGTGGATTGAGCTTGAGGTAAGCCGGGTCGCGTGTTTCACCCGAAATATCGACCGGCACGAACGCATATGGCGCGCCGACTTCCTCGAGCATGCAATGCGGCGCCAGGCTGGCGGTGCCCGGCGAACCATAGAGTGTGTACATGAACGGGTCCCTTGGCTGATGCAGTCAGTGGGCACGGCCGGGCGCACAGAACGCCATCGCCTCGACGATACGGTCGTCGAGATTGTCGACCTTAATGCGACCACTCCCGGTTTCGAACAGCAGGATGGAGCCAAAGCGCGCGCCCCGGAAGATCGGCTTCCAGGGCGCACGCCGGCCATTCCTCAGCCGTTGGCCTTCTGGGCCTTGGCCGTGGCCGGGCGTTCCGCGATCAGCTTGCGGTTGGCTTCCACGGCGGGAAAGAGCTCGGCAAAGCGACCCTGCCCGTCGTACCAGCCCGCCAGCATGGACAGGTAGATATCAGCCGCGCTCGCCTTCTCCCCCAGCAGGAAGGGACCGCCGGCCTGCAGCGCCTTCTCGACCACGCCGAAGGCCTCGTCGATGCGCGCCCTGGCCTTGTCCACGATGTGGGGCGCTTCGCTGGGCCGGGTCGTGCAGCGCTCGGGATAGAACATCTGCAGCATGCATTCCTGCACCGTGTTGGTCAGGTACATCATCCACTGCATGTAAGGTGCCCGCTCGGGCGCATCGAAGGCCGGCGCGAGACCGGCCTTGGGGTGGCGGTCGGCCAGGTAGGCACAGATCGCCGCCGATTCGAACATCGGCTTGCCGTCGATCATCAGGGTCGGCACGCGGCCGTGCGGATTGAGCCTGAGATAATGGGGATCGCGCGCATCGCCGGAGATGTCGACCGCGATGAATTCATAGGGCCTGCCGACCTCCTCGAGCATGCAATGGGCCGCGAGGCTGGCCGATCCCGGCGAACCGAAAAGTTTGTACATGGAAGACTCCTGGTTGTTTTTCTTGTTGCGATCAGGTCGAGGGCCGTTCGCCGTAGGCCGCCATGGCTTCGACAATTCGGTCATAGAAGATTGCGGCATCCAGCGTCGTGACGATCCGGCAGGGCCCCTGCCCGCGCACGATGCGGGTCTGGCCCATGCGCTTTTCGTCGCAGGTTTCGACCATGACGCTGCAGGGCTGCGTCTCGAACAGGTCGGGCCAGAGCATCAGTCCGGTGACGGCGACATCGTAGAGCGCAATGGGATCGGCACGCCACATCGCTGCAAGCGCGCGCCCGGGCGCCCCAAATCCTGCCATGGATTCGAACCAGGTCATGGGTGGGCGCAGGTCGCGTGTCTGGTCGAGCGTCACCAGGGTCGCGGGGATGCCGCTGCCGAACACGCAGGCGGCGGCATGGGGGTCGATGCGGATGTTGTATTCGGCGAAATCACCCAGATTGCCCCGCCCTTCGCTGCCGCCCATGATCACCAGGTGTTCGATCCTTGCCGCCAGATCGGGGCGCGCAACCAGCAGCACCGCGATGTTGGTCAGTGGCCCGATGGCGGCGATCGTGAGCGGCTCGGGCGCGGCCTCCAGCATGGCGATGAGCGCGGTAACGGCGTGCTCGGGATGTTCGGGCTGGACCTGCCCGGGTAGTCCCGAATCGTCCAGCCCACCCGCGCCCTGTACCTGTTCCCCGGCATCGAGGGGCCGCAGGATCGGGCGTGCGCAGCCGCGATAGACCGGAATTTCCGACCGGCCCGCGGCCTCGACGATGCGTCGCGCGTTCGAGGTCGTGAAGGCGACGGGCACGTTACCTTCAACCGCGGTCACAGCCACCACGTTCAGGACATCGGGCCGCGCCAGTGCCAGAAACAGGGCAAAGGCATCGTCCTTGCCGGGATCGCAATCGTAGATCACCTGGAGGGGCGACATCGGAACTCCGTGCTGGGGAAAACGGGCGGCATCTTGCATCCGGGCCTGCGAAGGGGCAAACGATGGCAGACAACCGCCAGCACCGAGGTTTCGATGTCCGATTCTGCCCTGCCCTCCGCCAACTGGAGCTTCCCGACCAGCATCCGCTTCGGCGCCGGCCGCATTTCCGAGCTGCCCGATGCCTGCCGTCAACTCGGCATGAAACGCCCGCTTCTGGTGACCGACCCCGGCGTCGCCGGCCTGCCGATGATCGCCGCCGCGGTCGCGGCCAACGAGGCCGCAGGCCTGCCCACGGGTGTGTTTTCCGACATCCACGCCAATCCGGTCGCGGCCGATGTCGAGCGGGGCGTAACCATGCTGCGCGAGGGCGGCCATGACGGCGTCATCGTTTTCGGCGGCGGCAGCGCCATGGACGCGGGCAAGACCGTTGCCTTCATGGCCGGCCAGACCCGCCCGATGTGGGATTTCGAGGACCGCGCCGACTGGTGGACCCGCGCCGACCCGGACGGCATCCTGCCGATCATCGCCGTGCCCACGACCTCGGGCACCGGTTCGGAGGTCGGGCGCGCCTCTGTCATCATCGACGAGAGCGACCACACCAAGAAGATCATCTTCCACCCCAAGATGCTGCCGGCCATCGTCATCGAGGACGCCGAGCTGACGGTCGGCCTGCCGCCCGCAATCACCGCCTGGACCGGCATGGACGCCCTGGCGCACTGCCTGGAGGCCTACAGCGCGCCCGGCTACCACCCCATGGCCAACGGCATCGCCCTGGAAGGCATGCGCCTGGTCAAGGAATGGCTCCCCACGGCCGTCGCCGACGGCACCAACCTGGCCGCGCGCGGCCACATGCAGATCGCCGCCAGCATGGGCGCCACGGCCTTTCAGAAGGGCCTGGGCGCCATTCACTCGCTGTCCCATCCGATCGGCGCCCTGTTTGGCACCCATCACGGCCGCACCAACGCCGTCGTGATGCCCTATGTCATGATCTTCAATCGTCCGGCCGTCGCCGAACGTTATGCCGCCCTGGCGCGTTATCTTGATCTGCCGGGCGGCTCCTTCGATTCCGTGCTCAACTGGGTGCTCGATTTGCGACAGACCTTGAAGATCGAGCACACGCTCACCGAACTGGGCGTCAACGACAGCCAGATCGACGAGGTTGTCCGTCAGGCCGAAAACGACCCCACGGCGGGCAGCAATGCCGTGCCGCTCAATCAGACCAACCTGCGCGCCATGTTCATCAACGCGCTTGAAGGAAAGCTTGCCTGACCATGAAAAACGGCACGGCTTGTCTGGGAGACCTCATCCCGCGATGGGCCGTGCTGGGTTGTTGCGTTGTCCTGCTCGGCATTCCGGCTGTTGCTGACGACGAGGTCATCGTCAGCAGCGACGGCACCGAGATCGCGCTCGATGAGCTTCCCACACCGCAGGACCGCCAGCCGGCGGACCTGCCCGGTTCGGTCATCACGCTGCAGGTGGAAAACGACGTCTTCACCACCAACAATGACGGCCAGTACACCCATGGCATGCAGGCCGAATGGCTGTCGGCGCCCGGAGATGTTGCTGATTTCATTCGCCAGGGCGCCGATGTCCTCCCGCTTTTCAACACGGATGGCGATCTGCGCGGCAGTTTTGCCGTCGGCCAGAGCATGTACACGCCAGACGACATCAGCGATCCCAACCTGATCGCCAATGACCGGCCCTATGCCGGCTGGCTCTATTCCAGTTTCGGCCTGATCTCCGATACCGGACAGCGCCTCGACAAGATGGTCCTCTCCCTGGGCGTGGTCGGTCCGGCCTCATACGCCGACAAGACCCAGCAGTGGTTCCACGAGGTCATCAACTCGCCGAACCCCGAGGGCTGGGACAACCAGCTTCACAACGAACCGACGGTGAACCTGTTCTACGAACGCCAGCTGCGCATCCTCACGCCCTTCAAGGTGCTGGGCGTCGAAGGCGATCTCACGCCGCACTATGGTGGCGCCCTTGGCAATGCCTTCACCTATGGCGCAATCGGCGCGACCATTCGCCTGGGCACCGATCTGGTGCAGGACTACGGCCCACCGCGCATCCAGCCCAGCCTGCCGGGCAGCGGCTACTTCACACCACGCGGCTGGGACCAGCCCAATGCCTATGTGTTTGCCGGTGTCGAGGGTCGTGCGGTCGCCCGCAACATCTTCCTGGACGGCAACACCTTCGGCAGCAGTCACAGCGTCGGTCACAAGGTCCTGGTCGGCGATCTC
>Ga0105054_10007877_pt1 | contig 14279 bp, 14 predicted proteins | sample BON02_FD_78091 | JGI IMG/M metagenome (GOLD analysis project Ga0105054, IMG submission 78091) | Freshwater microbial communities from Lake Bonney liftoff mats and glacier meltwater in Antarctica - BON-02 (megahit assembly) | ecosystem: Environmental > Aquatic > Freshwater > Ice > Glacier...
ACGCAGCGATCAACCCCGCGATCAGCCCGATCAGACGGGCATTCAACACCGCCGTCAGCGCCCGCTTTGGCCCGCCCAGCGCCTGTGACAATTCATGCGAACAGGTCACCGGTTTCCCGGTCATGCTGCGGATCAGGTCACGCGCGGCAATCTCATGCGCCGGATTCCGGGTGGCAAAATGCGCGGCTACTGCAAACCCGGTGATCTCGGGGCCAAGTGCGGCGACCTGTTCACGCAAAGCGTCCAGATCAAGCGGCGCCACTGCGGTACCCGCATGGCTATGGCCACCCGCCAGCCAGATCACCGGATCACCGCGCAGCGCCTCTGCCAATCCGGCGCGGGTCAGTTCGGCAGGATCAAATCCGACAAAGACCAGCGCGATCCGGCCACCCTGCCCCTCAACCAGCGCATTGGTGGCCAGTGTGGTAGACAGCGACACCAACGCCACCTCCTGCGGCCGCACCCCGGCACTCTCCATCACCGCATCAATCGCGCGCCCGATGCCCAGCGCGAGATCGGGGCGCGTAGTCAGCGATTTGGCCGAGGCGAGGACATGAGTCTCCTCCGCATCCAGCAGCACCGCATCCGTATAGGTGCCGCCGGTATCCACCCCCAACAAGACCGCCATCGCTTTGGTTTTCCTTAAAATTCACTACGCAGACACGGAAAAGGGGCGCAGTACGACCCGCGCCCCTTCGTCAACCCACCGTCTGCTTACTGCAGCGCCAGATCCGTGATCGCATGGGTCCACGCGCCTTCCGGCATCGCGCTAATGACCGGATCGGACCCGCCCGACATCAGCGTGGCCACAGTCCGCTCATAGGCCGCCTCGTCCAGCACTCCGTCCGACCCTGCGGTCAGCTTTGCAATCTCGCCCATCATGCGGATCTGATGCGCCTCGGTCTGTGCACCCGTCTCGTCATTGTCGAGCACGATCATCGCGGCCTCGGACGGGTTCTCTTCCGCCCATTTCCAGCCGCGCATCGAGGCCCGCACAAATCGCGCCATCCGGTCCACGAATGCCGGATCTTCGAGACTTTCTTCCTTTACCCACAGTCCGTCTTCCAGCACATCTACGTCAAAGTCGGAATAGCTGAAGGTGACGATCTCTTCCGGAGTCACGCCCGCATCGATGATTTGCCAGTATTCGTTGTAGCTCATCACCGAAATACAGTCAGCCTGACGCTGGATCAGCGGATCGACGTTAAAGCCTTGCCGCAGGATCGTGACGCCGCCTTCGCTGCCATCGGTGGCGATGCCAAGCTGGCTCATCCACGAAAACAGCGGATATTCATTGCCGCCAAACCAGACGCCAATGGTGCGACCGGCAAAATCCTCCGGGCCCTCGATTCCAGTGTCTTTCCAGCAGGCAAGCATCAGGCCGCCACTTGCAAAGGGCTGCGCGATGTTGACGACCGGCAGGCCGCCTTCGCGCACGGCCAACGCCGATGGCATCCAGTCCACCATTACATCCGCGCCACCCCCGGCGAGGACCTGCGGCGGGGCCACATCGGGACCACCCGGCAGGATCGTCACATCGAGGTTTTCTTCCTCGTAATAACCATTCTCAAGCGCGACATAGTAGCCGGCAAACTGCGCCTGAGTGACCCACTTCAACTGAAGCGTCACCGCATCCTGCGCAAATGCAGGCGCTGCAAAACCAGCCAGTGCAGACGCCGCCAAAATCATCTTTTTCATTTTTCATACCCTCTGTTGTGACATTCTGCATCTCATTTGCCGCGCGGATCCTGCCTCTTGCCCGCCACGGCCCGTTTCTTGTCATCTGCGTTGCGATGGATGCCAGAACGTGGCCCACCGTTCCAATCCCGCGATCAGCCCATACATCAGACAGGCCGCAATCGACCCCACCAGTATTGCCGACCACACCATGTCGAGCGCAAGCCCCCCATTTGCCACCGAAATCCGAAACCCGATGCCTTGGGTGGGAGAGCCAAAGAATTCAGCAACAATCGCCCCGATCAGCGCCAGAGTCGACGCAATCTTGAGCCCGTTGAACATGAACGGCAAGGCAGCAGGCAGGCGCAGCTTGAACAGCGTCTGCCAGTAATCCGCGCCATAGGTCCGCATCAGGTCGCGCTGCATGACCGATGTATCCCGCAGACCGGCAACCGTGTTCACCAGCATCGGAAAAAACACCATCAGGACGACAACGGCAGCCTTGGACTGCCAGCCAAACCCGAACCACATCACCAGAATCGGTGCCGTGCCGACAATCGGCAAGGCCGCCATGAAATTGCCCACCGGCAACAGACCCCGGCGCAGATAGTCGTATCGGTCCACAACCACCGCCATCACCACAGCACTGGCGCAACCAATGGCAAAACCCGACAGCGCCCCCTTGAAAAACGTCTGCACCAGATCGGCCCACAGGATCGGCAGGCTTCCCATCAGGGTGACCGCGATCTGGCTCGGCGGCGGCAGGATGACCACAGGCACCTGCAGACCGCGCACCACCAGTTCCCAGATCATCAGCAATGTCACCCCAAAGAGCAGCGGCACGAATATCCGCACAGGCACCGTGTTGGCCCATTTGCCATTGGTCAACCATGCATTAAGCGCCCAGGCCCCCAACCAGAACAAACCGGCGCCTGCGATCAGATTCACGCCGCCACCCCCATCCGGCGCAGCGTGCGCCGCTCGATCCTGGTGATGATCGTGACCAGCGCCGCCGCCAGCAGCGCCGCCGTAAACAGCGCGGCCCAGATCTGCGCGGTCTGGCCATAATATGACCCCGCGAGCAACCTCGCGCCGATCCCGCCCTTCTGCACCGGCAATTCACCGACTATCGCCCCCACGAGCGAGGCCGATATCCCGATCTTGAGCGAGGCAAAAAGATAAGGAACAGAGGCCGGCAGCCGCAATTTCCACAATCCCTGCGCCTTCGTTGCGCCGTAGGTATGCAGCAGGTCCATCTGCATCGCGTCCGGGCTGCGCAAGCCTTTGACCATGCCAACGACAACCGGAAAGAATGACAGATAGGCTGAAATGATCGCCTTGGGCAGCAGTCCCTGTACGCCGACCGAATACAGCACCACGATGATCATCGGCGCGATGGCGACAATCGGAATGGTCTGGCTGACAATCGCCCAAGGCATGACCGAACGGTCCATCGTCCGGCTGTGCACGATCCCCACGGCCAGCAGGATACCCAGACCCGTCCCCATCAGAAATCCAACGAACGTCGCGATCAGTGTTACGCCGCCATGATAGACCAGCGATCTGTTCGAGAAGGTGCAGGATTGAAGGGCCGTCTCGAGGGTGAAACCAGCCTCGAACACCGCTGAACAGGATTGCACGATGCCCCGGCGACCATGCACCTCTTCCACCCAGGTCGATTGCCACAGTTCCACCGCCACCTGATGCGGGGCGGGCAGACGCGGGCGCTCCTGCGACCAGCTTTCGCCGGTATAGGCCAGATTGTTGTAAATCAGCGCCCATGTCGACGCATCGCGGCGCTCCAGCGGGCTTGGCGGCTCCAGCACCGCACCCGCGCGCTCTGCCTCGGTCAGAACTTCACGAATATTCATGGGCAGACAGGCCGCATACCACAGCGCAATGATGACCACGACAACGGTCAGCACAGGCAGGGTATTGCCCTTCATTTACGCCGCGTCAGCAAAGTGGCCGCGATAAAGATGACGTTCGAGACAACAGCGACCCAATAAACGATGCTCAGCACCGTCGATGGCCGTTCACCCCCGGCGAACAGCAGCACCCAGAGGAAATAGACCGCAATGGCCGCCGCGAGCAGCAGCTTTGCGGCAACCATCTTGCTGTCCTGTGGTTTGTTCTCGTCACTCATCTGAATGCCCCGCACGCAGGCCCTCGCGAACGCGATGGGCAATTTCGATAAACTCCCGACTGTCCCGGATATCCAGCGGGCGCTCTCGCGGCAGCGGACTCTCGATCACATCGGTTATGCGGCCCGGCCGGGGCGACATCACCACGATTCTGGTCGACAGATACACAGCCTCCGGGATCGAATGGGTGACAAATCCGATGGTCTTTTCGGTGCGCGCCCACAGCCGCAGCAATTCCTCGTTCAGCCGGTCGCGCACAATCTCGTCCAATGCGCCAAAGGGCTCGTCCATCAGCAATATATCGGCATCGAATGCCAAAGCGCGGGCAATGCTGGCGCGTTGCTGCATCCCGCCGGACAATTGCCAGGGATATTTGTTCTCGAACCCGGTCAGTTCGACCAAGTCCAGCGTGCGTTTGACCCGTGCGGTCTGATCGGCGCGCGAAAATCCCATGATCTCCAATGGCAGGCGGATATTGCCACCGATGGTCCGCCAAGGATAAAGTCCCGCCGCCTGAAACACATAGCCATAGGCACGGGCAAGGCGCGCCGCATCCGGGGTCATGCCATTGACGGTGAGCGTTCCACCCGTCGGCTGCTCCAGCCCGGCAATACACCGCAGGAACGTCGTCTTGCCACAGCCCGAAGGGCCGATGAAGCTGACGAATTCGCCCTTGTTGATTGTCAGATCGACATCCTTGAGGGCATGGACCGGGCCGTCACCCGTCTGAAACGTCAGGTTGAGGCCCGTCGCACGGATCACGGGCATGTCAAACGTCGCTTCTGCTGTTTCGGTCATCTCCGGCATGATCCTCGCCTTGATCCACGCGCGACCTGTCTCACTTGCAGCGACGCAATTCGTGGACGCTTTCCGGAAAATCAACCGGCGACAGTACATAACCATCCGCATCGAGCATCGGTGCGATCAAATAGCCTGTGACCCAGCTCTCCCCCTCGCCCGCGCATTTCACGTCGATGGCCACCGGCACATCATCCTCGAGATCAATGGAGGTGATCCGACAGATGCTCTCATATCGCTCGACCGTGGTTGGCGTCAGGATGAACACCATATCCGTTGCTGCAGCCTCGCCCGCCAAGCGGGCACATCCGCCCGCGTCGGCATATACGCCAACGATCTGCGAGGTTTCGGCAAAGGCAGGCACAGCCAACAGGCCAGTCAGAAAGAGCAATCCCCGCACAGTTAAACCCCACTCGCCGGAATACCGGTCCGCGTCACCGGGCGCGGCGCGGTCAGTTCCTTCCAGGACGACAGCGCGCGGTTGACCGGGGCATGGGCAGCGCGGGGAACAAACTGGCCATGCCCCTCCTGCGTCCTGATCTCGCCGTCATGCACCGCTACATGTCCACGCGTCAGGGTAAACCGGGGCAGACCCTTGACCTCCTTACCCTCGAACACATTGTAATCAATCGCGGATTGCTGCGCCTTGGCGGTGATGACCTTGGTCTTTTCGGGATCCCAGACCACCAGATCGGCATCGGCACCCACGGCAACAGCGCCCTTTTTCGGGTAACAATTCAGGATCTTGGCGATATTGGTCGAGGTGACAGCAACAAATTCATTCATGGTCAGACGTCCCGTAGCCACACCATGCGTCCACAACATCGGCAACCGGTCCTCAAGGCCCCCGGTGCCATTCGGGATCTTGGTGAAATCACCCAGACCGGTGCGTTTCTGTGCCGTAGTAAAGGCGCAATGATCGGTGGCCACCACCGACAGCGACCCCGACTGCAGGCCCGCCCAGAGCGAATCCTGATGCTGCTTGTTGCGGAACGGCGGCGACATCACGCGGCGGGCGGCATGATCCCAGTCGGGGTGGCTGTATTCGCTTTCGTCCAGCGTCAGATGCTGGATCAACGGCTCACCCCACACCCGCTTGCCCTGCTGGCGGGCACGGCGGATGGCTTCATGCGCGTCTTCGCAGGATGTGTGCACCACATAGAGCGGCACGCCCGCCATATCGGCGATCATGATCGCGCGGTTTGTGGCCTCGCCCTCCACCTGCGGCGGGCGGGAATAGGCATGCGCCTCGGGGCCGGTGTTGCCTTCGGACAACAGCTTGCGCTGCAACTCGGCCACCACGTCGCCGTTTTCGGCATGGACCATGGCCGTACCGCCCAGTTCGGCCAACCGGCTGAAAGACGCGAACAACTCGTCGTCATTCACCATCAGTGCGCCCTTGTAGGCCATGAAGTGCTTGAACGTGGTGATGCCCTGATCGACAACCAGCGGCATCTCGTCAAACACCTTCTGCCCCCACCATGTCACCGCCATGTGGTAGGAATAGTCACAGTTGGCCCGGCCCGATTTATTGTGCCACATCTGTTTGGCATCCAGCAGGCCCTGCCCCTGCCCCGGCAAAACAAAATCCACGACCATGGTGGTCCCACCCGACAGGGCCGCCCGGGTGCCGCTTTCAAAATCATCGGCGGAATAGGTGCCCATAAAGGGCATTTCCAGATGGGTATGCGGGTCGATCCCGCCGGGCATGACATAACAGCCGGTCGCATCCAGCACGGTATCGCCGCGCAGCGCCGGACCGATCCGGGCGATCATCCCATCCTCGATCAGGACATCTGCCATATAAGTCAGGTCATGGGTTACGATAGTGCCGTTTTTGATGACTGTGCTCATGGTCTTGATCCCTTTCGCGCCTCGTTAGCCGATGCAATAAGGCAGCATCGCGCCGCCCACGTTGGTCGTCACGGCAATCACCTCGCCACCCGACCGGTAGTAGAAACACACTTTCCTCAGGCGTCCATCAGCCAATGGCACTTCAGCGGGCGGGTCGCGCTCAACGGTCTCGGGTGGCGGAAATGTCGCCGGATCACATCCGGTCTCCGTCTCAGACGCTGTCGGCGACTGCCAAATCCGCTGCAACTGCCGGCGCCGCGCCCGCGACACAGATCTGCTGGCCATCAGGTCCGCGCAGAGGATAGCCCTGCTGCGGCTCGGTTACTTCGATCCCCACAGCATAGCAACTATTGGAATCCACAAAAACAACTGTCGGCGGCACGCCGGGCGGCAAGGCAGCCAGCACATTCGCGGGCAATTGCGGCACTTCCGGGACCTGCGGTTGGCCTGTCATGTCGGATTCAAGATCAGTCATCATAGACTCATTGCAAGCCGCCAACAGGGCCAGCAACATCAGGGGAACGAAACGGATCACTTGGGTCTTCTCCTTGGGGATACTCTTTCAGTTGCGACATTAACGAAAACGCTGATGCAGGGGTATAGGCGTTTGACAGGAATGCGCAAAGCCGTTCAGGCCACGATTCCAGCAGTTTCGACCACAGCATGAAACAGGACGTCAGTGGCTTTGCCGGCCCAGTCCGACGAAATCTCCTCAGCCTCATTATGGCTCAGCCCGTCAACACAGGGACACATGATCATCGCGGTCGGAGCGACGCGATTGACCCAACAGGCATCATGGCCTGCGCCCGAGATGATATCCATGTGGCTGTACCCCAGCCGCTCTGCCGCATCCCGCACCGCCTTGACGCAGTCGCGGTCGAATGCAGGCGGATCAAAAAAGCCCACCACCTCGGCCGAAAACTCACAGCCCAGCGCCGAACAGATCTCTAGCGCGCGGTCCTGCAATTCCGCCGCCATCGCTTCCAGCGTTTCGAGGATGTGGCTGCGGAAATCGACGGTAAACACCACTTTTTCAGGGATGACGTTACGGCTGTTGGGATAGACATCGATATGACCAATCGCGCCCACTGCAGCGGGCTGATGGCGCATGGCAATCTCATGCACCAGCTCGGTCACCTGCGCCAAGCCACGCCCGGCATTGCGGCGCATCCGCATCGGGGTCGATCCGGTATGCTGGCCCTTGCCCGTCACCGTACATTCGATCCACCGCAGCCCCTGCCCATGGGTGACGACGCCGATCTCCTTGCCCTCCGCCTCCAGAATCGGACCCTGCTCGATATGCAGTTCAAAAAACGCATGTATCTTGCGAGCGCCTACCACTTCGGTGCCTTTCCAGCCGATCCGCGCCAGTTCGTCACCAAAGCGCAGCCCCTTGGCATCCACCCGATCATAGGCCCAGTCCTGCGCCAGAACCCCGGCAAACACACCGGAGGCGAGCATCGCAGGCGCAAACCGCGTGCCTTCCTCATTGGTCCAGTTCGTCACCACAATCGGATGGCGGGTCTTGATGCCCAGATCGTTGAGGGTTCGGATCACCTCGAGGCCTCCCAGCACGCCGAGCACACCGTCATATTTGCCACCCGTCGGCTGGGTATCCAGATGGCTGCCCATATAAACCGGCAGAGCATCGGGATCGGTGCCCTCGCGGCGGGCAAACATCGTCCCCATCTCGTCCACACCCATGCTCATGCCCGCATCGGCACACCAGCGGGCAAACAGATGCCTGCCTTCGCCATCGGCATCGGTCAGGGTCTGTCTGTTATTGCCGCCTGCAATACCAGGGCCAATCTGCGCCATCTCCATCAAACTATCCCATAGCCGGGCCGCATTGACCTTCAGATTGGCACCGGGGGCTGTCATCACTGTCTCCGTCTGGCAAAACCGCAGGCAGATCGGAAATGACTGCGGAAAGGGCTTGATTTGACCAAGCGGTCAAAGCAACGCTAACAGAGGGCATGGGACAGTCAAGGATTCCGCGCAGACGACAGGCATATGCCTGGTTCGAATGCAGGATTCCCCGATCACGGCGCGAATGCGCCCAACCGCCGCACATTTTTTGCCCGCGCGTAAGGAAAGAAAGCCGATGCAGGACGCCGCCCCCCGAACCCGGATTCAAACCAAGAACCGCAGCACCATTCTCGAGGCCGGGCTCGAGGTCTTTGCCCAGCAGGGTTACCGGGGTGCGACGCTGGACCAGATCGCCGTTGCGGCAGGGCTGTCGAAACCGAACCTGCTCTACTACTTCGCTTCCAAAGAGGCGATCCACGCGGCCCTGCTGCACGCATTGCTCGACACATGGCTGGCCCCCTTGCGCGCCATGGATGACAGAGGCGAACCGATTACCGAGATTCTGGCCTATGTCCGGCGCAAACTGGCGCTGAGCCGCGACTACCCGCGTGAAAGCCGGCTCTTCGCCAATGAAATGTTGCAAGGCGCGCCCCGGATCGAGGACACACTGACCGGCGAATTGAAAACCCTTGTGGATGCCAAGGCCAAAGTGATCCGTGGCTGGGCCGCAGCCGGGCGGATCGCGCCGGTCGATCCCTATCACCTGATTTTTTCGATCTGGGCGCTGACCCAACATTACGCCGATTTCGACGTGCAAGTCCGCGCCGTTCTGGGCGGCGACGACCCCTATCCCGCGGCTGAAACCTATCTTGATATGCTTTTTGGCAAGGCGCTTGCGCCCTAGGCTGCCTCGGCTTTGTCCACCATCTCGGACAGCACCTCTGCGGCAATACGCAGCGACTCCAGCCGGGCCGGATGATCATGGATCATCCCGGTGATCATGATTTCATCGGGGGCATAGCGCGCGACGAGTGCCTTCAGTTGCCTACGCACCGTCCCGGGCGATCCTGTCGCCGAACAGGACAGCGCCGCATCAACACCCTGTTGCACTTCGGGAGGCACCTCTGCCCCCAGATCATGCACCGGTCGCGGCAGTTTGCCGGGACGGCCCGTGCGTAACCGGGCAAAGGCCAGGATCTGCGAGGTGCGCAGATACATCGCCTCTTCATCGGTCTGTGCGGCACAAACCCCGGCGGCCATCATGAAATATGGCTTGTCAAGCCATTCTGACGGGCGAAAGGTGGCACGATAGGTCGCTGCAGCATCGGCCAGCATCGCCGGGGCAAAATGGCTGGCAAAGGCATAGGGCAGTCCCAGATAGGCGGCCAGTTGCGCACCATAAAGGCTCGATCCCAAAATCCAGACCGGCACCTGCGTGCCTGTCCCCGGCACCGCTTGAATCCGGGCCTGCCCGGCATCCGGCGCAAAATAGGTGATCAGTTCTCGCACATCCTGCGGAAACGTATCCGATGCATCCATGTGTCGCCGCAGCGCCCGCGCAGTCGCCATATCGGTGCCCGGCGCGCGGCCCAGCCCCAGATCGATCCGGTCAGGGTAGAGCGTGGCCAGCGTGCCGAATTGCTCTGCAATCACCAAAGGCGCATGATTGGGCAACATGATACCGCCCGCCCCTACGCGAATACGGCTGGTTGCGCCCGCAACATTGCCAATCACAACGGCTGTGGCCGCGCTGGCGATACCGGGCATATTGTGATGCTCGGCCAGCCAGAACCGGTGAAATCCCAGCGCCTCGGCATGGCGCGCCAGATCGCGGGTATTGGCCAACGCCTCGGCGGCGCTGTGCCCTTCGGGAATCGGTGACAAGTCGAGAACAGAAAAATGTTGCATGGCAGGATCCTTTGCTTGCACCGGATATGGGGACAACCGGCCAAGGTGCCAAGGGCTGATACCGCGACGCCAGGCCAAGAAACCAGTTTGTCAGCGCCCGGTTTCACCCCATAGTCGCGCAAATCCCAATCCGCCATCACAAGGGCCATCCGATGATTCAGCGCCATGCCGCCACCCCCGCCTGCCCGATCAGCGCCGCAGAAGCAGCTGCATTGGTCAAACCGGGGATGTGGCTCGACTACGGCGCGGTACTGGCCCAGCCGGACGTATTTGATGCAGCTTTGGCCCAGCGTGCGGGCGACCTCCACGGGGTCAAGATTCGGGCCTGTCTCTCGACCCGGCCCCGTGCCGTGCTCGAGGCCGACCCGGAGGGGAACCATTTCCAATGGATCAGCCTGCATTTCTCGGGCTACGACCGGCGCAAACATGACGCGGGCATCGCAACCTATCTGCCGGTCAATCTGGGCGAAATCCCCGATTACTACCGGCGCTTCATCGACCCGGTCGATATCCTGATCGTCAAGACCGCCCCGATGGACGCGGATGGCTATTTCAACCTCGGGGCCGCAAACCTGTGGCACCGGGCCATTCTAGAGCGGGCACGTCTGGTCATTGTCGAGACTTCGACTGCTGTGATGCAGGCGCATGGAGTCGATAATGCCATTCATGTCAGCGAGGTGGACTACATTCTCACCGGCGACGATCACCCGCTGGCCGAACTGCCCTCACAGCCTGCAACCGATGTGGACCGGGCTGTGGCCCGGCTCATCATCAACGAGATCGGCGACGGGGCCTGTCTGCAGATCGGCATCGGCGGCATGCCCAACGCTGTTTGCAGCCTGCTGGCAGACAGCGGGATCAGGGATCTGGGCGTCCATACCGAAATGCTCACCGATGGACTGATCGACCTTTATCGCGTTGGGCTGATCACCGGCGCGCGCAAGTCGATCGACAAGGGCAAATCGGTCTACAGCTTTGCGCTGGGCTCACGCTATCTCTATGACGCGATTGACAATAACCCTGAATTTCACTGCTGCCCGGTCGACTACACCAATCTGCCGCATAACATCATGCGCAACGAAAACATGGTGTCGATCAACAACACCACACAGATTGACCTGCAGGGTCAGGCGGCGTCAGAATCCGATGGCCACCGGCATATCAGTGGCACCGGCGGCCAGTTGCAATTCGTCCGTGGGGCCTACGCGGCGCCGGGGGGCAAATCCTTCATCTGCCTCGCCTCCACCTATGACAAACGCGGCGACCGACGCAGCCGGATCGTGCTGGGCCTGACCAAAGGCAACATCGTGACTGCACCGCGATCTGACATCATGTATGTCGTGACCGAATACGGCATCACAAATCTCAAGGGCAAATCCGTCGCCGAACGGGCACACGCCCTGATTGGCCTTGCCCACCCCGACTTCCGCGAAGAGCTTGAGCGCGAGGCCTACTCCCACCGGCTGATCCCGCGCACATTCTTCTGATCCCGCTCTGGCAGAAACCAGCCAAGACCCAGCTGACGCCATACGCTGCGCGCGATTACCCCTCGCCTGTGTTGTCAAATACCGGCATCTTGGCGCAGTTCTGTCGGGGGCAAAATGTCACTGTTTCCGCGCTCGCTTGCTGCCCTCGCGCTCTGTGGCCTACTGCTGAATTGCGGCCCAATCAACACACCGCAGACCGTGCCACGTGGTCGCGGGACCAACGTCGATCTGTTCCGTCCCGGCGGCGGCGGCGACGACAGCATCTTTGTCGGGCTGGCCTTTTCCGGCGGCGGGCATGGGGCCTCTGCTTTCAGCTACGGTGTGCTGCAAGAGCTGCTGCGCACCCAGACCCCGGTCGGACACCCCGGTCGGACACCCCGCCGGACTCGCCGCCGAGGTCGAGTTCATCGCCGCGGTCTGAGGCGGTGCCGTAACGGCAAGCTCTTTCGGGCTGAACGGCCCCAGTGCGCTGGACCAGTTCCGCGCGCGCTACCTGCTCGAGGATGGCGAGCGCTACATGGCGGACAATCCATTCGACGCCGACGTGATCGCGCGCGGTCTCAGCACCGGGATCAACGCACGCGACACATTCGGGCGTTGGCTCGATCAGGCATTGTTCCGGGGGCAACCTTTGCCGATCTGCGGCGCGGCCGGGTGCAGATCGCGATCACGGCCAGCGACAATGCCGGCGCCGCCCCGCTTGTCTTTGGGCCCGACATATTCGATACACTTTGCGCAGACCTCGCTCGCCTGCCTCTGTCAGAGGCAATTGCAGCCAGCGCGGCGCTGCCGGTCATCTTCAGCCCGATCGTCATCGCGGCCAAAGAGGCCAGTTGCGCCGGGTCGGTCCCGTCCTGGATCAACATGGTCCCGCCCGGCGCGGTGGTTCACCCCGCAATGCGGACCTATGCACAAACTCTGCGACGCTACGCCGATCCCGGCTTCACTCAGCCCGTCGCGCTTTCGGATGGCGGCATGACCGGTGCCTTTGGCGTTACCGGCTTTCTTGCCACCCGCACCCGCAGCGGCACTGCGCATCGGCCACTCAGCGCAGAACAAGCCGTCAGGATGCGGCACATGCTGTTTCTTGTCGTCGACTCGAATATCGAAGGGCGCAATCCGCTGATTCAGACTCTGGCGCCCGGAGGCCGCCTTCTCGAGGTCCGGGCTCTCTTGATCAGTTCGATACAGTACCGCTCCAGCGCACGGCCATCCTGATAGGGAACCGAGATGAAATGGCGCATGCCCGCCGCGACCAGGCCCGCCCTGCGACACGGTTCCGCTCACTGAATATGGACGAAACACATTGGTCACGTGGTCGCGGTGCCAATATGTCGCCAGATGTGCCGCCAACGTCCGCACCGCTGCATCCGACCGGATCTCGGTCTCGAAATCATGATAGCTCAAGAAATAAGTCAGCGAGAATTCGCCCGGCGTGCCGTAATTGGTCAGTTCCGGGTATTCTGACAGGTCCAGCGCTTCCTGAAACAGGAACCCATCGTGAATATTGCGCCCACCCAGAATGGCGCGCGACCGGCTCGGGTCGGATGAAAGCGCCAGAAAAGCTTCACATGATGGGTGGGGTGCAAACGGTCAAAGTGATCCTCGAACGAAGCAAACGGGACAGGCTCCCACGTAAATAGCTGCAACTGTACATTGGGAAAATCCGCAGCCAGTGCTGTAAACAGATCAAGGTCTTTTGGCGATTCGAGAGACTCGGTCACGATGATCCTGATCCGCGTGCCTCGCGCGGCGTGAAACCGCAGCGCACGTTCAATGATCGCACCCGAAAAATCGGCCTTGAGATCGAGATTAGACAGATAAATCAGTTCGAGCCGCGGTACGCGCGAGAAATCCAGCGGATAGAGCGGATCGCCCAGATCAAAAGCGGCATCCGGCAGCGTCGCCTTTGTCAGGGCCTGAACCTTGGCATTGAACCCGTCACGCGCCTCGGGCAGCAGACGCATGTCAGTTGGGTCCAGCGCACAGGTCTGGTTTAGCCAGCGCCCGGCAAAGAACACATCCGCCACCGGATCGGCCTGTCCCTGCGCGGGAACCGCGCAAACATCATAGCGCTGGTCAATCGCCATCACCACCGGGTCAAAGACTTCTTCCCGCTCCATCCGCAATTGCCGCACACCCGCGCGGCCGGGCCGGGAAATGTCGAGCGTGCAGAATGTGGTCTGTGGAGCGGTCTCCAGCCGGGTCAGATCAATATCACCGCCAGCAATCACAAAACCGATGTCGCGGCCTGTCGCGAACGCATGCGAACGCTGCACTTCGTGCAGGGTCACCGGCCCGTCACGTACCATGTCAACCTGTAAGTCCTGCGCCGTAGCCGACCGAAAGAATACCTCGGTCGTCAGGGCGTTCAGCCCGGAAAACCGGAATGGCGTCGTACCCTGCGCCGGTCCCTCATGACTTAGAGTCTGATTCAGAACTATTCGGGCGATTTCAGCTCTTTGCGAGATGTCGTGTGACGCGTCTGATGTGGGCGATGAGGATCCATGCTTCTGCGCTTGCAATCGATTTTTCCCAATCTTTCGACAGGCGACGACATCGGTTCAGCCAGGCGAAGGTGCGCTCGACGACCCACCGGCGC
>Ga0105054_10007888_pt1 | contig 14269 bp, 18 predicted proteins | sample BON02_FD_78091 | JGI IMG/M metagenome (GOLD analysis project Ga0105054, IMG submission 78091) | Freshwater microbial communities from Lake Bonney liftoff mats and glacier meltwater in Antarctica - BON-02 (megahit assembly) | ecosystem: Environmental > Aquatic > Freshwater > Ice > Glacier...
CCATCTCACGTAGTAGTTGCCGTCGGAAACTGCGACATCCTGCACCGTCGCACGCACGCTCTCGGCATTTTTTACTGTTTCCAGAAAATAGTGCTCGATGGCATCCGCGCCCCGCACGGTTTTCAGTGTGTCGTTAAAGAACGCATCGGGCGCATATGTCTCGAGGGTGAGGCCGCGCACGGACTCCTCGGTCATGTCTGAAAAAAACTTTGTGAACCGCGCTATCCCAGCCTCCGCTTCCGGTGAGTTGGGATTTACGGTGGGGCGGGATTTGAGTTGATCGACGAGTGTGAGATATTCTTGCACAGCTTGAGAAGTGGGGGTTGAAGACGGGCTTGCACAGGCAGCAAGCCCAAGACAAAAGATCGCGCCAAGGACATGGAATGGTCTTGGAAAATGCATCTCTCGAATGGACGACTAAATCTCGTGCCTGTCAATCCGCTGATTTGACGTTCCACTGCTTTTCCTGGTGCTGGATTCAGAAATTATGGTTCTTCGCTATTTCCAGTGGGGTTGCGACTCCGTCCTCCCGGAGGGCTTGCGGAAATGAGCCGGTGGTGCCAACCCTAAGCTTTCTACACAACTTTTTGGGTATAATAGTGAAGGACGATTAACGCAAAGGGAGGAGGAAACAACAGGGCGGTTTGAGAACTCGCTGCCCGACTCGCTTGTGGGAGGACAACGAGCACGCCGGGCATGAGCGGGATTTTGCGCTGTTTGTCGTCGGGGTGACTTCCGACGAGGCGAACCCTTTTTTTCTACCATGAAGAGCATGAAGGACAGGAACGGGGAGATGGCTGAGTAAGCTTTTTTCTGAATCTTCATGCGCTTCATGTCCTTCATGGTTTTAATTCTTTTCTCCTCGGTCCGGGGTGTCTGCGTCCGCGCGGATAGCCGAAGAATACGCGCCCCGTCACGGCCAGTAGGCGGCACCTACCGAAACTCGTGGTGGGGCATATTCTCTGCCAATGCAAACCGGCGACGACTTCGGCGCAGATGAGATGCGCTTGAATCATTATAAAATGCAGAATAAGGGTTGATCTGGAGAAAGCTCAGGGTGCCAACCACCGGAATATCGACCCTCCGGGTCTTAACTGAACATGCTCACCCACCGAAAAGAGCACAGAACCGAAATTATTTGATGAAAGTCTTGCGTCAGGTGCACTAGGGGCAGGATATTAGACCACAGGTGGGAGGCACTAGATGTAGGTTGTCGCCGCCCAATTGATGAATTCTTCTTCAAAACCTGCTGCTGACCCGCCTCCAGATCCTCTTCGTCCGAAGGAAAATATCTGGCGCTCGGATAAGCCGTTTCATAGAGACGACGCCCCTGCAAAGTTCTGGGAATTTCTGCGGAAGTACAAGGACCTTGTCTTCGTAGCCGCTGCAGGGAATTTGTTCACGGTATTCTTGGCCATGTTGATGCCATTATTTTTGAAACTTGTGATTGATGAAGCGATTCCCGGGAAAAATGGACCTCTTTTGGTCGGCTTGGTCGCTGCTTCGCTGGCTCTTCAGGGCATTCGTTTCTCAGTAAGTTACGGCCACGAGATGCTCACGCATTATATCGGGCAGCGCACGGTTTTCGATATCCGGAAAACGTTGTTTCATCACCTCCAGCTCCTGCATCTCTCGTTTTATGAACGCTCACGGACGGCCAGCCTGGTGAACCGGGTGATTCATGACGCCATCGCGATTCAAAATTTTGTCAACACAGCGTCATCGACGATCTCGAACAGCCTAGTTTCGCTGGTGATCGCGCTAGGGATAATGTTCTTCTTGGACTGGCAGATCACGTTATTTTGCCTCTGCGCGCTACCAATCTATTTTGTGGTGATTCATCGTTTCAGGTGGCAGATGAAATCGAAACAACATGAGGTCAAAGAGCGTCAATCTCTGCTAGCCGGCATGCTCGGAGAAACGTTTGCGGGTATCCGTGTTGTGAAGTCATTTGGACAGGAATCTGTTGAGCGTCGGCGTTTCGTGCATACGATTAAAGACAATTTCGACGTCGAACTTGAGCTCCCTCTCATCGGCCAGCGGATGAATGTCAGCCTGGGCCTGCTATTTGCCGTATTTTACGGGGTGGTGTTGTTGTGGGGTGGATTTACGGTTATCGGCGGGGGAATGTCCATCGGAAGCTATGTCGCGTTTTTGACCTATTTGACGATGCTCTTCACTCCGATTCAAAACCTCTCGTCGCTGATCACGGTAAGCACAAATGCACGCTCGGGATTTGAGCGAATTCTCGATTTGCTGGATATCCGGCCGGAGATTACTCAGTGCGCCAACCCCGTAGTGCCGGCATCATTTGAAGGACGCGTCACATTTGATCGGGTGGCGTTTGCCTATGACCCCGAGCGTCCAGCGATCCGTGATTTTAGCCTCGATGTGCCGGCGGGACAGGTCGTGGCATTGGTGGGAGCCAGTGGCAGCGGGAAATCCACGCTGATGAGCTTGCTCACAAGGTTCTACGATGTCTCGGACGGCAGGATCTTAATTGATGGCACGGATCTCAGGCGTCTTGACTACGACGTTTACCGGCAACAGCTCGGGATTGTGCTTCAAGAAAACTTTTTGTTCTCCGGAACAGTCGAGGAAAATATCCGGTATGGCCGCCCGGATGCCACCGACGAGGAAATTCGGAATGCCGCCCTCATGGCAAATGCCCTTGAGTTCATCGACGAGATGCCCGAAGGCATGACAAGCCAAATCGGTCAGGCAGGTGTCACGCTGTCCGGAGGGCAACGCCAGCGCATTGCCATCGCCCGATGCATCCTGAAGGATCCACGCATTCTGATTTTCGACGAAGCCACCAGCGCTCTGGACACGCGCAGCGAATCACTGATCCAAGATTCGATGGACACGCTCATGCGCGGCCGGACGGTTTTCATCGTCGCACACCGACTCACGACGATCCGCAAAGCGGATCGAATTGTAGTGATGGAAAAGGGCCGAATGGTCGAGTGCGGCAGCCATGACGAGCTTCTGAAGATCGGTGGTGCATACAGCGCGCTGCAGCATCCGCGAGTGCAGCGGGATGGAGCGTTCGACTCGAATGACGCCATTGCAGTGTGAAGACCATGGAGCCTCGACCTATCGGAATGCGCGAACGGCTGGTAAAGATCCGGCGACTTATCATCTGGGTGTCGTCAGGCACTTTGTGCCTGCTTGTCGCAGCCTTGGTATTTGTTCCGGTGGACGAGCGGGTGAGGGCGACAGGTGCCGTCTGGCCGTCTGCGAACAGCCGCCTCCACGCGCTCGAAGATGGACTACTGGGCGAGGTCGCGGTCCGAGAGGGCGCGGTAGTCAAAACGGGGGATGCGTTGGTATCGATGGACACGACGGGCGATCAGGAAAGATTACGCACCGTTGAAGCATCGATCACCAGTGCCATGGCCGATGTTTCACTTCAAAAACTCCGCTTGGAGCGCATCCTGAAAATTCCCTTGCCTGCGGAATTCTGGTACGTACAGGAGGAGCTTCTTTCCCAGCAAGAGCGATCTGCGCAAACTCGCAATGATCAAGATCGCGCCACGGAGCTCTATGCAAAGGGGCTGATCAGTGCGCAAGACCTCGAGCAGACGCGCCTGGCGGTCGAGTTGTCCAAAATCGAAGAACTCAAAATCAAAGGTCGATCGAAAATGCTCGACGGAGGTCTCGAAAAGGCGATTCGCGATGAGGCCACTGCCGAGTACGATGCCTCGGTGGCAACACTGCGGAGCCTCGAGGTGGAACGAGAAATCCTCCAGGAAGCAATCCATCGCGCGACGCTTCGCGCCGAGGCGGATGGAACCGTCACGCTGGTCACGAAGCGGCGCAGCGGTCAGCGGGTGGATCGCGGCGAGCCGCTCGTTTACCTCGCCCACGGTCCAGTGAACCGAGCAGAACTCTTCGCGGACGAAAGCCAATTGCATCGCGTCCAAGCAGGTCAGCGGGTGCTTATGAGCTCCATGGCGTTCGATCCGCTCCGCGACGGCTACATTGAAGGCCGGGTGGAATCAGTCGCGCTCCAACCGGAATCCTCCGTAGCCCCTGCCACCGGGGCGGATGTTCCGTCCTATCGCATCATCGTGGCCGTGGATCATTCGCCCCAAGTCCTTGTGGGTGGCTCTCGCGTGGAAGCAAAAGTCATCCTTCGTCGTGTCCCGCTTTGGCGGCTTTTGTTTCCGAACACTGCCGTTAAGTGACGTCGTAAACAGAACTGTGGCAGCCAGTGCAACAGGGCGCGCATTCATTTGGACATTTGTCGGAGGCGGATGAAGGCACCAATATGAATGACGTCTCGGCAGAGTCTCTTTCAATATTACTCCATCTCTAGGCCGCTTCGTGGTGATTCATCGTCGAGTGATCTGCGTCCCTCTGGCCGAATTTCTCGATCAGCTCCAAGCATGATGCAAGCCGCTTGAACCCGCCGGAGGTCGGTCGAATCGAGCAAACGCGAAGCGGCAGCCGTATGGCCTGCTTTGAGATACTCTGAGAGGGGTTCCGACTTGTGGTATTGATAAAAAAAGCCTGCTACAAATACGTGACCCCTACCGACTGCGCTCTGAATTTTCAACGACACGATGCGCAAACGGCCTTCCATGGCTTTCAGCCCGTTTTTCGAAACTGCCAGCGCACCGGATGGCGATCGGATCACGGCGCATACTCCTCCGCTCAATTCCAAGAGCTTTTCTGCTGATTTATGGACAGCGGACATCTCAATGCCCGCCGCACATCTCATCAGAACCCCCGTGATTAGCTTAGCAACTTCAACATTGAAAATCGCGAGGTCAGTCTCATGCAATGCAGGGCGTGGGATTGGTTCGTTCGATGTCTATGCACGTCAGAAGCGCTTGCTTCCGGGCGGAGGCAAGGACAGGTGCCGTCCAGGTCCCGTGCCGCGCAAGCCCCGCGGCTCCGGATTTTAGAACCCTGGGGGAGATCGGTACCTTGAGAGAAAATTGTGTTACAATTGCGTCATAATTTAAGCGCAATCACTGCGGAAAACGGCGCAACTCTTCTCCATGCGAGAGCGCTGACGAGTGGGATGTCGCAGCGAGCGTCGCACGGTTCGTCGACGGCGAGGTGATATGAACAGGTTTTGCGTAATAGGGCGAAATCCGGTCCATCGATGGTCCTATGGCACCCCGGACCGCAAGTCGCCGAGCATCGGGATGCGCAATTTCGGCGTGGTCCAATCCTTCGATCAGGGATGGAACTAAGACGCGCAGTCCGGATCCCTCTGCATTTATGCGGTGGATGGCATCGGGCCGAGGAATTACCGCAATCTCGCCGACGAGAATGCCGCCGGTGATTCGAGCCAGATAAAGCGTGCCGCCACGAGCGTCACCGGCCGCCCAGAAGTCATCATCTCCGTCCAATCCCAGCAAAGACAGAACTCCCATGCGATCGCATCCGATCGCCAGCGCGATCCCCTCGGCAGCGGCGGCTGTAATCCTCAGGCCGTTGTATGATCCAGGGCCTGTTCCGACGACAATGCGGTGAATTCGCGGGCAGGCTAAAACGGCCTCGTTCAAGATTTCAAAAACCTCAGTTCCTCGTCCGCGGGGGCAATCAAAGGACTTAAAAAACGGGGTCTGTCCCCCCGACACGACGGCCACGGACCCCTGGGGTCCCGAGCAATCCAGCGCCAGCACGTTCACTTTGCACCCCCGATCTGGATGCGACGACCGTCGCCGTCGATAGAAATTGCCACGCGGAGGCAGTTTGCCGGTAGAGCCTCGGGAAAGCGATCCCCCCACTCGACAGCGATGATGCATGGTTCTGCGAGGTAATCTTGCCACCCGAGCGCATCCAGGTCGGCAGCAGATTCCAGCCGGTAGAAATCCAAATGAACCAACGGGCACCGTCCCCCATCGTATTCGTGCACCAAGGTGAATGTCGGGCTGCTGACTTCTGCGAGGCAATCCAGTCCGCGTGACAGCCCTTTGACGAAGTGCGTCTTTCCGGCTCCGAGCGGGCCTGTCAACGAGAGGATTCGCGGGGCTTTCAACTGACGTGCCAGTGCCTCGCCGCACGCGATGAGCGCTTCTGCATTGTCCATATATCCGTTTAGGAACGTAAACTCGCTGTCACAATCTGGATTTCGGTTTGCCATTCGGTGCAATACTAGCTCTTCTTTGTGCATGAGCTCAACTTCCCTCTGGCCCCGATTTCAAGCGCATTTCGTCCGTTACCCTGAACTCGGGTTCTCGCTCGACATCAGCCGAATGGATTTTGCGCACGATTTCCTCGCATCGATGCAGTCGAAGGCGGACGCCGCCTTTGCCGCAATGAAAGAGCTGGAGGCTGGCGGTATTGCTAACCCTGACGAGCACCGTATGGTTGGCCATTACTGGCTCCGCGATGCTTCGCTGGCACCCACCGCGGAACTTCAAAACGACGTGAATAAAACCCGCGATGACATTCTTGCCTTCGCGGCAGAGGTCCATGCGGGGAAAATTAAAGCAGCCAATGGACAAAAGTTCACCGACCTGCTTTCCATTGGGATCGGCGGATCGGCGCTTGGCCCGGAGTTGGTAAATGACGCGCTTTGGAGTGTGGACAACCCGGTGAAGGTGCATTTCTTCGATAACACGGACCCCGATGGGTTCAATAAAGTCTTCGCTCAGATCGGAGGCCGCCTTGCCACGACGTTGGTCGCCGTGATTTCAAAATCGGGCGGCACCAAAGAGTCGCGCAACGGCATGCTCGCTGCGCAACATGCGATGTCGGAGGCTGGGATTCCGTTCGCGAAGCAGTTTGTGGCAGTCACCGGCGATGGAAGCCTGCTTGATGAGACAGCAAAAACTGAGGGCTGGCTACAGCGCTTTCCCATGTTTGATTGGATTGGTGGCCGGACTTCCGTGATGAGCGCGGTAGGGCTTCTGCCGATGGCAATCCAAGGCCTGGATATCCCGGCGTTTCTTGATGGAGCAAAAGCCATGGACGCAAAAACCCGCATGGCTGACGTGAGTCAAAACGCGGCGATGCTGCTCGCGTTGATGTGGTGGCAGGCCGGTAAGGGCCGCGGACTGAAAGACATGGTGGTTCTGCCTTACAAAGACCGGCTGCTTTTGTTCAGCCGCTATTTGCAGCAACTCGTGATGGAGTCGCTGGGCAAGCAGTTGGATCTCGCTGGCAATGTCGTCAATCAGGGGATCGCTGTCTACGGAAACAAGGGCTCTACCGATCAGCACGCCTACGTGCAGCAACTCCGCGATGGAGTGAATAATTTCTTTATTACATTCATCGAGGTCCTCAAGGGCGCCGACAGCCCGGAGATGGAAGTGGAACCCGGCGTCACGAGCAGTGACTATTTGCATGGGTTCCTCCGGGGCACCCGCACTGCACTTCATGAGGGCGGACGGGAATCGATCACCGTCACCATCCCGCAAATTGACGCATTTAATTTGGGCCTCCTCATTGGGCTGTATGAACGGGCCGTCGGGTTCTATGGATCCCTTGTCAGCATCAACGCCTACCATCAGCCAGGCGTTGAAGCCGGGAAAAAGGCAGCTGCAAAAGTGCTGGAAGTCCAAGACAAGGTGGTCGCGGCGCTCAAGGCAGAATCCGGCAGTGCCCTCACAGCAGACGCCATTGCCGCAGCGATTGGAGCCGATGCAGAGGATGTTTTTCATGTCGCCACGCACCTCGCAGCGAACCGCTTGGATATCCAAGTGGCTCACGGCGCGACGGCCGGCGAAGACACATTTTCAGCAGGAGCCTAATATGCAGGCGGGACGTTTTTTCTTGATGCTACTTTTTGGTGTCATCGCATTGGGCCTTACAGGATGCGATTCTCCAGACCGGACTCTAGATTCCATCCGGCGGGACCTTGCTGCGTATAAGGCAAACCCGACGCCCGACGCCCAAATAAAAATAGAACAAGGATTCAAAAAACTGGATACCCAGATTGAGGAACTGACTCTGTCCGGTCGAACCGGAGAGGCCGCTGCTGTCGAAAGCATGGCATCGAATTTGCGCGGCGATTTCCGCGCCGCCCGCATGGTCAACTCGCTGCGTGATGCGCAATCCGCTTTCGAGGGCATCGGGTCCGCATTCAAAGATGCAGGGAAGTCAATCGGCGACGTTTTTAAGGAACAACCGACACCGACGCCGTAGTAGTGCGGGTGCTTGCTGAGGCACCGAGCAGCAACTACGACGGCTAAGACGGGACTGCGTGCGCTTCGAGGTCCTGACGATCCACGAACTCCAGCGCGGACGCATGACATCCCTCAAGGACGACCTGCGGCGCCACGCCCGCCTCAAATGCTTCCTGCCAGCGGCTCACGCACAGGCACCACCGGTCGCCAGCCTTTAATCCGGGGAAATCGTATTCTTCTCTGGGCGTGATGAGGTCGTTGCCGCGCTCACGCGAAAACGCCAAAAACGTATCGGTCATTACAGCGCAAACGGTATGCAGACCGACATCACCAGGGCCGGTTTTACAAAATCCATCGCGGTAAAATCCGGACATGGGAGAGGTGCAGCAGCATTCGAGCGGGCCGCCGATAACATTGGTTGGCATACGCATAGTTAGTCCTCCGATTTCGAGGTGCTGTCAATCTTGCATCGCTATAGATCGGGATAGACGGCAAGATTTTTCTAAATATGCCCGTCGTCCAGTCCCGATTCGCACCGCCATGGTGGCTGGCGAACTGCCACATCCAAACGATTCTGCCTGCGATCCTGCCCTGTCGCGCGCCGGTAGGCTACGCGCGGGAGCGGCTCGAGTTGGCAGATGGGGATTTTCTCGATCTCGACTCTATTGAGACCGGGTCCTCGCGGATCTTGGTGATTTCGCACGGACTCGAGGGGTCTTCAGGAGATGGTTACGTGATGGGTTTGGCCTCGGTATTCGCTGAAGCGGGATGGGATGTGACGGCATGGAACTATCGCGGCTGCAGCGGCGAACCGAACCGCCTGGCACGGTCGTATCACAGCGGCGACACAGACGACCTCGCGTCTGTGATCGATCATGTAAGGAGGGCAGGGCGTGCGGTGGCATTGGCGGGGTTTAGCCTGGGAGGAAATCTCACGCTAAAATTTGTCGGTGAACGTCCTGATTATCCAGACATCATTGGGGCTGTCGGGATTTCCGCGCCGGTGGACCTTGCCTCCAGTGCCCGCAAATTGGATCAGGATCGAGGCAATCAGTTTTATCTTCGGCGCCTGATTCGGAGACTGGAGGTGAAGATCCGGGCCAAAGCGGTGGATTTTCCGCATCACGTTCGGGTCGAGGCGTTGGAGGGTGTGAAGGGATTTTCCGAGCTGGACGACCGGTTCACTGCACCGCTCCATGGATTTCGGGATGCCGCCGACTATTGGAGCCGATCCAGCGCGCGACCATTCCTATCGGACATCCGGATTCCTGCCCTGCTTCTGAATGCGCTCGACGACCCGTTTTTGGCGCCCGCGTGTTTCCCTTATCCGGAGGCGGAGGCAAGCGGTCTATTTTCGCTGGAAACACCGACTCATGGTGGACACCTCGGATTCATTGAGGGACTTCGCGCCACCTACCCATGGGCAGCTCGCAGAACACTGGAATTCTTGGATCGAATCCCGATGCCGCGCCCACGGTGATTGATGATATTAAAAGAGACAACGTTTCGCGCAAAGAACTCAAAGGCCGCCAAGGGGAAGCATTGGTAAACCCCCTCGATTTCATCTGTTTTGCAGCTATGACGCGAGTAACTGCCTCACGCGTCCGCAAGCGCCGATTCTCTTTTTTAAAAAAGAACTCGGCCATATCCTGGTCATCATGAAAAATCGTGTAAATTCTGTCAAAAACCCCCGTGCTCGCTACCGGACGCTCAACTGAAGTCGACTCGCAGCGGCATGCATTTCCCTCGCGAAAGTGACGAGCTTAAGTTCCTCAATTGCCCGCGTCGATCTCTCGAACACCAGCAACTGCCCGGCATCCGCCGCGCGAAGGCCAAGAGCACGATTGAATTGGCAGATCTGGTCGATAAAATCGGTTGGCGCATGCAACCACCGCACCTTGCTGTCGAGCCCCCGCCACTCGCTCCAACATTGAGGTGCCACCTTTCGACGAATTAGGGCAGCCTCAACTTCCACACGCGCCCACGTCCACGCATATCCCACCTCGGTTTCACGCCACGCCTCTACAGCACCCTTCGAGTGCAGCTCCAAAATCAACAATGGAACCAACGCACTCGCATCGAAAAACGACTTCATTACCAATTTGAAGCGGAGCGCATCGCATCAGTCGTCACCACATCCGGCCGCCGATCACCAGCCATCACTGGATGCGGATTGAACTCCGCCACCAGTGCGGATCCCGCAGGATCCCAGCGAAGATTCACATCTGAAAGGTGTTGCCGAAGCTTCCGGTCCGCATCCTGTACAGACGCCCCTTTCGCATTGGCGGGAACCAAATACGCCACCGTCTCATCACGCACGCACACTTCCAGTGTTAGCCCGGTTTCATCAACCGTCCGCAAATATCTTGAAAGATGCGTCTTCAAATCTCCCGCTTTAACCTTCACAAGACCAAGTTAATCTTGGCGCTCGACCAAATCAACCATCGCCGTCCCATAACACGCACTTCCAGCTCGTGACCCACTGGCAATCCTGATTCTTATTTCGCGCGGTCCCACGCGCCGGGGATTGGCGATAACTTCACTGCACTCCATTTCAAGTTTCAAGCTTCAGGTTCCGAGATTCCGCCAACCCGCCTTTGGCAATGTCCAACAAAATAATCGCGTTCGGGTGATTTCGAGGGTAGATTCTCTGATCCGACTGCTATTCGGGCGTGGGCTGAGAAGCGAATTGTTTATATCGAATTTCATTATGGGCATGAAATAGACGCTCTTGCGTGAAAGCGGGAGTTCCGTTACGCTCATCGCCATGTCAATGACAATCGAACATCTTACCGACGAGGTTATGTCGCTTCCTAGTGAAGCTCGTGCATTGCTGGCGGATCGCCTCGTAGAAAGTCTCGATCCTGCTGAGGACGGCGTTATTCATCGACTGTGGGTTGCAGAAGCGCGCAGGCGACAGTCTGAGCTTGAATCCGGTGCCGTGAGTGGGATTTCGGCCGAGGACGTTATGGCACGCCTTCGCAAAAAGTATGCTTAATGAAATTGGAGTTTCATCCTGAAGCTCTTGCAGAGTTCGAATCAGCAGCAGATTTTTATCATTCCCGTCAACTAGGCCTCGGAAGTCGTTTTCTGGATTCCGTGGATCGCTGCACATCGAAGATCAAGGCGGATCCCCAACGTTTCCGGAAATTTGATAAAGAGATCCGGCGCGCGCTTGTGGCCGTTTTTCCTTACGCAATTCTTTTCTTTGTCAGATCGGATCGAATCTTTATCCTTGCCGTGATGCACTGTAGTCGAGAGCCCGGTTACTGGAAGGATCGCACATAACAAAAAAGCCGAAGAATGCGATTCGCACGCTTGAAACGCTTAGCGAGAGCCTTCGCTTCGGAACTCTAGAAGTAAACAGATATGCTCTTCGCTGGGATGATTTAGACGAAGATATCCGCTCGACCACGTAGCACATGCTTCCAGCTTGTGACCAACACTGGCATTAACCACTTTTCGAAGCTCAAAACGCGGCAAGAATACAAATAAATTGGAACAACGGAAAGAATGTCCATTTCAGATTTCAGTTCACCGCCTGTTCATCCTGAAAATTCCTGTCAATCCTGTCAAAAAATCACCAGGGTGCGAGCCCATGACATTCGCCGGATCGAGAATCTGGTATTTGAGCATCAAGAACAACTGAAGAAAGCATATTATGAACGCCATTCTCGCTGACGCATCACTATCAACTGAGCCGACTGCTATTCGGGCGTGGGCTGAGAAGCGATTCGTATATATCGAACTTCATGATGGAAGAATCGTTGGATTTCCTGCCGCACGCTTTAAACGTTTGGCCAAAGCCTCCGATCTGGAACTCCAAAAAGTGAAAATTGAGGTGAACGGATATGCTCTTCGTTGGGATGATTTAGATGAGGACATCACGGTGCCCGGGGTTGTTGCCGGTCGTTTCGAGCTCCCACAAGGATAGATCCCAGACAGCGATAAGAATACTAGGAAGCCACGTAACACCCACTTCCAGCCGGAGAGCAAACCTGGCATTCGTCCACTTTTCGAAACTGAGAACCCCTGCAAAAAAACCCATACAGAGGAACCACCGATTGCACGGATTTTCACGGATGGAGTTTCCATTCAAATTTCCAACGTTCGCTTCTCTCCAAGCTGTATCGCTCTGCAAGCAGGAAGCCGCGGTTCTTACCATAGGGTAACCTCACCGCATTTACTTGCAGCCCTTGAACCCTTGCGCTTTACCAATGCCAACTCACCGTGTAGCTTAAGAGGATGACAGCCATCGCCGAACATCTCGACCGTAAGCTTGCCGCGTGGGGGCCCGAGACGGTCTCAGAAGTCGAACGCCTCGTCGGCGACATCATCGACTGGGCCGATGCCGATGCGCTCGACATCATGCATTCCCGCGATCTGGAACAAGAAGTTTTGGACGTTCTCGATGCGGACTAAGCCGGGCGACGTCTGGCTCGCCGATCTTGGTCTTGCGGCCAAAACCCGTCCCGTGCTCATCGTCTCGCGTGAGGATGAAGACCCGCCTCGCGCTTTGGTCATCCAGGTTCCGCTAACGACGCAGAACAGGGGAAGCCGATACGAGGTTGATTTAGGCAAGCTGCCCTTCCTGCGCGAAGTTTCCTTCGTCAATGTGCAGGGCATTGCCTCAATCCCAACCGTTCGCTTGGAACGCAGGCTCGGGCAAATGCCGCCCGAGCTCTTGGAGAAGATCAAAGAAGGTCTCCGCTACGCGCTTGACCTGTAAATTCCGCTGGCGGTCCGCATTACTCCAACTTCTCGACAAGTATCACGCGCTTCCAGCGGGTGACCAAACCTGGTATTTTCCCACTTCTCGGAAACGCAGCAACAAAAAAACCCATACAGAGGAACCACCGATTGCACGGATTTTCACGGATGGAGTTTCCATTCAGAATTGCAGCGTTCGCTTCTCTCCGAGCTGTATCGCTCTCCAAGCAGGAAGCCGCAGCTCTTCCCTCGGCGCAACCTCCCCGCATTCGAATTGCTTTTCCCACTTGATCCTGAAAAATGCGGGCATGGGCTTTCCCAAGATCACTATACTCACTACCCCGTTGGTGGCGACTAGCTACGCAGCCCTCTGCGAATGGGTCTGGAGCCGCCCTGCGAGTGTTGCGCCGCATGTGCTTGATTTCAGCAACACACACATCGTCACGCTCCGGCGACATGATCGCCAATTTCAGGAGATCACCTCTACCGTCGATCATTTTATTCCGGATGGCATGCCGTTGATTTGGCTGATGAATCAGAACGGCGCGAAGCTGCATGATCGGGTTTATGGCCCGGAATTCACGCGCCGCTGCCTCCAAGATAGCCCCGCGGAGCTGCGTCACTTTTTCTTGGGCGGTTCCGTAAATTGCTTGGAAAAGCTTCTTGCGCGGGTAAAAGAATCCAATCCATCGATCCAGATCGTCGGCGCAAGGAATGGGTATTTCTCGCCTTCAGAAGAAGAAGAAGTTATATCATCGATTGTAAACGCGGACCCGGACTGTATTTGGCTCGGCATCGGTACTCCGAAGCAGCAGATTTTCGCTAAAAGACTCAAATCCCGCCTAAATTCGGGCGTAATTCTATCCGTTGGATTTGCATTCGATGTATTGGCTCAAACGAAAGAAGACGCTCCGGCTTGGATGCAAAAACGCGGGCTCACGTGGGTGTTCCGACTCTGGAAAGAGCCTCGCCGGCTCGCTGGTCGCTACATCAAATACAATAGCCTCTTCCTATTTTACCTCATTCGCGATGCGATTGTAGGAATAAGGAATCGCTGATACGCGAGTTATCACGGCTGTGAGGAAAACTGCGCATGGTGCCGGGCCGCGCAGTGTGAGACTTCTGCTCTCACCATATCCTCAGTCCGCTTTTAATTCTTAAGGATGCTGAATTTTCCCGCCGTTCCGTTCGATAATCGCGATGGCTTCGGCTTTTCTCTCGCCTGCGTCGACTACCAGCGGAACTTTTCCGTGAAGTGTCGAGTGATCGACCCTGACATCGCCAAACCGCAACAAACCCAGCGCATTCAGGCCCACGGGGTAAGTAAAGAAGCTTGGTGTTACAAACCCCTCTGCGCCCCGCATCATCGCGCCTGCCGCAGGAATGTAGTCCAGTCCAGCGGTCTCCGTATCCCCCCGCTCGGATTCTTCGCCCGAAGAACCTAATTCCTGATGAGTGAACCCCTGCGC
>Ga0105054_10007891_pt1 | contig 14266 bp, 9 predicted proteins | sample BON02_FD_78091 | JGI IMG/M metagenome (GOLD analysis project Ga0105054, IMG submission 78091) | Freshwater microbial communities from Lake Bonney liftoff mats and glacier meltwater in Antarctica - BON-02 (megahit assembly) | ecosystem: Environmental > Aquatic > Freshwater > Ice > Glacier...
ACCCGTTCACCAACAGAATCCACCAAGTTAGCATATCGTGCAAAATGCCGAAGAACCTGAATAGTCCTGTTATGAGGAGCATAGCGTGTAGGATTCGAACTACAACAAGCCAAATGTAAACCTGCTTCAAACAGAACCTTCCTGTCATTTTTTTATTTTAACTATTTTTAAGGCCCATTTCAATCTATCCATTGGTTTTCATATGCATGTATCCCATACTGCTTCGGCTGCAGCAGTAGCTTTGGAGGCTAAGGTGCTCCATGTATCAAAACTGTTTAATCGGCCAATACATGATGTATTTAGTATCCCAGGTGGTCATGTAGGATATCGCATGAAGGCTGCCTTTAGGCTATGTCGCGTCGGGGCCTTCGATGCGCCAAGGCAATTTTGTTTGAACGACCCTGTTACGAAATCAGAGTATGCTCTTCCGGAACCATCCTTTCCGATTGCGCATGATATTATCAACAAAGCAATGCCGGAGGTGTTTGATTTTCTCAATGAGAAAGATAACTCACTGGGTGTCCATGCTTTCGAGGCGAAGTTTCATTGCACTTTGGTAAGTTTTAATTGGTGTGAATGTAAATTTTTCATAAAATTAATGGTATGCAACAACAGGCTCAAGAACTGATGCTGAGCCTGACTTATAAGAAGGCCTTTGATGAGGAAGCTTGGCAGAACGATGCATTATTGTTACAGGAGCGCCTCAGAGTTGTCACTGGATGTAACCATGTTGGAGTGATAGGAAGAGCAAGAAAATCAATGTCTCTCGTTGGGGATAGGTCCTATCTAACAGAACGCCTGAATGTAGTCGTAGATGGAAAACTCGAAACTTTCGAATATAGGCAAAACGAAGGTCAATTTTCCCAGCCAAATGCGCTTGTTAATCAAGAGATGTTGACATGGGCAGTGGGCAGGGTTCGTGATTTTGATTCCCCGAAAAAGGATTTCCTTGAATTATATTGTGGGAATGGAAATTTCACTGTTCCAATTAGTAAATTGGTTTGTAGACGAACACTAGCCACCGAAGCGTCCAGCAAGGCAGTAGAATGCGCCAATTGGGCTCTTCAATTTAATGGATGTAAGGATTCTCAAGTGGTAAGAATGACCAGTAAAGATATCGCTTCTGCACTTTTTAAAGATAGACTATTCAATCGGTTGAGCCATTTAAACTTGGATGAATTCCAATTCGGATCCGTCCTTGTCGACCCGCCTAGAACTGGTCTTGATGAAGACTCCAGGCAATTGCTTTCTGCTCATGTTGGCCAAATTATTTATATAAGCTGCAACCCTGAATCGCTCGCGCGGGATATTAAAATGATCAATGACTCAAGTCCTAATAAAATTGAAGTGCACCAACTGGTTTGCTTTGATCAGTTTCCTGGGACAGATCATATTGAATGCGGTGTGGACATAAGAATCAGCTCTATTGGTAAATAGAAATGTAATATCAGGGCGCTCCTTGCGTGATGTATCGATCGGTTCTATTGATTCAAAATGTAATTTGAAGTTTTGTATTTCACTTCTAACGTGATGTAATCACCAGTTTTATTGATTCGAAATGTAATTTTAAGTTTTGTATTTCACTCCTGCGAGCGGTCTGAATGTCGATGAGCCGCTAGCTACTGGAATAGTTGGCATATTGTCGTCTAAATCATCGGCAGAATTCAAAGTTCCAAATATTCTGCGTTGGGGCGAGGTTCCTAATAGATTCATAGTTGGTGGTCGAAAATTGAATGCATTTAATTCATCGTCCTCCATCATATTCGTAAGGTCCTCAAACCGCAACTTCATCCTTTCTCTATCTTTATCAGAGAGCGTATACTTGCTGCTAGTAGCTTCCTGCAATATTGTCTTGAGAGCTTCCGGGTAATCTGCAACGGCCTCATCGAGTTCATCGGCACCAAGACGAAAGAGATTCGAATGAAAAACCGCCCGAACGTATGCGGTTCGTTTACTAGAACAAAGCAACGCAATCTCTCCAAAATATCCACCATCAGAAAGAGTTGTGTAAGCTTCTGTTCCGTCTTTGTTACATACTTCGACGAGACCACGACGTATAAAATACATACATTTCCCCAGTTCACCTTCTCGCACTACGAAGTCCAACGGAGCACACACCTCAGACCGCATCTTCATGATGATCTCGCACAAGAAATTTTCATCCTGCCCTTTGAAGAACGGAACAGCTTCTACCATTGGCTTATTCAAGTGCAAAACAACTTCACGCTTCAAGGCAGGGCTAAGATCGTCCAGTATAGCATGCTCTGAAAATGGAAATGATTTCAAATCTTTCCAACAATGCGAGTAATATGCTTTGATTCTAGTTTGAATCTCACCTGGTAAATTTTGGTACGTCATGTATTCTCGAACGAATTCCATCTTCTCTTTATACATAGTTTGCGTGGAGTCTACTGACGCGATTAAGTGCGCCATATTACCAAGTAAATATCCAAAAGCACAGCAACTGATGATCATGCATATAATTGCCACAATTACTTCGTTAACATTCTGCGGTACCACATCTCCATACCCTACTGTGGTCATTGTTGTAATACTCCAATATAGACTCGCTGCGTATTGAGTGCTGACATCTGTTTTCAATCCCGGTAAATCATATGTGAGCATCCAACTGTTCGGTTCTCCTGTATCAGAAACCCAGAAGAAAATGCATGCCTGGTAATGTATGATAACTATAAGGAAGAGGGCAAAGCGCAACATTCGTTTAAGTCCAGGTTTCATAGTTTCATCATAGTATCTAAAATAGCGCCACAACCCAACAATCCTAGTCAACTTAACCATTTTCATAATTCTTAAAAGTGAATTGACATTATTGGTCTCGAAAAACAATCCGATTGGAATAATTGAAATAAGATCGATAAAAAACCATCCCCGAAGATAGTTTCTTACAATCATCTTGCGATCGAGAACTATGAGATTTGCCTCCCCAGAAGCTTGATAATACCCTGTGAAGAAGTTGAATATAATGTCGCACACAAACAAACATTCAAATACGGTCTCGATGAATCGAATAGGTTCCCAAGGTGTGTACCCGAAGCATACAAGATGTGGAATTGAAAATGTATAATAGGCAAGCATAATCATGATCAGGAAATTCCAATGAATCCTAAACTTACTTTCAGGGTGAATTACAGGAATTCGTTGCACACATGATCTTGGTGGTCTTGGAGCTGATTTTGAAGCAGAATCATCAGAGAGATCCATTGGAATAACTGCCCGACTCGACATTCTTTTGTTGAAGGTTTCTAGAACTGATAATGTCGTATCGCCACCGTCCTCTTCGCTCTCATATATCGACGTGGATTGATCTTTGATTACCATGCGGTAACCCACGTGATCGTCATTGTCTGGGCTGCTGAAAATGGATCTCAATCCACAAGCTTTTGTCTTGATATCCAAAGATACCTTCATTCCAGTATCAGCTCCATCAGGGCTATTCAAAAGCGATAAGCCATGAACTGATGATCTCCGACGGTTTCCAGTTGCATCTTTCGGAGCTGCTTGTTCCACTTTTGAAGGCGCAACAATACGTTTTATTTCCAAACTTGGTTCTTCATCATTGAGTTTTGGAATGATCGAATTGCTATCTTTTACTTTTTCCATTTTAACAGGTATTTCGGAATTTGGTTCATCATTGATTGTGGTAGAAACTGGAGCAACGTTTTCCCCAATAGAATAAGTGCTCTGTGCCACTTTTAATATTGCATCGTGAGCCTGCTCGAGTCTTCGTAATGCCGCTTGGTGGTCCGCCAGCAATTTACGGTATAGCTGCTCCAACTCTGTTGACTCCATCTCACCGTTTCAACAGTAATTTTTTTATTATCGTCGTTTTATTTTCACCTTCACTAATGTAGTATAGAAGTTCCTGTCTTCATATAGAAAATCAAGATGGAAATAATGTGCATAGACAGACAAATACCAGGCATGGTTGGTAAAATATTACTAAAACGAGATAACAACCCTGCTGACTCCCTCTTTCTTGTTTTGTTTTTAAGTTTATTAGAACCATCTTACCGTGAAAACCAAAAAGTTTGAACCAAATATGTTCTTGAGCTCGATTCATGATGACACATACGAAAGAAAAGTATTAATAAAACTAGATTCATTAAATTGAAAATCGAGCAATGAAGGAGATAGCCCCCCCCCCCCACCATTTAAAGATGTTCGTCTTGTTTGCGTGTGATGACTATTTGGCTATTGAACCACCTTTGCAGAGCGGTAATTCGATGTGTCTAGTTCTCTCACAAAGGACTGATGGGCCGATGCTTGTGCTGGAGTCCCGTTCAGGACTGGTGATCTCCCCTCATGCCCATCAGATAACAGTGTTTTGCCTCATCGGAGTGGTGCAACTGTTAAGAGGGAGCTACTTGGGCGTCGTGACGGAATCAGTTCCAGTATGTCGAGTGGGTTTGGATGGTGCAGAGTTTAACAAGGTTCTTCGTGCGGAGTTTATTCCAATACCAGGAGGTGAAACTCCTAAATTGTCCCTGTCCCAATCTGAGGCGGAGGCGCATTACCTGGAATTACTTCATAGGATCGTGGATACACACTCTCTTTATTACTCGCATCATTATGATATAACTCAGACTGCCCAGCGTATTGCCATGCTTAACGGTAAGACCAAGAGCTCACAGGGGAAAAAAACGACCTCATTGTCTTCTGAAAAGGCATCATTGAACCAACGAGCAGATCCGCGTTTCTATTGGAACAAGCACATGGTGAAATGTTTTGAGGACTATGAATTTGAAGAATGGATCCATCCTCTTATGTGTGGTCATGTCGAAGTGTGTTACAACATGACTTTTGAATCGTCTGAAGAGTATTTCACCTATGTGTTTATCTCAAGGAAATCAAGAAACCGTCAAGGTACGAGGTTTAATATGCGCGGGGTTGATGAGGCCGGCCATGCAGCGAACTTTGTTGAAATTGAACAAATATTCATCCCACAGGAATCGTCCGGAAATGGAAATTCTGTCGAACGATCTGTAGCGCTGTGCTCGTATGTTCAAACTCGGGGATCAATTCCAGTAGCGTGGTCGCAGCAAGCAACAGCAAAGTACACACCCGAGACAAAGATACTTGGCTCCTTCGAAGATTCGTTTAGTCGGTTCTCCAAGCATTTTAATAACGAGCATTCCATTGATTTATATAACGCCGTTCTGGGAATCAATCTTATTGACAATATTGGCAAGTCTAAATCAGTCAGAAACCAACGAGAGTTGGGAGAACTTTATGAAAATTGCGTGAATAAACTTGCGGATGATCGACTGAGGTTCACGTGGTTTGATTTTCACCACGAATGTCGCAAGATGCAATATCACAATCTGTCTAAACTCATTAAAATGTGTTCAAATGACATGGCTGAATTTGGATTTTTTGTCCTGATGAGCGACGGTAATGTCTCCAAGTGGCAAAACGGCGTTGTTCGAACTAATTGCATGGATAATTTGGATCGTACGAATGCAGTGCAGGTCATATTAGCCCGATACAACTTCATTGAGGTTATGCTATATTTGAAGAATATCGAACCAAGTGTCTCACGAAGGGAATCATTCCATAAAAACGTCCTGAATTCTGAATGTCGAATGTTCGAATGCCATTTTGAAAAGGTATGGCGGAACAACGCTGATGTTTTAAGTATTTTGTACGCAGGAACTCCCGCACTAAAAACTAGACTTGGGATTATAGGCAAATTGCAAGACGGAGCCAATAGCGTCACGAGGTACTTCATCAATAATTTCACTGACGCATACAAGCAAGATGCATTTGATTTGTTCTTGGGGAAATTAGTACCCACCGATATTACATTTGTCCCTCTATCTAAAGCCCCAGGAAACAATAGTTTGTTGATCGCCCAAGGGATAGTTGCTCTCGTTTTTTCAGTGATGCTGCTCTTTTTGATGAGTTCGGTATCTCTCTTAAGAATGGCCAGTGCAACAACTCTTATAGTTATACTTACTGGACTTTATCATGTCCTTAACAAAGGAGTCTCACCTTTGCTGCTTCCATCTCCTCAATGTTTGGAATAATATTACATTTTAGTGATCATTTTAAATGGATTCATTTTTTGCCCATACACGAATGAAGACGGGAAGTTTCATACCAACTCGTTGAGGATCCTTCGCAGGGATTTCTCTCATATGGCTGATTTCGGCCTCCTACTTGTGGTAAACCGGCGCTGGTTTCCGCGGAGTGAATATGTCGCTTTTGTTCCCTAGAATAGGATCAGTCTCCAAGACAACCCTTCTCATCTTGAACAAATCCTACTGGAATGAACCCGTAATTGTAAGGACTGCCAAAGGCATCGCTAATGGCACTGGAGGTTGGCCCGTATGTCAACAACTTTATTTTTCATATTGTTTTCAATCGACATTGACAAGCCCACGTGAGGATGAGGATAGTTTCCTTCACTTCTTCTAAACTCCCATTGTATGTGGGCCAATATTTAGAAAAATTGATTTTTGTTGCGCCAATGAAAATGACACTGCGCAGTTTGTCAAGGTTATGCCAAATTTCCAATTTCGTCGACGGACTGTTGTCAAATTGACTATTGACTATGAAATACCCAATATAATTTGAAAGGAGTTCCTAAAACATGTATATATAAACTAATTCACGAGTGATTTGTTAATTTGTAGTTGCCAAATGATACAAGTGACTAGAGAATTGTGAACATTTATACTTTTAAAAAGCTGCAAATTTTAAAAGAACGAAAACATATTTCAAATTTGCTGTATAGGTTCATCAATAACCACTTTCCTTGCCACTGTATTAACATTTTGTAGGCGTTTTATCTGGTCTAATAACTAAGTAATGAATCTAGAAAGTTCCCGTTCGCAGCAAATTCTCGACCGAATTATCGATTTTCCACTCCCCGGTATATACTCCTGATGATATCAGGAAAAGTAAACTGATATATAGAGTCTCAAAAGCGCGGGGACCCAAAATATTTAGGACAGTCTAGTGAACTTATAGGAGTCGCGATGCTTATTTTGAATTCTGATCAATTGAGGTTGAAAAACATTAAAAACCTCGTTGACATTCATGGATTAGTTTTACTACGGGGATTTCTTAAGCCGCTTGACGAGGCTGAATTAAACGGACTGGTTACTCAGCATTTTGGTGCGAGACAGCTTCGCTTTCGTAAACTCGGAAACAGCCAAGGTTCACTACTTTGCAAAACAGGATTGGAATGGCACTCTGATGGTCATGCATGCTACACTGTGCTTCACTGTCATAAAACACCTCAGCGCGGCGGAGATACTTTGTTTACTTCATCGTATGGGATACTCGATCGACTTGACGATGAAATTCGAAAGATAGCCGAACAATGTATAGCAGTTTATGGGAATCGTTACACATTCTGTAAGGGGAGTCCATCAGCTGTTGATTGTAACAAAGGACTTCGAATGAATGAAACCGGAACCAAGCTGTTGAAACCTGTCAGAAACTGGGCCACGAATCCTGAAAAAGATGATTCAACTTTTTCAATGCCGCTAATAGAGTACGACGAATACGGAAGAGGGTTTTTGGTGCTGGATATAAGACACTTTATACAATTTGAAGGCTGGGAAGTCGATGCTTCAAGGCGGTTCCTCGATACATTGTTGAAGATGGGCCTTCTACCTATTAAACAAAGCAAGCTAGACTATAGAACTTTACTAGCGGTAGATGATACCGCAGAGTTTGATGCGAACTGTGTGTACCGGCACAAATGGATGCCGAACGATTTGATGATTTGGGACAACAACCAAGTGGTAAGTTGGATATTATTTAGTCTCATCTTGTTTTGAAATGATTTGAAGTTGCATACACCAACCGCATCGTCTCCATATGACACTGAAACAGATACTCGAGAGTTTCTCCAAACTATTTTTTCATCTTGAATTACTTTCCATTTCAAACAGCTGCGTGAAGTTATCAAGTTCCAAATTGTTTCCCAATTTGAAATTCAGTTGTGTGCTTTTCAATCTCTCATTGGCTATGATATAGTAGGCAGTCTTCCAGATTTTTGATGCCAGGTATATTTTAAACCGGATTCGGAATAATCATTTGGAAAAGCGAGCCTGTTATTCGAAATGTTCCTTTCATTTTAAACAAACAGAAGACTATTTAAATATAAAAAAAACACAAATGATTCAACCTACAACAACTATTAAACTGTTGAAATTCGAAATATGGCGCGACATAATATCTCTGAAATAATCTTCGAAGATGAGGAACTAAATTTGGGTTTATTAAAATAATTTCTGGAATGTTATTCGTATAGTTTTAGATAGAGCTGCCGTAGACGACGGGACGCCCCCCTTGTCATACTTCCGTTCATCAATTTGATTACGATGTTTTTGCAGCGATTGTCTCAGCAAAGAAGCGTGCCCAGAACTACTCGAGGATTCGCTCGCATAACGAAGAAGCGAAAGCCCATCAGTGAAGCGGCTCCTCCTCCTAGTGAGATGACAGAGTACCATGCTTGGAGTCCAGTCACTGATAAAACATCAGGACAAGTGTATTGGTGGAACAAGCAGACGAACGAGACAACAGCTCTTGGTGCTCCTAGGCCTGAAGGGACAGCAGTGGGATATCAGCAACCAACTTTAGGACAAACTATGAAAGAGGGAGTAGCATGGGGTGTAGGCATGGGAGTAGGAAGGGCAGTTGTGGGATCGGTGTTTGGGTCGATGTTTGGAGGTGATGAAGGAGGAGGAAGTAGCGAGGGAGGAAATGACGGAGGCGATGGTTGGATATAAGGTCGCCTTTGATGAAAACAATTATAAATAAACATAGACATTACAACATTTTAATTATATTTTGGCTAGTACGGATACAATCGTTTGGTAAAATGAATCCTTCGGATCGCCATACAATTTAAATGCTTTCATGCAAATCAATGCGTATTCCTTCGCTATATTGGGATTTATCCGTTGAATTACTTTTGTTAATTGCAACAGCCTCCAACTTGCCAAAGCCCCGTTTCTTGAAACATCAGCAATTGGAACTGAAATTGTTGGATATTCATTGTTTTGTTGTATCATTGTCAATACTTGAACGAGTCCCTCTGTTGCTTGTAAAAGAACATCGACACTGTCGACTGATCCGGCTTTCATGAGCCCCAACCCTTTGACAAGTAGAAACAATGCTCGCTGATAAACCCCATCGTATTTGATGCTTTGAGCTGCATGTTCCCATGTACCTGCTGGTTGAGCGACATATCCAATATGTATCTCTTCTAATACAATGGCACTATCGTTTGACCAAGTCAGAATATCATCCATCTCTTTCGTGGTGCTGACTCGCCATAGTACTCCGTGAGGAATTAAATAAACCTCAGATGCATACATGTTATCTGCACCAATATCGGCATCATTCACCGCATGTAAATCTACATAAACGCCACCTGGAAAATTGTGGAAATTCAAACGAATCAAGCGTACCAACATATCGGCATTTTGTTTCGAAGCTCTTTCAGTACTTGCGTTTTTAAAAACGTCTGGAAATGATACTTCAGGATAAAGAGATCGTTGTCTCGTACGAAACCAAGGGAATGGGAGTAGTTGCAATGATAAATGAGTCACGCTTTTCTTCATTCCAGTGCATTGCTGCATATACCGTAAGGTATTCCAATTGATATCAGTATGCGAGAGAACTAAAGAATGGTCAGGCAATGAATTCATAATACCTATCCCGTAAGAAGATACAATGGTCGAATCTACTCTATGATGAGTAAAAACGTTGCCTACCAAAATGGCAACTACGATTGGGAGTACGTACTTATTCGAAAGCTTATGAAGTGCAACCCCGAAAAACACGCACACAATTATATGCGGTTGAATCCAGAATCTCCTATGCACTTCTCTAGGCATCGGTGAGGACAATGACAGATTAGCCAACGAGTGAAACACGGTTAAATAAAAACCCCAAGTGAAAACAAGTAACTTTCCTAGTCTGGATTTCACAGTATAGTAAACACCTATGCAAGCCAACACACACAATCCAAGTGGGAGTTGCTCAGTCATGACGTCATGCAAATAGGCCCCATGCCTTTCCATCATGTTTTCAACCTCATCAGACTTCTTGGGAGATAGAGAAAAGGTTCCATATTCTGCTCTGGTAAAATGGCGAAAAAACCCGGAAAATGAAGATGTGTCACCCCATGAACCAGCAGAAGGTTTTGCGATGAACAGATGAAGATACGGCAATAAGCCAGCAGTAAAACAAAAACCACTAGAAAGCAATTTACGCAATTGAACGGGACCATCAACGACAAAGACCACATACATAATTAATGGGATCTCGAACAGAATGCATGTATGCTGATTTGAAATACCCAAACCGCTCCAGAACGATCCCCATTTTACAAAGTAACTGCGGTGTTTCTCATCTTTCTCTATTCGAATCACTAGATACACTAGTATGGAGCAAATCATGTTATTTAATGAAAACACTTCCGCTCCCACACTATATAATAGAACCAACGGCGACAAGGTAAAGCTTACTCCGCCCACAATTGACGATATCGTATTTTTCAACGTTTCTTCCATCACCAACATATGGATGCTCATCGCAATGAACGCCGAAGCAATACTGCCACATAAAAAGGAACATATATTCGCCACAAGCGCGGGTTCGTAGTATGACATCATATGAATCAGGAGACCGTTTAGTAAAACAAAAAGCGGGTATCCGGGTGGATGAGCCACTCCAAATACACAGGCTTCAGCGACCAACTCCCCGGAATCACCACCTGCTACGCCATTGTATACGAACGGCAACTGCAGTATAAACGCCAAAACGAAAGCAAATGCACCGCTGTAATAACTCTCATTGAAAGTATAGACAACACGCCTACTTCTCCGCATAAAAATTTAAATACCTGGTAGTACTGGTAAATACCGTTATGAAAACCCCTTTGGCGACCATCACATGGATGATGGTAGCACTATCACTTGGCAGCCATTGTCATGATGATTTCACGCAACTAACTGAATGCAATGCTGCCACCGATTGCTCCTGGTGCAAATCTGATGCAGTACCTTCTGCCTGTTACTCAGTGGTGGAAGCCAAGCAACTACCCAAATCTGCTTTTTCTTGCGCGAAAGTGCTTTCATCACTGCGATATACTATCACTTCGAAAATCCTCTAATTTAAATATTTTAAGCTGTTCTCGTGATTAAAGAACGTTTCAAACTAGAGCGTTGGTTGGTAATACTGAAGCTCTATGTTCCCAACTCATAGTGAGTTTTTCACTTGGTTTTAATTAATACATTCCAATTTGTACCATAGTATGAAAGTAATTCGAAAAATTAAACATTTCTAGAGAATATTGATATTAGTTAAAAAGTTTCGTTAAAAGTACTTAAGAACTAATGGAAGCACTCTCCATTCCAACGATGACATCTTTGTATTCTTCTACATTATCCTTGTCCAACTTGACTAGATCTCGCCTTGACAGTTTTTGCTTTGTGAACGGACAAGTATTCTTCGGTTCCCTGCCGAGTACTTTCAACCAGTTGTCGTACCCCATGACATGACCATATGGCGATATAGCAGGATCATAAACAGGTTCTAAAGTCATTGGACACTTCAGTCCTGGAATGATTTCTTCGCCGACATCCATTTTGGGAGCCATCTTGCGCTTCTTGTTGGATGTAGCAGCTCCTCCATATCCATAAGCGCCTGTATCAGAGTCATTCGCCGAGTCTATTTCATCAGCATAAACATAGTCACTTCCAGTTCTCTTCTTCTTCGTTTTAGTTTTCTTCCCTGCTGATTGAGACGACAGTTTCGTTCTTGTGGCTTCACCATTGATCTTCATTGTTTGCGAAGTGCCACGTTTTAGACCTTGTGGTCGCTTGAAGGTAAGCTTGCCTTTGTCATCCACACCGTAGTTGGGATCCTCCACGACGCCATTCTGGACCAGTTTCCGGTAATAGTTGGAGCATTGGTAACCTACTCTTCCAGGTATTTGCATGCTGAAAATACCCCATCGATAATCAACTCCATCCTGGATCAACTCCATAAAGAGTTTTTTATTCTTCATGGACCATTCCCCAGTTTCCTGCTCTTCTCCTATTTCGTTGAAGCGATAATAGTAAGCGTTTGGATTAGACACTCGATTCAAAAACGCCTTTATACGAGCATCAGACCACTTAAGTTGCTTCAAATCAATTTCTGTCCATTCAACTTGAACCGGCTCTTCTTCCTCTTTATCCAAGTCCTCAAGTTCAACAACAGGAGCTTCTTCAACCTTTTCTTCTCTCTGCTGTTGCATTATCTCAATCTCTTTTTGCTTTTGAATAGCTTCTAGTTGTTTCAAAGCATCGCCAAGACGCAAATTTACAGCACGGGCTTCTCCATCCATTCTGAAACCTTGAACTGTTTTTTTTGAATTGGATGTTTTCACTCCAGATGAAAAGCCGCGTCGAGGTTTCAACCCGTGCCCCTCTCCGATCTTTATCTGGATTTTATCCCCAGTATTTTCATATCCACGAGCTGCATTCTGCCTGGCCCATGCCTGTTCATCTAGAATGTCTTTGATCGTGATCACAAAATCTGGCTCCAAGGTTATACGGTTGGACGCTTCAATCTCATCGTTGTTACAACATTCAACAGCAACACGTGCTTCGTCAGGAGTCACTCCAGTAGCGGAAATGACATCTTTGATCTTGGTTTTCATTTCATTCTCAGCATGAAGAGTAAACTGCTTTTTAAGTGCAGTCTGTTTCTCCTGGATCATGCTCTTTTGCTCTGCAGTGAGACCTTCAAACATGTCATCATCTGAATCTTCCTCGCTCTCGTCTTCTACAACTTCAATCGTTTCCTTTGGCTCATCCATCATCATATACGTAACCCACTTCGATTTTTGAAAATATATCAGGGGGGCTATATCGCTAATTTTCAAAAATCATATGGTAAATTTTGGTGCTGGATTGAATGTATACTAAGATGCTTTTGCAGAGATTTTTGGTAGGTATGCGAGATCATTTTGGGGCGGCAGAAAAAAGACTTCAATGTATAAAGCATTTTAAATGTTTTAATGGCTACTTCATGGAAAGCATTTGCAAGCGACATTGCTGCCAAGTCGAGGGATGCAATTAAAATACATCAGATGCTCTTGTTTTTTAATAAGAGATTAGCGGTTGATGGCTTCTATCCTTGTAGTTTTCTAAAGCAGTCGAAGTTTGATATTCTTTAAAAAATGGTTTCAGGAAATAGTTGACAAAAGTAGTTTACAGATATAGTAATATTCAGCGAGCGCTGGGGGTCTGTACTCCCCTATTGGGACTGTCGATTTACCACCCAATACGGAAGGGATATCCTCAAGTAAAATGGGTCCGCGTTCTTCGATTCCAGAAATGTCAGACCCGAAAATCACAACTTTCGCTACAAACCGTCTCGGTATCGTGAGTTTAACGGCCTTCCATATAGCATTAAGAAACCAAGGCAGATTGAAAACAATGACCTTGTTGATAATTTCAGGAAAACATGGTGCACATCTTTCGAATAAATCGCCCCAAAATTTCATGACTTTTGGATCTTTCAAGCGCTGGTAATGAGATACTTTGAAACCATTTAAATCCCACACCATAGTTATTCGAATTAATTTTTGATGCCGTTCTGACAACTCATGAAGAAGTAATTGTACCATCAACAAACGTGCAACTCGATACTCCAGATATTGTTCTGGCGTCAATTGTTCCATCAAGAGATTAGGATCAGTGAGCATATTTACATTGGTAACTGTGAATGGATTACCTAAACAGTCATTCCCATGGTAAAATCGTTCAGGATAAGTATTTAATACAACAGCGGAATGAGGCAACCTAGTGTAGTCATAATAACACTCGATTGGTTCACCTGGCTCGGCTAAAATTATTTTTCTAATCTCTGCTGCATTAAAATCTTGCAAGAACTGAAACAAAAGTCTAACATTTTTTTCAATAATGGTGAGATCGTGATGATATCCGCGAACAAATCTCAACAGAGCAAAATCACTGCAAAATTCAGGCCAATTAGCAACCCCTCCCCAATCTCCATCTAAACGTGTGCGGAGTTCTACCAACTGTTTTTCCTCTTCAATGGTTATTCCTCCATCAGTGACAGACTTACTCGACATCCTTCGCTTTATTTTTTAATTGTATTTTCTACTTTCCTTACATTTTGGATCTCAAAGCGTCCTATATGGTAGATAGGTTCACAGAAATATCGCCAATCTCCGCAATGATCTGATTAGTTTTTTTGTTTTTGTTCT
>Ga0105054_10007903_pt1 | contig 14254 bp, 11 predicted proteins | sample BON02_FD_78091 | JGI IMG/M metagenome (GOLD analysis project Ga0105054, IMG submission 78091) | Freshwater microbial communities from Lake Bonney liftoff mats and glacier meltwater in Antarctica - BON-02 (megahit assembly) | ecosystem: Environmental > Aquatic > Freshwater > Ice > Glacier...
CCAGACGCACAATCCGGCCGCGCACGGGCCAGCCCTCGATCTGGAAGGCGGAGGCCAGATCATCGGCGGGCGTGGCGGCGGGCGCGTGATCGGTCACGGGCGGTCCTTGGAAAGCGGCGAAACACGGGAAGCGCCGTCAGATAGGCGCACCGGTCGCGAATGGTAAGGCCTGCGTGCTACAGCAGGAACCGGCGGGGTTGCGTCCCGTTCCAACAACCCGACCCAAACACACCGAACCGACGGTTTCATGACCAAAGCGACGCTCAAACCCCTGAACCAACAGACCATCGTCATCACCGGTGCCACTTCGGGCATCGGCCTAGCGACGGCGCGACGCGCGGCGCGGGCCGGAGCCTGCGTCTTCCTGATCGCGCGGGGCGAAGAGGATCTGAAAGCCCTGACCGAAGAGCTGCAGGCCACAGGGGCCCGCGCCGCCTGGGCCGTTGCCGACGTCGCCGATCATGCGGCCTTGTCTGAGGCGGCGGAAAAATGCGTGCGCCTGTTCGGCGGCTTCGACACCTGGGTCAACAATGCCGGTGTCTCGATCTACGGGGCCATCAGCGCCACGACGCTGGAGGACCAGCGCCGACTGTTCGAGACCAACTACTGGGGCGTGGTCAACGGATCTCTGGTGGCGGCGGAGCATCTGCGCAAACGTTACAACGGCGGTGCCATCGTCAATGTCGGCTCGATCCTGTCCGACGCTCCCCTGCCGATCCAGGGCGTCTATTCGGCCTCAAAACACGCGGTGAAGGGCTTCACCAATGCGCTGCGCATGGAACTGATGCGAGAACAGACTCCGATCGCTGTCAGCCTGATCAAGCCAGCGGCGGTCGACAGCCCCTTGTCCAGACAGGCCCGTAGCCTGACCGGCTACGCCACACAAAACCCCCAGCCCGTCTATGCGACCCATGTTGTGGCCAACACCATCCTGTACTGCGCCAGCCACCCGATCCGCGAAATCACCGTCGGCGGCGGCGGTCGATTGATCGCCAGCTTTTATTCGATCCTGCCCGGCCTGGCGGAACCACTCTTCGCCCGGTTCGCTCCTTCCCTGATGCGGGACAGGAGTTCCGCCTATGAGCCGTACGAAGACGGGCCGTACGACCCGAGCGACGACGGCCTTGATGAAGAGGTTCACTATCCGATGGTTCGCCAGTTTTCTGCCCTTGCCGAAGTCCGCAAACATCCCGGGATCACGGGCGGCGTCATCGCCGTCCTCGTGGGCGTCGGCATCGCCTCCCTGCTGCTGAACCAGCGCAACGGCCCGACCCGCTATGAACGCCTGCGCGACCGAATGGACCCACGCGGCTGGATCGACACCGGTGCCTTGCGTGACCGTTCTGGCGACCTCGCCGAAACTGTCCGTCACAGCCTCTCAGACGCGGGCGAGCGGGCCTCCGATCTGGGCGAAGACGCCCGCCATCAGGGTGAGAAGATTTTTCACAGCGCCGGGCGCTCCTCGCGCAGGGCCTTGAAAAAACATGGCAAGGCAGCGAGACGCTATGCGCGTGATGCAGGCGAATATGCCCGCGACCACGCCAGGGAAGGCGGCGCTCTGCTGGCCCTGGCGACCATCGCTGCCGCCGTCGGTGCCGCCGCGCTCGACATGCGCCGCCCCGACAGCCGGATCCGCAGCCTCGGCAAATTCTAGACCGGCGGACCCTGCGTCCGATATTGTCGTGGGGGTAGGCCAGTCTCTGTTCGACCGGGTGCCCATTAGACTCTTTGGACCCTGTTTTGTCGGCCAGGACTTTGGACGGATTGGACAGTTTGGACCCCCGTTTTTTCGTCCACTCCCTCCCGCCCATTGCTGCAAGTGCGAAGGTCGGCCAAGGTTGCGACATGGCTGAGCCGACCACCTACGTCTTCGACTTCGATTCGACGCTCGTGCGTATCGAGACGCTTGAGGCGCTGGCCGACATCGCCCTGGCTGGGGTCGCCGATGCCGCGACAATCCGCGCCGAGGTCGCCGCGCTGACCGATCAAGCGATGACCGGAGACCTGCCCTTCGGCGAAGCTCTGCGTCGTCGACTCGCCTTACTGCCCCTGACCCACGCCCATGTCGCCGAACTGGCGGCCCGCATCCTCGACGAAGGCACACCGTCGGTGCGCCGCAACCTGAGATTCTTCCGCGAGCACGCCGGGCGGGTGATGATCCTGTCGGGCGGCTTTCGCGAGATCATCGCCCCCCTTGCCGCTCATCTGCACGTCCCGCCGGAGCAGGTCCTGTGCAACGACCTGACCTATGACGCCGTCGGGCGCGTCACCGGCGTGGACCAGGCCAATCCCCTGTCGCAGGCTGACGGCAAGGCGATCGCGCTCCGGTCCCTCGGCCTGCCCGGCCCTGTGGTCATGGTCGGCGACGGCTGGACCGACGCCGAGGTCAAACTGGCCGGTGCTGCAGACCGGTTCCATGCCTATACCGAGATCGTTCGCCGCACGCGCGTGGTAACCGCTGCCGACGCCGAGGCGCCGTCGATGGACGAGTTCCTCCACGCTGAGGGCTTGGCCGGCCGCTGGTCCTACCCGCGCGCGCGCATCCGTATCCTGCTGCTGGAGAACATCCACCCCGCCGCCATCGAACGGCTGGAAGAGGCGGGCTACACGGTGGAATCACGCAAATGCGCGCTGGACGAAGACGCCCTGATCGAAGCCCTCCGCGGCGTTCATGTGCTGGGTGTCCGTTCCAAGACCCGGGTCAGTGCCCGCGTGCTTGAGGCCGCCGACCGGCTGATGGCGGTCGCTGCCTTCTGTATCGGGACGAACCAGGTCGACCTCGACGCCGCTGCCGACCGGGGCGTGGCGGTGTTCAACGCCCCCTATTCCAACACCCGTTCGGTGGTCGAGCTGGCCGTCGGCCTGACCATCGCCCTGTTGCGCGACGTCGTCGACAAGTCCGCCGCCATGCACAGGGGCGAGTGGAACAAATCCGCGACCGGCTCGCGTGAGCTGCGCGGCAAGACCCTGGGCATCGTCGGTTACGGGGCCATCGGCTCCCAACTGTCAGTCCTCGCGGAAGGGCTGGGCATGCGGGTGGTCTTCCACGATCTGACCGAGCGGCTGGCCCTCGGCAACGCACGACGCATGAACTCGCTCGATGCCCTGCTGGCCGAGAGCGATGTGGTCAGCCTGCATGTCGACGGACGCGCCGACAATGCGGCCCTGATGGGCGCAGCCCAACTTTCGCGGATGAAGCAGGGTGCCCTGCTGCTCAATCTCTCGCGCGGCCATGTGGTCGATGTCGGGGCCCTGTCCCAGGCCTTGGGTTCGGGCCGCATCGGCGGTGCCGCCGTCGATGTTTTTCCCGAGGAGCCGGCGACGAACGCCGACCCGTTTGACAGCCCCTTGCGCGGCCTGCCGAACGTTATCCTGACCCCGCATATCGGTGGCTCGACCGAGGAGGCACAGGAAGCCATCGGTGCCTTCGCGGCCGAGCGGCTGCTGGCCTATCTGAATCGGGGCGACACCACCTTCTGCGTCAATTTGCCCAATGTGCAGCTGGCCGAGGTCGATGGGGCCCATCGCATACTGCACATCCACCGCAACCAGCCCGGCGTCCTGGCCGAGTTGAACCGCGCCCTCGCCGCGGCCGGATTGAACATCCTGGGGCAGCATCTGAAGACCGATGAGCGCACCGGCTATGTCATCACTGACGTTGATCGCGACTATGATCCGGAGGCACTACAGGCCCTTAAGAGTGTTGCCGGAACGCTGCGGTTCCGCATGTTACACTAGCAACCTTCCCCAGCGGCATCTTGCGCGCGCGCGAAACGGGCTCAAAGTGTCGGGGAATGGTCGCATGATGACGGCCAAGGGAGGATTATCGATGTCTCGTTTCCTGCGTAATGCGGCGCTCGCTGCACTGACCGTGGCCGCAGTGGGGGGCGTCGCGTCAGCCGCCAGCGCCCAGTCATACAGCCGCCTGGTCGTGTTCGGCGACAGCCTGAGTGACAACGGCAACCTGTTTGCCGCAACCGGCGGCTTCAGCCCGACATCGCCGCCCTATTTCCAGGGCCGATTCTCGAACGGCGTCGTATTCACCGAACTGCTGGGTTTCACCGCTGGCCGCTCGGCTGCCGGCGCGTCCGTCACGGGCAGCATCAACTATGCCTATGGCGGTTCACGCACAGACTCATCGGCCTTCCCTCCCGGGATGCGCAACCAGCTTCTGGCCTATACCGGCGGCGGTGGCACCTTCGGAGCCAATGACCTGGTCAGCATCCTTGGTGGTGCCAACAACATCTTCCAGGGCCTGCCCGCAGCCGGAGCTTCAGCCAACCCGGCCGGGGCCATCACCCCGGTCGTGAATGCCGCCGCCGCCGACGTCAATTTTCTCGTCAACAGCGTCGCCGCTGCGGGTGCCGGCACCATTCTGGTCGGCAACATTCCCAGCCTCGGAAACGCCCCGCAGTTCCGCGGCACGGTCGCCGCGCCGCTGGCCGAATTTGCCGGCACCTCGTTCAACAGTGCCCTGCTCAACGGCCTGATGGCCACGGCCGCAGCCCGGCCAGGAACCAACATCATCCTGTTCGATATCTTCAAGGTCGGCGCTGCTCTCACCGCCAATCCGGGCGCCTTCGGTCTGACCAATGTGACCAACGCCTGTTTCAACGGCGTAACGGTCTGCGCCACCCCCAACACCTATCTGTTCTGGGACGGTGTGCACCCGACCGCCGCGGGCCATCAGCTGATCGCCAGACTGGCCAATGACTACCTCTACTATGGCGACATCGGCGCCCAGTCGACGGTCCAGGCCGAGACCGGCTTCCGCCAGCGTGAAGACCTGCTCGACCTCGCCAGCGAGGGCCTGTCCGGTCGCGCCGACTGGCAGGCCGGCACCCACCTGACCTTCGGGGCTATCGCCGACAGCGTCGATACCGATGCCCGCGGCTCCGTGGCCGCCTCCGAAGCCACTGGCTGGGGCATTCGTGCCGGTCTGGATCACGTCATGTCGCCGAGCGCGCGCTTCGGCTTTGCAGCGACCTTCCGGACCGCCGAGGTCGAGGCGGGGGCTATGGCCTTCGACGTCGACAGCTACGCCTTCGACATTTACGGCGGCTGGCGTTCGGGTAACCAGTTCGTCAACGCCACCGTCGGTGGTTCGATCGACCAGTATGATGGCATTACGCGCGTCACCTCCCTGGCTCCGATTATCCACACCGGCGCAACGGACGGCGGCAGCATCGGTGCCCGTATCCAGGGCGGCCTCTGGTTCGACATGGGCGGCATCGGCCTGTCGCCCCGCGTCGCGGTCAACTATGTCTCGACAGACGTCAACGGCTATATCGAACAGGGTCCGGCGGCGCAGTACAGCTACCAGGACCGTACCGTCCAGGGCACCAGCGGCGAGATCACGCTGCGGGCTGAAGGTGGCGGAGACGGCATGAGCTTCTTCGTCGAAGGCGGTTATCGCGACAGCCTGAGCGACAGCAGCGACGCTGTTCGCACCGGTATCGCGGCCAACCCGGCCCAGATTCTTGCGCGCGAGATCGAGGATCCGTTCGGCGGCTCCCTGATCGCCTCGGCCGGCGTCGACACCAATTTCGGACCGGTGAAGATGAGACTCGGCTATCGCGGTCGTTTTGGTGACGCCGCCGACAGCCACGTCGGCGCCATTACCTTCAGCCTGCCGCTACAGTAGGGGCTCAACCCGCCTGCAAGAACAGGGCGCGCGGCTTTCGGGCCGCGCGCCTTTTTCATTAGGGGCCTGCGACGACCTGTCGCCCCCACCTGCCCCAAAGTCGCCCTACGAAGTCTGGAAACGGCGCGCTTCCGGTCGCTGGCCGCAGTGTGTCGCCCGTTGCGGCCGCCGGCGCCCCTCTCCCGCTCGTTGAGCTGAAGATGGAGCTGACTCCGCCATGCGGCGCCTTTTGCTGACCACCCGCTCGTTCCTGATCCATTCGGGTCAGGCCTCCGCCTTGTCCGCCGTCGCCGTTCTGGCCATGGCCGCCGCGCCCCTGACCACACCCGCCGATACAGCCCTGATCGAAACCCTGGCCGTACCAGAGGCTCCGCCGGTGACCGCCGTGGCCGAGCCGGCAGGACTGGTCACCCGGCTGATCGCATTCGAGGCCCCGGTTCGGGACCATGCCATCAACTCGCCCTTCGGCCTGCGACGGCTGCCCGGACAGGTCGCACGCAACCATGAGGGCGTCGATATCGCCGCCCCGCACGGCACGGGCGTCCATGTCGCGGCCGAGGGTTCGGTCCTGCGCACCGGCTATGATGCGGCGGGTTATGGCCGCTTTGTCGAGATCCGGCACCCGAACGGCATGACCACTCTTTATGGCCATCTCAGCCGGCTGGATGTGGCCTCGGGCGACATGGTCAAGGCCGGCACCCGCATCGGCCTGGTTGGTTCTACCGGCCGCTCGACCGGACCCCATCTGCATTTCGAGGTTCGCCGCGGCGAGCGTCAGGTCAATCCGGTCAAGGTCCTGGGCAGGACGTTTGAAATCCTCGTTCAGCCAGCCGTCTGACGGCGAGCCCGGACGGGCCACGGTTTCTTCACCCATTCAGTGGATGTTGTTGGGCTTGAGGGGAACATCTTGGACCGCATCCTGTATTCCATCGCGACCGAACACGACTACCGCTGGCTGCTGATAGCGGCGACGGTCTGCGTCCTCGGGCTTGCAACCGGTATGCAGTTGCTCGCTACAGCGCGGCTGCAAACCGGCTCCAGACGCCGGGACACCGTGCTCCTGGCCGCCATCATCTCCGGGCTGGCGGTATTCACCACACATTTTCTGGCCCTGTACGGTTATCAGCCCGGCCAGGAAATCCGCTACGCCGTATGGCCGACCCTGGGATCGTTTGCCCTCGCCCTCGGCAGCTTCGGGGTTGCGGCCGGAGTCGTGATGGTGCGCGCCACACGTTTGTACCGCGCCCTTGGCGCGCTGATCGCCCTGACAGGGGTCGCGGGTATGCATTTTCTCGGTGTATCCGGTCTGCATCTGGCAGGGTCCATCGGCTGGGACCCGGGTCTGGTCGTGCTGGCGATCTTCGGTACCTTGCTGCTGGCCCTGGTCGGCGGTGGAATAGTGTTCAGGCCCACGCTCCCGCGCAGACTGGCCACCGCTGTCTTCGGTGCCCTGGCGGTCGGCTTCCTGCATTTGACCGCCATGGGCGCGATGGTGCTCACGCCCCTGATATCGGTCGACGAAGGCCTGACCGTCTCGGCTGGCGTGATGACGGGGGTGATTGCGACCATGGTCATCGCCATCACTGCCACAGCTGCCCTTATCTCCTGGACGAACTGGGCGGCGCAATCGGGCGCTCTGAAGCGGATTCGGGAGGCGCTGGACGCCATGCAGGACGGTATGGCCATCTATGACGCCGAAGATCGCCTTGTGCTTTGGAACCATCAGTACGCCGAAGCGAATCCCGAACTGTCATCGACGCTGAAGGCCGGCATGACTTTCCGCGAGATCATCCAGATTGGGCTTGGCGAGGACCTCTACGCCGACGCCCGTGGCCGTCAGGCCGAATGGATGCAGGAACGACTCGACTCGCGTCGGGCGCTCACCTCCAACCTGGAACAAAGGATTGCAGGCGACCGTTGGATACGGGTCTCGGATCGCCGGACTGCCGCTGGCGGCATCGTCACCGTCTGCAGCGACATCACCGACCTGAAGAAAGACGCCCGGGCCCTGGCCGAGGCACGCGACGCCGCCCAGGCCGCCAACTCTGCCAAGAGCCAGTTCCTCGCCAATATGAGCCACGAGATCCGCACGCCCCTCAACGGCGTGATCGGCGTGGCCCAGGCCCTGGCCAGGACCCCGCTGTCGGCCAAGCAGGAAGAGATGCTGGAGCTGATCAAGTCCTCGGGCCACACCCTGCAGGTCCTGCTCAACGACATCCTGGACCTCGCGCGGGTCGAATCGGGACGTCTGGAACTGGCCAGCGACGTCTTCCACATCGGCCGCGCCGTCCGCGAGGCGGCTCAGCTTTATGAGACCTCAGCCGAGGCGAAAGGCCTGCAGTTCTTTGTCGAGGTCACGCCCGAAACCGACGGCTGGATCGTCGGCGACGTGGTCCGCATCAAACAGATCCTGACCAATCTTGTATCCAATGCCGTCAAATTCACCGGTACCGGCTTTGTCAGCCTGACCGCGGCGCTGGGGCCGGACCGGAACGGGGTGCCCACCCTGCGTTTCTCGGTCGAGGACACGGGTATCGGCTTCGACAGCGACACCCGTGATCGCCTGTTCAGCCGCTTTGAACAGGCCGATGGAGCCATCACCCGCCGCTTCGGTGGCTCCGGCCTCGGCCTCGCTATCTCCCGTCAACTGGCCGAGATGATGGGCGGAGACCTGGACTGCGAAAGCGAGCCGGGCGGCGGATCGGCCTTCATCCTGACAATTCCCTTCAAGGCCGGTGAAGCGCCCGTGGCGGCACCGGACAGCGTTGCCGAACGTCTGGACGGCCAACCCGCCATCATCCGTGTTCTGCTGGCCGACGACCATCCGGTGAACCGCAAGGTCGTCGAAATGATCCTGAGCGAAGCGAATGTCGAAATGACCTCGGTCGAGAACGGGGCCGAAGCTGTTCAGGCCTGTCGCGACGGTGATTTCGACATCGTCCTGATGGACATGCAGATGCCGGTCATGGACGGCCTGACAGCGACGCGCGAGATTCGGCTGCACGAGATGGCCTTGGGCCTTTCAAGGACGCCCATCGTGATGCTGACCGCCAACGCCCTCGCCGAACACATCGCTTCGGCAGAGGCCGCCGGCGCCGACCTCCACCTGGCAAAACCGTTCGATGCCGCCGAACTGCTCCACGTCGTCGCGACCCTGCCACACGCCTACACTGTGTCCCCGGAGCAGGATCAGTTCAGACGCGATCGCGCCAAGGCCTGAATTTTGTTCCGGAATATTGCTGCAGCCCGGCTATTCGTAGCCGTGCGCGGCCTCGTTGATGACCTGGGAAGGCATGGACGAAAAGTCGACACTGACCGGCTGGGCAGTCTTGGAGCGGAAGGTCTTGATGACATGCTCAAGGCGGCGACGCACCTCGAGTTCAGCCTCGGTCCCCGTATCCAGATTCAGCGGGGCGAGGCAGAAATCGATGATGGCGGTGGGGCTGTTCAAGGGTTGCATGGTCTCTCTCCTGCCTATTCGGCCGCCACGAACTGGGCGGTCTCGGTGGAATCCTTCAGGGCCGTTGTCGATGACTGGCCGTTCGAAATGACGGTCGCGACCTGATCGAAATAGCCGGTACCGACCTCACGCTGGTGGCGGGTGGCGGTGTAGCCGGCGGCCTCATTGGCGAATTCACGCTGCTGCAGCTCGGAGTAGGCTGCCATGCCGCGGTCTCGGTAGCCGCTGGCCAGCTCGAACATACCGTTGTTGAGGCTGTGGAAGCCGGCGAGGGTCACGAACTGGAATTTATAGCCCATGGCCCCCAGCTCGCGCTGGAATTCGGAGATGGTGGCGTCGTCCAGTTTGGCCTTCCAGTTGAACGAAGGCGAGCAGTTGTAGGCCAGCAGCTTGCCGGGGTGCTCTTTGTGCACGGCCTCGGCAAAGCGGCGCGCGTCGTCCAAATCGGGGTGCGAAGTCTCCCACCACAGCACATCAGCGATCTTGGCATAGGCCAGGCCGCGGGCGATGCAATGTTCCAGCCCCGCGCCCTCTTTCAAACGGAAAAAGCCTTCCGGTGTACGATTTTCGCGATCAATGAACGGCCGATCCCGCTCATCGACATCCGAAGTAATCAGCTGGGCACTTTCGGCGTCGGTGCGCGCGATGGTCAGGGTCGGCGTCCCCATGACGTCGGCGGCCAGACGTGCGGCGACCAGATTGCGCTCATGCGCCTGGGTGGGGATCAGCACCTTGCCACCGAGGTGGCCGCATTTCTTCTCCGAGGCCAACTGGTCCTCGAAATGGACGCCCGCAGCCCCCGCCTCGATGAACGCCTTCATGATCTCGAAGCTGTTCAGCGGGCCGCCGAAGCCCGCCTCGGCGTCGGCCACGATCGGGGCGAACCAGTCGCGCCTGGCTCCGCCCTCGGCATGTTCAATCTGATCCGCGCGTTGCAGGGTGCGGTTGATGCGACGGCACAGCTCCGGCGCGGCATTGGCCGGGTACAACGACTGGTCCGGGTACATGGCCCCGGCGGTGTTGGCATCGGCCGCCACCTGCCAGCCCGACAGATAGATGGCCTTCAACCCGGCCCGGACCATCTGCATCGCCTGATTGCCCGTCACGGCCCCGAGAGCATTGATATAGGGCTCGTCGTGCAGCATTTCCCACAGCCGGTTAGCCCCGCGTTCGGCCAGGGTGTGGGTGATCGGCACCGAGCCGCGCAGGCGACGGACGTCTTCCGGCGTGTAGGGGCGTTCTATGCCGTCGAAACGACCGACGGGCGACGGAACGAGATGGGCAAAGCTGGTCATGGTCGGTCTCGGCTCGAAGGGCGGGCAAAGCCGCAGGGTCTCGAACACCAGAACACGCACCAGTCACGAACTATACGCTTGATGGACCTTATTTCATGTCATTTGGTCATATTGTGACATATCCCGTTAAGTCATTTTGTGACTAACTGCGAAAATGGACACTGCCACAAACCGCAAACTGTTCCTCGGAGGTCGGCTCAAGCGGCTGCGACGCGATCTGGCCCTGACCCAGACCGCCATGGCCGGCGATCTCGGCGTCTCGCCCTCCTACCTCAACCATATCGAACGTAACCAGCGCCCGGTCTCGGCCCAGTTGCTCCTCCGGTTGGCCGACACCTATGACGTCGATCTGCGCACCCTGGGTCAGTCCGCCGGCCCCGCGTCGGAGGCCGAACTGGCCGAGGCCTTCGCCGATCCGGTGTTCCAGGGATTGGCGGTGCCACGCCATGAGATCGTCCAGCTGGCCGAGGACCAGCCCGCCGCCGCCGACGCCCTGCTTCGTCTCTATCGCGCCTTTGCCGATCGCCGCGCCCGCGACGGCGCAGACACCGGAAGCGGCGACGACAGCCCGGCGGAATGGGTGCGCGAATACGTCCAGTCACGCCGCAACCATTTCCCCGAACTCGATGCCTTGGGCGAAACCCTTGCCGAGGCCCTTACCGCCGACGCCGCGGGCGAACCCTTCGAGACCCGCGTCCGCGTCCGCCTCCAGTCCCGTCATGGCCTCAGCGTCCGCACCCTGCCGGCCGAGGTCATGGTCGAATGGACCCGCCGCTACGACCCGCATCGTAAACGGCTGCTGCTGTCCGAGACCCTGGGGCCCTCCTCGCGCGCCTTCGCCATGGCCTTCCAGCTGGCCCTGTCCGAGCATGATGCCGAACTGACCGCCCTTGCCGAGCTTGCCAAAGCCCCTGACGCGCCGACACGCCGCCTGCTCAAGGTGTCCCTGACCAACACCCTGGCCGCCGCCGTCCTGATGCCCTACGGCCCGTTCCAGCGCACGGCGGAAGAAACCGGCTACGACCTCGGTCGCCTGCAGGCCCGGTTCGGGGTCAGCTATGAACAGGTCGCCCATCGTCTGACCACGCTTTCACGACCCGCGGCGCGCGGCGTGCCCTTCTTCCTGATGCGGGTCGATCAGGCCGGCAACATTTCCAAACGGTTCGCCTCTGGCACCTTCCCCTTCTCGCGCTTTGGCGGAGCCTGTCCGCGCTGGCGTCTGCACAGCGCCTTCCGGACGCCCGGGCGCATCGTCACCCAGATCATCGAGACCCCGGACAGTCAGCGCTGGTTCACCCTCGCCCGCACCGTAGACCGCCAGGGCCATGACGCCATGACCGAGGGTCAGGACCTCGCCATCGGCCTTGGTTGTGAGCTGAAACACGCCCACCGCCTGACCTATGCACTCGGCCTCGACCTGGCCGCGCCCGAGGTCACATCCATCGGCCCCGCCTGCCGCCTGTGCTACCGCCACCCCTGCGCCGAACGCGCCGCGCCGCCGATGGACCGCCCGCTGGTGGTCGATGACTGGGCCAAGTCGGTCAGCCCGTATCCGTTCGCGGGGGGATGAGGCGGGTCGCCGTTGCCAAGCCGTGACCGCCGGGGTCAATCCGCCCGGCGGGGCCCGCCTCTTAGCCCACCAGCGCCCGCTTCGCCGCCGCCAGTTCCTCGCCCATCACCGCCTTCAGTCGCGCCGGGGCGACGATCTCGACCCGGTCGCCCCAGCTGAACAGATGCCAGGCCAGTTCCCGCATCCCTGAGGCCCGGAACCGGACCTCGACGCCCCCGTCGGCCCGATCCTCGACCGTCTGGGTCGGGTGCCAGCGCCAGGCCCGGGCCTCATCGGCCCCTTCCGGTGTGACCCGCAGCACCACATCCTCGATCGCGTCCTGATAGATGCCGAACGACTGGCTGGCGAAGGTCTGCAGGTCGAAATCGGCGGGCGGGGCGGCGATCCCGTCCTCGGCCCGGACCACGCTCATCCGGTCGAGGCGGAAGGTCTGGATACGCCTGCTCTCGCGGTCGGCAGCGACCAGATAGTTGGCCCGGCCGAACATTACCCCGCACGCGGCCACGCTGCGCCGTCGCGCCTCCGCACCCGGCCGGCTGTAGAGAAAGCCTAGCGGCTGGCTCGCCAGGATCGCCTGACGGATCTCGGCCAGGACCGCCTCATCGGCCGACGGCCGGGGCCCCGCCTGGATCGCAATGGTCTCGGCCCGGACCAGCGCCTCAAGGTCGGGGGCCAGCCGGTTCAGCGTCGTTGATCGCATGGCCGATTTCAGCTTGCGCTCCAGCCCCTCCAGCGCCGCTGCCCGGCCCGGCTCGCCCGCGGCCCTCAGCCCCTGCGCTGCCTTGGTTAGTTCTACCAGTTCCCCGGTCGTCGGGGCCTGTTCAAAGGCCGACAGTCCGCCACGGATGCGCCAGCGTTTGGTCGGCGGGTCCGACACCTCCTCGGCGGTGGGATACAGGGCCAGCACCGCATCGCGCATCCGTTCGGCGGTGCGCCGGCCGACGCCGCTTTCCTGCGCCATCTGGTCCAGCGTCAGCCCCTCGGCGCTGGCGGCCATCCGCCGCGCCAGCTCTATCACCACGGCTGCCTTGTCGTGTCTCATGGCGTCAAAGATCGCATACGACCGTTTCTGACGCAACGCTGTCCCATGGTCACTGTCAACGCAGACCCCCGCCCCGGAGACACCCCATGGCTCGCTCATTCGCCCCCCAAACCGCCGTCACCGACAGCCGCTATCTGATCGTGCCCTGCGAGGCCGATGGCTGCGGCGACCTGGCCGTAATCTGGGACCGGCTGGAGGAACAGGTGATCGACGTCATCGACGCCCGCCTGTCGGCCCGCTACGCCGACGAGGACGCCCTGTGGGACGAGGCTCGCCCGGCCTTCGCTCCGGCCGACGATTTCCGCATGGCGGCCTGATCAGGCCCAGATCAGGCTATGGGGTGATGCTCGCGCATCCAGGCCACCGACCGCGTGGCCAGATCGTGCAACTCGGCCATGTCCACGTCGGCCAGCTTCGTCACATAGAGGCAGCCGCCCTTGGTCGTCACCTTGCCCAGCCGGGCGACTCGCTCGGCCCGGTCCGGGAGCCGGTCCATGAGATAGAGGACCAGCTGGTCCTTGCGTGGCGAGAAGCCGATGATCGGCCAGTCGCCGGACGCCGCACGGTATGATCCGTAGCCGACAATGGACGGCCCCCACATGACAGGCTCCTCGCCAGCGATGACGGCGAACAGGGCCTGCACCGTCTCCGCGTCGGCCCGCCGGCCGGGGCTCCCCACCGCGGCGATGAAGTCGGCGACGGGCACATCGGTGGGTCTGGTCTTCGGTTCCGCCATTCGCCCCTCCCGATCAGGCTGCGCCCTTCAGCTCCGTAGCATGGGGCGGATAGGGGGCCGGTTGCAAACGACTGGGCGGCTCTTTGGCCAATGTGCTGGCGAAACCGTGGTTGACGTCGCGGTGGTGCGCCTCGTCGGCCCGCACGGCCAGGACCACGTCGCGCAGCGTCGCATCGGCCGGCAGTTTCCAATAATGGATGGCGATGGCCGGGGCCGGCACATTGGGCGATCGGCCCTCGTCGATCTCCTTCAGATACAGGGTGTAGCTGATCACGGCCTCCTCCTCGAAATAGCCGACCACCCGGTGCGCGGTGCGCGACGAGATCAGGTAGAGCAGGAAGAAACCGAAATAGAAGATGCCCTGGGCCAGCTGGATCACCAGCCGCTCGAACCAGGTCGGCTGGGCGATCTGGATGAAGGTCATCATACCAGCGGTGGGTTTTTCTGACTCGCGGGGGATTCCCGTAGAGGGCGGTCTGTGATTCGCTGGTTCGGCATGATTCGCGG
>Ga0105054_10007909_pt1 | contig 14250 bp, 12 predicted proteins | sample BON02_FD_78091 | JGI IMG/M metagenome (GOLD analysis project Ga0105054, IMG submission 78091) | Freshwater microbial communities from Lake Bonney liftoff mats and glacier meltwater in Antarctica - BON-02 (megahit assembly) | ecosystem: Environmental > Aquatic > Freshwater > Ice > Glacier...
CTCATTGATGGCGGCAGCTTGTGCGAAGATGACAGGATCAAGCGAGCCGGAGGCGTTGATGCCGTCCCATTTGAACGGTTTGCCAAAGAGCTGCGCCGCAACGAGCGCCATGGCGTTCATGCCCGCGCCGCCGGTTTTCAGGAGCGTGGCATCGATATCGAAAAGGAGGAGGTAGGGGTGCGGCATGGGAAGAGTTTCGGGTTCAAAGTTCAAAGTTCCGAGTTCAAAGTTCCGAGTTCAAAGTTCAAGGTTGATAAAGAGCCATTCGGTTTTCATGAATTTGAACTTTGAACTTTGAACTCAGAACTTTGAACTCAGAACTCAGAACTTTGAACTTACTTCTCCCCCGCCAGTTCAGCGACAAACTGTTCCACTTCGCTGACGACTTCTGCTTGGGGTTTATCGCGCATCGGGGCGATGCGGCGCATGATCGCGCTGCCGACGATCGCGGCATCAGCGATCTGTGTGACCTGTTCGACCTGCTGACGATTGGAGATGCCAAAGCCGACAGCAATGGGCAGTTCCGTCACGCTGCGAATTCGCTTGAGGCGATCCTGCAAATCGGTGGGCAGCTCTTTCTGTTCACCGGTGATGCCCGCACGAGAGAGGACGTAAACAAATCCGGAGCACGCCTTGGCGATCTGCTGTGCCCGCGCATCGGGTGTCGAAGGCGAGATCAAAAAGCTGCACGCCAGATCGAGCTTGCGCGTCGCCTCAAGCACCGGCCCGGCTTCCTCAATGGGCAGATCAGGAATGATGAAACCATCAATGCCTGCATCCTTGGCTTCGCGCAAAAATGCAAAGCCGTCATCATTCTTGTGAAGGTGCCCCATGCGATAAACGATGGAGTAACTGACCATGGCGATGATGCCGATGTTCAGCGAAGCGCGCTGAGCCTTGACCATGTCGAGCACTTGGGCAGGGCGCAGTTTCTTCGACAGCGCGTGCGTCATCGAGGCCTGGATCACCGGGCCATCGGCGACAGGATCGGAAAAGGGAATGCCCAGTTCGCAGATGCACGCACCGGCCCGCTCCAACGCAGGCAACAGCGCCGCGGTCGTCGCCAGGTCCGGGTCGCCGGCAGTGACAAACGGCATCAGCCCTTTTTGGCCAGTGGCACGCAGCTGAGCAAAGATGCGATCAATTCGGTTCATGGGGCGGCAATGGTAACAGAGTCTTTACGTTTAGCGCCACGCCAAAGGCCTGGGTTTTGCGTTGACCACCGCGCTGACGTCGCTACGCCGCGAGTGGCTGGGGCGGTTTCTGCTTTTCAATAGGACAATCTCATCTTTGATGCGTTAAACTGATAGATCGCAGTGGACAAATTGATCGCTTTCGTATTCAATAAGTAGTCGCATTGTCTCCACTCAAAGGAGTCGCTTATGTTCTGGTTTGCTCAACCTCGTCCCGGTCAGCCCACGCCTCAGCCTCGCAAGGCCGGCGATGTCAAACCTGGTGAAATGAAAGCCGGCGGCCCCAAGGCCATCAAGCCGCCTAAGGATCCCAATGCGCCGCAGGATGAGCTGCTCGAAGAAGAAGAAGAAAAAGGCGAAGTCGCATCCGTGCTGGGCGATCTGGCACCGTGGGCGATGTCGATTCTGATTCACGCAGCCCTGGTGCTCATCGCCATCCTCTGGGTCTGGGCGACGCTCAAGCAACAGCCCGATGAGGAAGAGCCGATCATTCCGATCGCTCGCCTCAGCGAGAAGCCTGGCAATCCTTTGACGATGAAATCCACGACTACGCCGACCAAGACGAGCTCTTCCAAGCGCAGCGTGACCAAGAGCGAAAAGCAAACCGAAAAGGTCGCCAGCAAAGTGAAGGCTGACTCGAGCCTCATCGGCATCGCCGGCGGCAGCGACGCCAAGGCCAGCCCGTTCGGTGATGCAGCCGTGGGCAGCGGCGGGCCCTTCAAAGCAGGCTTCTTCGGCTCAGGCGGCAACGCCAAGCGAATCTCCTTCATCATTGACGCCTCCGGCTCGCTCATCGATACGCTCCCCTTCGTCATGTCCGAGCTCAAGACCTCCATCAACGGCCTCAGCGAACAGCAAGCCTTCACCGTCGTCTTCTTCGGCGACGGCGGCAAGGTCATCGAAGTGCCACCCCCAGGCCTCAAGCCTGTCTCCAGCGAGACCCGCGCCAATGCCTTTAAATGGATGGAACTCGAAGAAGGTAACGTCGTCCCCGGCGGCACCGCCGGCCACGGCCCACTCGACGCTCTCAAACGCGTCCTCAATTACAAGCCCGATCTCGTCTTCCTTCTCTCGGACAACATCACCGGCCAAGGCCGATACGAAATCACGCAATCCACCTTGCGTACCGAAATCAAAAACGCCAACAAAAACAAGACCAAGATCAACACCATCCAGTTCCTCTACCCCGACCCCCTGACCCGCATCAAGGGCATGCGCCCGACGCTGGAAGTGATCAGCCAGGACTCGGGCGGCTTATACAAATTCGTCAGCGGCCGCGAACTGGGTATCGGCTCCAACTAATTTCCGATCAGGCGAAGCCGCAGCAGAATGTGAAATTAATGATCGCCGTGATTCATCCGAATCACGGCGATTTTTTTTGTGCATCCATCCGAGCCGCAAGGCGTAAGCCTGCGGTGACTTGCGATAGTGGAAAGCTTGCCGCCGGTTCACATGCAGATGTCGGCAAAAAAAAAGACGCAACCTTGCGGTCGCGTCCTGTCGAGGAAGTGGGGGCGGTTGGATTCGAACCAACGAAGGCGTAAGCCAGCAGATTTACAATCTGCCCCGTTTGTCCACTTCGGTACACCCCCAAAGCGGCCCGAAAGCGTATCGCCAAATCGTCCCGGAATCAAACTGACACGCAAACTCGGCGCGCCAGCCGATGGGTGCCCACCGCCCACCAAGGTCAACTATTGAGGCGACCCCCGGCCTGCCCAGCCCCTCGAACCAAAGCAAATCCCATTGGTACGATGGACGCTTCCTCCGCCTTCCCCTACACAGGACACCCCCATGGCACGCAAGATCGCCCGTACCACCAAGCGACCCAAGTCATCGAGCAAGCCCACCAAAACTGCGCCCAAGGCCGCGCTGAAATCCGCGCTCAAATCCGCGCCGCAGGCCACCGATCGCATCGTCATGCGCACCGGCGAAGCCCTCGTCGAAGCAGATCACGCATGGTCTGCCGCCGAGCCCGAAGTCGTCATCGGCGAACTCGATGGCCCCGTCGGCTACGCGCTCGCCAACCTCATCGGCGATCAGGTCAAAGGACATAGCCGCGTCTTCGCCATCCTCAACAGCGATGTGCAGGTCAAGCCCGCCACCATCATGGTCAGCAAGGTCACCGTCAAATCCACCCGCTACACCAACATCCTCATGGGCACCGTGCAGGCCGCAATCGCCAATGCCGTCCTCGACTGCGTCCGTAGCGGCATCATCCCCAAATCCAAAGCTAACGACCTGGGCATCATCATCTCCGTCTGGCTCGACCCCTGCGTCGCCGACGAAGCCACGAAAGTCGATCACGAAATCCTCTTCCAAACCCACCGCGCCGCCACCGCCAAAGCCATCACCAAAGCCATGCGCAACGAACCCACCATCGACTGGCTCCTCGAAAACCAGAACAACGTCGGCCACTACTTCCACGAGCTAGGTGTGGAAGGAAAGTTGTGATCACGTAGGGCGGTGGTCACCCTATATATCATTATATTATTACATGTGCCGTTGCCACCAATCGGCGTAAGCTGCGTCGCTACGCGGTGTGAATCGGGCAAACCTTACAATACTTTGAATCACTTTACGCGCTTCGGCTGATCGCGTTGGATCTCCTAGCCATGAGTGAACCGCCTCGGTGGTGTCGATTATGGTAATACCCTCATTAACTGCGATCTTGCGAGCTCGTCGATCATCCGTCATCAGCGTCCACCCTCGCTTCGCCGCGATAGCCATGCTCATAGCCTCACCGTCGTCTAGATTCGCGGCATATTTGACGTAGAGTGATGTTTCCTCGACATCTTGAACTTGCGCAAGCGTTAGCGTCCCACTTGCGATGTGGCTGTCTAAATCAACCTCCTCGCGATTCAATTTCCCTTCCACTTCAAATTCAAAGAACATGCTTTCTGCCTTTACGGCAGGACAAATGAAGAATCGATGCCCGGTCGAGTCGAGAATCTCGCGCAATCGCAAACTCGTGCAAAGATTGATCAGACAACATGCATCTACAATCACATCTGACAAACGAGACCTCCGTGTCTATGCAATCAAAGAAAATCCCAACTGGGCTTGACGACGATCCGCCCCGTCGCTCCAGTCGACCGTCTGGTTGGACAATTCATCTACGATCTGGCGTGCCTTGAGCCGATCACAACGAAGGAATCTCGAAAGCTGGCCTTCGCTGATTAAATCTTGTAGAAACGCGCTCACCGCCAACAAGCGATACCGTTGAGGTAAAGCTTCAGGTAGTGGCAGGTTCTGTTCCGCAATTCCAAGATGCTCACGCACTTCCTTTGGGCTGAATCCTTGTTCTTTGAGGTTCATCCACGTTCCTTTACTCACCAAACCCAAAGCCTCAAGGCGACGGGTCGCAGCTTCCAAGGATACCCCATAAAAACTGGATAATCCGACTAGATTGGAAACCTTGAAGTCGCCGCTAGACTCCACCGTATCATGAAAATATTGGCGCACACTGGAACGCGGCATCAACAGCCCCATGGCAAATGCATCACAAAACTGTTCATTACGAGGTTTGCGCTCGTCATCGGTACGATCAACACCCGGTCGATGACGGTCGCACAGAAAGTGACCATATTCGTGTGCCAAGGACACAATGTGGCGCAATGAGCGTAGGTGGTTGCGGTTGATCAGAATGCAATATCCCAGATCAGGAACGTACGCATACATCCCCGAATATCCCTTAGGAAGCGCACCATAGAAAATACGAACACCAACGGCATTCTCCAGAATCGTGCGCAGATCGTGCAACGGCCCATCCCCGAGTTGAAGACGCTGGCGTTCACGTTGGGCAACATCCTCCGCAAAGTCAACAAGACTCCCTCGCGAAGGAAGCGTGATTTCCGGTGGATGCACTATTTTTAGCGGCGCATGGAGGATGGTTTCAAGCTCGCGATAGTCCCCTGCCAAGTCCGCCAGATCTCGCACTGAAGCGGTCATTCCTTCAATATCACGCGATTCAGAATCCAAAGCTGCGCGCATGTGTGGTTCAAGTTCCACAAAGGGTGCGCCTGGGCGCACAAGCTCATGTACGCTACGTCCATAAAATGCCGCCAGTTTCACAATTTCATCCGGTGAGGCGGGGCGCACTCCTTTTTCCATGCCAATGAACGTCGGACGTGACATACCTAAATACGCAGCCGCATCCGCTTGAGTAATCCTCGCATCCTTGCGTGCTTCGGTAAGACGCTGCCCAAGCGTCGTTGGATCCAGTTTGTTTGGTTCGTCATACATTGGTTTCTCTCCTAAGCGGCCAGGGGTAACGTACGAATCCACTTTGCCCAAGCCAGACCGCGCCGTTGACCTTCGGTGACCATACGAAACCACTCCAAGGTGTAACGACGATGAAGGAAGACAATATCGTCATCCAGCATTCCAATCGAGGGATCATTTGCCTCAAGAACGTGCGGCCAGAACACGGCTGGTGCCGGCCCATTATCAATCAGTGAAGACATGTCACACATTTGCTTCAAGCATGCCTTCAGTGGGTTCAGATGGAGCGGATCAATAGCATCCAGCGTTTGCATCGCGAACAGGTCAGTCACATATTGCGATGCGGGATCTTCCACCCCAGCAACCCAAAGTGCCTGCCGTCGTCCAAGGCATCCGAAACACAAACCACACTGTTTTGCGGTACCTAGGATTCTCAGCGGAAAGTGAACGCAAGAGAACGTATGCTGCGCCACAGCCGCGAGGTCGGCTCTCCGCAAAATAAAAGCCGCTTCACCTTTCGTCGCTCTGAGTAGCGGCAGATTGAATTGAATAGGCTTATTAGACACGTGAGTTGCCAGTTGTGACATGCACTTGAGAAATCGCGGGTGACAGCCACGCGTGGCGAGTGCGCCGAATTGCATGCCGAATTGTGGCGGCACGTTGTAGGATCCGACACCACTCTCGAAGACTTGCACGAGTCGTGCGCCACGTCCCGTAGCAACAACCGCACCAAGAGCGGTGAACAGAAACGACCTCAGCCGCTGGGTTGACTCTTGTTTGTTAAAACGCGGAGCACCAACAAGTCTCGTTCGACAGCGAACCGTTTCGACTGGATTTCCGAAATGTCGTCCAAGTGCAGCCAACTGACCCTTTACTGGCCCTCGGGTGAATTGATGAGCAGCATGGACCGCGACCAACGGCATTCGTGAATTGTTGAGAAAGTGAGCGGCTCCAGCGTAGGAATCGAGGCCACCACTATATAGGCCCACTCCAACCTCTTCAGTACAAAAGTGTTGTTGTAAGTGCGTCGTTTCTCCAGCGCGGAATCCGAAAGACCAATTGTCATTGGACAGTGATTCGAGCGAAGCCGTGAGCAACGCCACAGTTTCTGGGGCAGCCCAAAAATCAGGTTCAGCTACCTCGATTTCGATTTCGAGTGTCCTAGATGGAACGGGCGCGCTTGGCCGTCCACTTCGCTTGATGAGGCGATCCGTAACGTACACCACCATCGCAATACGCAAAAAATCACGCATCCGATTCGTCATGGACACGCGATGCCTATTTGCCAATGCCAGGTCGTCCAAAACGAAGTCTCGTTGGCTGACCAACTGCTTTGCAGTTTTCAAGTCAGGCCCGGAAACTTTAATGGTAAATGGGCGAACCATTATAAACCTCCTTGTTCAAAGAAGCGACATTGAAATATGCTGATCCAATTGGCGTACTTTCTCTGCGCGCGAACGAGGACTGCTCCGCACAGGCCTAGACTCTTCAATTCGCTTCACAAGTTTCTGTATCCGTGGTTGCATACGCACTTCCCACTGCCTTATCGCTGCAATGACCGCGTCATACGTCGGAAAATTCTCACTGGGGACCAGCGGTATCGACAATTGATCTGCGATCGTCGAGAAGACCCCATGAAGTACCCCACTAACGGCATCGTGAAATGCCATGCCAGGGCGACATACTCGGCAACAAAGCTCAATGTAAGCGTCACAGCGGTCCCGCTGCAGATGGTGTTCTTGCTTGATCTGTTGAACCTCTTGCAAGCTTCCATTACACAAGGCTTGAATCAAGCGTTCGAATGGACACAGTTTTTGCACTCGTCGCAGAGCCGCACACATTCGCTTCTCTATCAGCTGAACCGCCTCATCAACACGCAAAGCAGTTGGCGCATTCCGTAGATGCTTTAATAATGAATACCATCTTCCTCGTGGGCTCAAATCGAGCATTTCATTTTCAGCCATGGGAGTGCCTTCCGATAATTGTTCGGAAGTTTACACCATGCGATTTACAATGTCAAGTAATATTACCGTAAATTTTATACGGTGTCAAATTTTCGGATTCACACTGTACAGGCAAGTAGTAAGTTGGGCCCAGTCGGCAGAGCCCACCATCCTACGCCCCAATTGCATTGGCCCGCCAATCTCGACCGGGCATCGAACGGTGCCTTCGCATGAGCTTCGGCCCAAGGCGTGGCGATGTGCGGAGGCGTGATCCGCGCCGGTTAATGAATCATTCTACTCTTGTCTTTTCGTTCAGTATCTGTTATAATAGTCGTCGCTTGGACTGCACCTTTCTTTAGTCCGGGGTCTCACCATGTTTTTCACTGAATCATCCGCTTCTGCGGTCCCTGTTCGCGGTGGCTGCGCACCTGTGCTGGTTGAGGGTGCGCGGCAGATGGGTGTGCATCATGGGGATAAGGGTTTCCGGGTAGACGTCTTCCTGTTTACCCATAGACATGACGTAACATATGATATTCAGATGGGTTACGGTGGTGAAAGTGAATTGAAAAACGCGCAGGTAGACATTTTTCCATTTCGTAGGGTGGGCATCGCCCACCACGAACGGGCTTGGTCGTCCATCATGGTGGGCGGTGCCCACCTTACCTCGCTAAGACTCGCCTCACATCGCCTTGATGACGGCGTCGCCGAAGGCGGAGCATTTGACTTCGGTGGCGCCTTCCATCTGGCGGGCGAAGTCGTAGGTGACGGTCTTTGCACTGATGGCGCCGTCCATGCCTTTGATGATGAGGTCGGCGGCCTCGGTCCAGCCGAGGTAGCGGAGCATCATTTCGCCGGACAAAATCACACTGCCGGGGTTGACATAATCTTTGCCGGCGTATTTGGGGGCGGTGCCGTGAGTGGCTTCGAAGATGGCGTGGCCGGTGTCGTAGTTGATGTTGCCGCCGGGGGCGATGCCGATGCCGCCGACCTGGGCAGCGAGGGCATCGGAGATGTAGTCGCCGTTGAGGTTGAGCGTGGCGAGGACTTCATACTCAGCGGGACGGGTGAGGATTTGCTGGAGCATGGCGTCGGCGATGACGTCTTTGATGATGATTTCGTGGCCGGTCTTGGTGGTGATCTTGACCCACGGGCCTTCGCCGATGACGGTGCCGCCGTAGGCTTCGACAGCCAGCTCGTAGCCCCAGTCGCGGAAGCCACCTTCGGTGAACTTCATGATGTTGCCTTTGTGGACGAGCGTGACGGTTTTGCAGTTGTTGTCGATGGCGTATTCGATGGCGGCTTTGACGAGGCGCTGGGTGCCTTCGCGCGAGACCGGCTTGATGCCGAAGCCTGCGCTATCGGGGAAGCGGACCTTGGCGAACTGTTTGGGGAAGTTGTCCTTGAGGAGCTTCTTGAATTTCGCAGCATCCTCGGTGCCTTCCTGGAACTCGATGCCTGCATAAATATCTTCGGTATTCTCGCGGAAGATGGTCATGTTGACGAGTTCGGGTTGCTTGACGGGCGAGGGGACGCCGACGAACCAGCGGACGGGGCGAAGGCAGGTGTAGAGGTCGAGGATTTGACGGAGTGCGACGTTGAGCGAGCGGATGCCGCCGCCGACTGGCGTAGTGAGCGGGCCTTTGATGCCGACGAGGTATTTCTTGAAGGCGTCGAGGGTGGCATCGGGGAGCCAGTTCTGCGTGGCGTTGAATGCTTTTTCGCCAGCGAGGACTTCGAGCCAGTTGATTTTCTTTTCGCCTTCGTAGGCTTTTTCTACGGCTGCATCGATGACGCGAACCGAGGCACGCCAGATATCGGGGCCTGTGCCGTCGCCTTCGATGAAGGGGATGACGGGGTGGTTGGGGACGTTGAGCTTGCCGTCTTTGATGGTGATGGTTTGGCCTGCGGGGGCGGCGGTGGTGGCGGGGGTGGATCCGGGGGTGGACATGCGAGGCTCCAAAAAGCAGTGGAAAACTAGGGGATTTGCGGGTTGATTGAAGGGGAGAGATTAGCGGGAAGGGTGTAGAGCGTCAAAGGAGTGGGGCGGCGGTTGCTGGGGAGAGAGTGGATCACTGCGCTGATGGCGCTACGCCGCGAGCGGCGGGGTATCATGGTCTTTTACCTTTTGGGAGATCACCCTTGAAGAAGATTGCATCGTTCGTGCTGCTCGTGTTGTTCTTGCAAGCGAGTGCGCTGTTGCCTGCGGGCTGCTCGACTTCCGCATCGGCACCTGTTGTCAGCACATCCACCGCGCAAGGTGGCGTCACTCGCAGCGAGATCGATCATGCGATTCACGCGCTCTATGGGGACATTCGCATCGAGACGCTGGCCAATGGGCTTCAGGTTTATCTCAAGCCGATCGCTGGTTCGCCGGTGGTCACGACGATGGTGGCGTATCGCGTGGGCTCTGCGGATGAAGATCTCGCTCACACCGGGCTGGCGCATTATCTCGAACATCTCATGTTCAAAGGCACCGATCGGCTCATGCCTGGCGACATCGATCGGGCCACGCTTCGCAACGGCGGCGCGAACAACGCCTACACCTCCAACGACTGCACCGTTTATCACTTCGACTTCGCTGCTGACCGCTGGCAGGCGGCACTGGCCATCGAAGCGGATCGCATGCGCAATTTGCGCATCGATGAAAAGCACGAGTTTGAAACGGAAAAAGGCGCGGTGATTGAAGAGCTGCGCATGAATGAGGATCAGCCTTGGGACTTGGAATATAAGGCGATTCTGCCGCTGCTTTTTGATGATGGCCCTTATGGTCACCCGGTCATCGGCGAAGCGGCACACGTGCGCGCCGCCACCGCGCAGGTCATCACCGATTTCTACAACCGCTGGTATCACCCCAACAACGCCTCGATCATCATCGTCGGCGGCTTCGATCCCGATCAGGCGATGACCACCATTCACACGCTCTTCGATTCCATTCCCAAAGCCAAACTGCCTGCGCGGCGAGAAGCGAAAGTCGTCACGCGCAGTGCGCCTGTGCGAGTGCATCTGGATTCGAAGTTTTCGCAGCCGCGCCTGACGATCGGATTCAATGGCGTGAAGCTGGGTGAGCCTGATGATTTTGTGCTGGATGTGATCAGTCAGATTTTGACCGGCGGCCGAACTGCGAGGCTATATAAGAAGCTGGTGGAGGAATTGGAAATCGCCAGCGACACGACCAGCGCGAACAGCGCGGGCGTTTATCCGGGTTCGATGACGATTGATGTGGAGCTGCTGCCTGAGCAAAGCCTCAAGCACGCGGAGCAGGTCATCGTTGAGGAACTTGAAAGGCTGGCGCGCGAGCCTGTGGGTGAAGCAGACCTGAGCAGGGTGCGCAGGCAGATCGCGGCGAGTCAGATTTTTGGCAGTGAAGATGTGCATGAGCTGGCGGATGGGATTGCGTTTGGCGCGGTGTCGGGGCAGCCGGGGTACTACGGAAAATATCTGGCGAACATCACGAAGGTGAGCGCAGCCGATGTGCAGCGCGTGGCTGGCGCGCTGCTGGATCCGAGCAAGCGCGTGGTGGTGACGTCATCGCCCAAGGTGGTGGCGGCTGTTAATCCTCAGCCCCACCCGGAAGGGTGTGGGCCAGAGGTCACCGCAATAGCAGCGCGAGCCAGCGGCGCGATTGCTCGATATAAATTTCAGTCACGAACGCAAAGCCCGCGCCCTGCCGGGACGGGGCTGAGGCAGAGCAGCAATCCATCGCGCACAACTTCAACCGCCGCCGCTTTCGATCTCGCGCAAGCCAAGCGACACGTGCTGCCTAGCGGCCTGACCGTCATCCTCCTCGAAAATCATCGCCTTCCCATTTTTCTTGCCGCCGCTGAAGTCGGCAATGTCCGCATGCTCGAACCTGAAAAACTCCCCGGCGTGGCCACGCTCACCGGGCGTCTGCTCAGTGAAGGTGCAGGTTCACGCACCGGCGAAGAGATCGCTCAGCAAATCGAAGACACCGGCGGGGCGCTGAGCATGCACAGCACCGGCGGCGAGGTGAAAGTTCTTTCCGCTGACAAAACGCTCGCCCTCAAGACGCTGCTCGATTGCCTGGCGCGGCCGCGCTTTGAAAATGATTCCTTCGAGCGCGAAAGATCTCGCCTCGTCGCCGAGCGCGACGATGCGCAGCAGCAGGCGGGCGAAGTGGCCATGCAGGCTTTCCGCGAACTGCTCTATGGCAACCATCCTTTTGCGCGGCCATTTCAAGGCAAAGCCAAAGATGTCGAAAAGCTCACACGCGAAAATTGTGTCGCCTTTCATCGCGATGTCTTCGTGCCCAACAACACCGCGCTCACTCTCGTGGGCGACTTCGACAGTGCGTGGGCACTCAAGGAAATTGAAGCGCTCACCAAGGATTGGAAGTCAACAAATTTCAAGGTGCCCGTGTTTGAAGATCCTGCGCTGCCACTGAAGCGCGAGGAGCGTTACCTCTCGATGCCTGAGTCATCGCAGCTTCAGGTGTTCATCGGGCACACGGGCATTCGCCGAAACAATCCTGATTATTACAAGCTGCTCGTGCTCGATTATGTCTTTGGCACCGGCAGCGGATTCACGGATCGCCTGAGCAGTCGGCTGCGCGATCGGCAAGGCCTGGCTTACTCGGTGAGCGGGCGCATCGCTGGCTACGCCGATGTGGAGCCGGGCATGTTCATCTGCTCCATCGGCACCGAGGCAAAAAACCTGAGCAAGGTGCGCGACCAGATCATCGAAGAAATCACCCGCATGCGCGATGAGCCCGTGACAGCGCAGGAACTGGCCGACGCCAAGGCGTATCTGCTGGGCTCGATGCCATTCAATATGACGACCACGCATGATGCGGCGTCGATGCTGCTGGGCATCGAAAGGCATCACCTGGGCACAACTTATCTCAGTGATTTTCGCAAAGCCATCGACGCGGTGACGACGCAGGACATTCATGACGTGGCGAAGAAATACCTGCACCCGGACAAGCTCATCATCGTCGGCGCTGGCGCGATCAATGCGCGAGGCGAGGCGATTGAGTGAAATGAGAGTGCACGATGAGAGGATGAGCCGCGACGTAACACGTCGCGGACGTCGACGGCATGAAGGCGTGTGAATCGCGGAGTGATTATCTGGATCAACATGGGTTGTCGCGTGATGAAGCCGCAGACACACGGCGCGAAGATCACTCCATCAGTCCCGTGGCGTCCGCGACTCGTTGAGTCGCGGCACGTGAATCACACCATCATCGGCGAGCGCGTGCGCATCACCTTCAGCGATGGCGAAGTGATCGTCGGCTACACGCTACATTTCGATGTGAACGGCCCGGGCTTTTTGTCTTCCCGCAGACCCGACGAGCAACAACCACCGCATCTTTGTGGTGAGCGGAGTTGTGAAGGATGTGCGGCGGGTGGCGTGAGGTTTCCCCTCAATGGAGAACCCCGCGTAAGAGAAACTCGCGTACTTCGAGTGCGTGGGCTTTCGCGGACTGATTTTCATTTCTGATTTCTGACCTCGCCCAATGGGCCGTAGAATAAGGATGGCAATCGTCCGTATTTATCGGACTACCTTTGCATACTTCTAACACACGCCTATAATGACAACTTGATATGGAACCCTCCCAAGGACACGATATGAAGCGGATCTCCCTGATCCGAGTTTCGATAATGGCGTTGATTGCAGTGGTTTTTGTTGTTCTGGCCGGCTGCGGCGAACATGCGGAACCGCTGGATATTGATGGGCCTGCCAACTGGTTCAACCCAGCGCAGCCCTCCAAGTGACTGAACGCCGACCGAATCTCTAAAGACTGAATTGAGGCTGCGAGTTTGCCGCTGGGCTGGCTCGGCGTTTTTGTTTTGCTGTGCTGACGACATCATTCTTCTGGTCTGACAAGTTCGGGCGTTTCGTGCGTGTGGCATACGTTGCTACATATTCAGCCTGGCTTGGAACTCCCCTGCGGCTGCGGCTGCTCCTGTTCCTCAGTATTCATCAGCAAATCGAAGAGGCGTTCCTGTGTGCGTTCGAAGCGCTCTATCGCTTCGGTGTTGCGACGGACCAGGCCGATGAGGACGCGCAGGGCATCGCGCTCGCGCATGAGTCTTTCGTGGGTGTCGTTGAGTTGCTGATCACGCCTTCGACTGAGCGTGCGCTCCCAGACCCAGAGCACGCCCATCAGTCCAGCCACGCCAAACTGCGTCAGCGATGTGATGAAGTCGGTAGGCATGTTGCGATCTCCGTGTGCTCGTTGAATCGTCGTAATGAAATAACAACAGCCGGCATCACACACGAACCAGACCGATGCTGCGTAGATCACGCACGGTGTCAGCATGGCCATCGCCATCGAGATCCAGGTGAATCACACTGCTCCGGGCAGCCTCTCGAAAGCGAGCGCGGTAGCTTGTCGCTTTAGTGCGCAGCAGATTGAAGCTGTCTTCGTTGCTGATCGTGGTGGCTGCTTCGTAGAGGCGCGCCAGGGTGAGGAGCACTTCCAGATCGCGCATGACCGAAAGCGAGACGATCGCGTCTTCGGTGAGTGTGCCATGACCTTCCGCATCAATGCCCAGCAAGCGCAACAGTTCATCGTGGATCAACTCAGCCTGTGGCGCAAACGTTCGGTGCACCACAGCGAGCGAAGAGCCATCACCAGGCGGCAGCGCATCATCACTGATGTGATCGCGAAGCTGCGAGATGGTGAGCGATGTCGCGCTGTTGCGTGCCACCACTTCGCAAGGCTTATCCGCAATGAGCAGCACATCGCCCGCATCGACCTGGGCTGATTCGAAGTTGGCAGTGGCGCTGGTGAGCGTGGTGCCTGCGATGACACCGTCGGATAGTTCCACCCGTTTCTGACTGGCGAAAAGGACTTCACTAAACAGGGCGGGTTCCAAGGCGAGAAGATCGCGATCGGTTGAGAAGCTCATGGTGTGTCTCCGGTGATGCAG
>Ga0105054_10007910_pt1 | contig 14246 bp, 10 predicted proteins | sample BON02_FD_78091 | JGI IMG/M metagenome (GOLD analysis project Ga0105054, IMG submission 78091) | Freshwater microbial communities from Lake Bonney liftoff mats and glacier meltwater in Antarctica - BON-02 (megahit assembly) | ecosystem: Environmental > Aquatic > Freshwater > Ice > Glacier...
AACGACTCGCTGACCGGCGGGTTGGGCGACGATACCCTTGACGGGGGGTCTGGCCTCGACACCCTTGAGGGCGGCGAAGGTGCTGACAGCCTTTTAGGGGGCAAAGACAACGACTCGCTGGTGGGCGGGTTGGGTGCCGACACCCTGTCTGGCGATGCAGGCCTCGACACCCTTGAGGGCGGCGAAGGCACCGACAGACTTACCGGTGGAGTTGACGCTGATCTCCTGTATGCGTCGGGTGTGGGCACGAACTTTTTCGGCAATGATACGCTGTTTGGCGACGCTGGGGACGACAGCCTGTTTGGCTCGAACGGCGCGAATTTCCTGGACGGTGGCGACGACAACGACACCCTGAATGGTGGCGACGACGGGACAACCGCCGATGTGGACAGCTTGTTTGGCGGGTCCGGCGACGATCTGCTGATCTCGGGACAGGGCATCGTTGCCACAGGTTTCCAGGCCTTCGGCGACCAGATGTTCGGGGAAATTGGCGACGACACGCTGATCGGTGGTCAGGCCAATGACGTCTTGTATGGTAACGAAGACAACGACTCGCTGACTGGTGGGTTGGGCGACGATTACCTTGATGGGGGTGCTGGCCTCGACACCCTTGAGGGCGGCGACGGCACCGACGCCCTTTTCGGGGGCGATGACAACGATGTGCTCTATGCATCGGGTGTCGGCACCAACTTTCTTGGCAATGATACGCTGTCTGGTAACGATGGGGACGACAGCCTGTTTGGCTCGAACGGTGCGAATTTACTGTTCGGTGACGATGGCAATGACACCCTGAATGGCGGCAATGATTACACCAGCGCCGATGTCGACACCTTGTTTGGCGGGTCCGGCGACGATGTGCTGATTTCCGGGCAGGGTGCTGTTGCTGTCAGTTTTCAGGCCAATGGCGACCAGATGTTTGGCGACGCTGGCGATGATTCTCTGACCGGGGGTCAGGCCAATGATTTCATGGATGGCGGCACAGGCCTGGATACGCTGTTCGGCGGGTTGGGCGACGACACCCTGAGGGCCGGTGCGCAAACCGGGGCGTCCTATGAAACCGATCACCTGCATGGCGGGCAAGGCAATGACCTGTTGCTGGGCGGAACGCAGATCTCCGACCTGACATCGGCGTCAAACGGTGACATCATGAACGGCGATGAAGGCAACGACACATTGGTTGGCGGAGCGGCGAATGACACCCTGAATGGCGGGGCGGACTCCGACTTTCTGGCAGGAAGCCAGGGCGACGACGTGCTGAGCGGCGGGATCGGGGGCGATACCTTCTTTTTCTTCCCCAATATGAATGATGATGTCGTGACCGATTATGAGGTGGGCACAGATACGATCCAGCTCAGCCAGACCCTATGGCTTGCCACCCACGGCATTCTGACCGCAGCACAGGTCGTCAACGAGTTTGCCACCGATACCGGCAGCGACATCGAGTTCGATTTCGGCTACGGCGACAGCTTCGTGCTGACCGGTGTCGGATCCACGACGGGGCTGGCGGACGACATCTCATTCGGCTGACGGGCGCCTGAAACACGACAATGTCACAGGGTGCCGGACCCGCTCCGGAACGATGCCTTCCTTCACTGGCGACCTTCGCTTCGATCCCGCCACCGGCCGGAGCATACCGAAAAAGCAAGCATCTCCCTGCTTCTTGCTTGCCGAAATACTCCGGGGAGCGCGAGGGGCTGGCCCCTCGCATCCCCCCGCCACGGGAACCGTTCAGCCGGTTGACTTCAACCGCTTGAACAGCGCCGACGTGTCCCAGCGCCCGCCGCCCATCTTCTGGACATCCTTGTAGAACTGATCGACCAGCGCCGTGACCGGCAGCGAGGCGCCGTTCTCGTCGGCGGCATCCAGGCAGATGCCCAGATCCTTGCGCATCCAGTCGACGGCAAAGCCATGCTCGAAATGATCGTCCAGCATCGTCTCATGGCGGTTGGACATCTGCCACGAGCCTGCGGCCCCCTGGCTGATCACCTCGACCACCGCGCGCCCGTCCAGCCCCGCCTTCTCGGCGAAATGCAACGCCTCGGACAGGCCCTGCACCAGACCCGCGATGGCGATCTGGTTGCACATCTTGGTCATCTGCCCCGCACCCGACTCGCCGATGCGCCGACAGATGCGGGCATAGGCGGCGATCACCGGTTCGGCCTTGTCATAGGCGTCAGCGCTGCCGCCGCACATCACCGACAGCTTGCCGTTCTCGGCCCCGGCCTGCCCGCCCGAAATCGGCGCGTCGACAAAGGCGATGCCCAACCCGGCGGCAAACCCGTGCAGTTCGCGCGTCACCGCCGCCGACACCGTGGTGTGATCGACAAACACCGACCCCTCGGACATGCCCGCGAAGGCGCCGTCGTCGCCCAGACAGACCGCGCGCAGATCGTCGTCGTTGCCGACGCAGCACATCACGAAATCGACGCCCTCTGCCGCCGCGCGCGGGGTGGGCGCCGCGCGGCCCTTGTGCGACTGCGTCCAGGTTTCGGCCCTGGCCGTGGTGCGGTTATAGACGGTCACGTCGTGGCCCGCCGCCGACAGGTGCCCGGCCATCGGGCCGCCCATCACGCCAAGGCCCAAGAATGCTATCCGTGTCACTGCTTTCCTCCCGGTTTCAAATCGCTTACGACCCTCATACCCAACGGCCCCGCCGCTCTCAACCGAGGTTTCATGTTGCTGTTCTTTCGCTGGCTGCTGCGCATCTTCACCGCGATGGTCGCCCTGTCGCTGGTTGCGCTGACGATCGGCTATGTGTTTGCGTCGCGTTCGGTGCCGGACTACGAGGCGCGCTATCGCGCTCCTGCCCTTTCGGCCCCTGTCGAGATCGTGCGCGACAACGCCAACGTCCCGCATATCTTCGGCAGTCAGGACGCCGACGTCTATTTCGGCCTCGGCTTTGCCCACGCCCAGGACCGTTTGTGGCAGATGACCATGCTGCGCCGCACCGCCCAGGGGCGGCTGTCGGAGCTGTTCGGCGAGCGCACCCTCAGCACCGACGATCTGCTGCGCAGGCTCGATATCTATGGCCTGGCCGCCCAGTCGTTCGACGCGCAGAGCGGGCCGACCCAGATCGCCCTGCGCGCCTATGCCGCCGGGGTGAATGCCTGGCTGGAACAGGTGAATGACGGGGCACGGGGGCGCGGCGCGCCCGAGTTCTTCCTGTTCTCGCCGCAGATCGCCCCCTGGCAGCCCGCCGACAGCCTGGCGATCATCAAGCTGATGGGCCTGCAACTGTCGGCCCAGCTTGAGAACGAAGTGCTGCGCGCCCGGACCTCGCTGGTCCTGCCCGATGCACGGGTCCGCGACATCCTGCCCGATGCCCCGGGGGCGGGTGTCGCCGCCCTGCCCGAATATGCCGCGCTGTTTCCCGATGTGCCGCGCCACAGCGTGGCCTCCGCGACCCCGCAAGACCCGCTTTCGCCGTTCAACAGCCGTGCTCTGGCCGGGGCATCGAATGTCTGGGCGGCGGCGCCCGCGCGCTCGGCCTCGGGGGGGACGCTGCTGGCCAACGATCCGCATCTCATGCTGACCGCACCCACCATCTGGTATCTGGCCCGGCTGGAACTGGCCTCAGGCGGGGTGATCGGCGCGACGATCCCGGGGATGCCGGTGGTTCTGGTGGGCCGCTCGGCGCGGCTGGGCTGGGGCATCACCTCGGCCCATGCCGACGATCAGGATCTCCATATCGAAAAGCTGAACCCCGAGAACCCCGAACAGGTGCTGACCCCCGAGGGCTACAAACCCCTGCGCACCCGCACCTCGATCGTGCGGATCAAGGACCGCGAGCCTGTCACCCTGACCCTGCGCTGGAGCGAGAACGGTCCGATCCTGCCCGCCCACCACTATGATCTGGGCACCATCACGCCGCCCGGTCACGTCGCCGCCCTGGCCTGGACCGTGCTGTCGCCCAACGACACGTCGATGACGGCGGCGATGGACCTGATGGCGGCGGGGACCGTGGCCGAGGGCATGGCGGCGGGCGAGCGGTTCATCGCGCCGGCCCAGAACCTGACGCTGGTGGATGCCAGCGACATCGCGATGAAGGTGATCGGCGCCCTGCCCGCCCGGGATGCGGCGCACCAGAGCCAGGGCCGCATGCCCAGCGCCGGCTGGCTGGCCGAGAACCGCTGGCAGGGGCGCCTGCCCTATACCGCCAACCCCGAATTCGTCTCGCCTGCCGGGGGCATTCTCGGCAACACCAACAACAAGGTGGTGGATCGCCCGTTTCCCATGCATGTGTCCTTCGACTGGGGCGACACCCAGCGCGTGCAGCGCTGGCAGCGCCTGATGCAAAGCCGCGAGGTACACACGCGCGAAAGCTTCATCGAGGCGCAGCTTGACACCGTCAGCCCCACCGCCAGGTCCTTGCTGCCCCTTGTGGCCGCCGATCTTTGGTTCACCGGCGACGCGGCGCCCGACGGCACCCCCGAACGCCTGCGCCAGCGCGCGCTGGTACTGCTGGCGGGCTGGACCGGCGAGATGAACGAACATCTGCCCGAGCCGCTGATCTATGCCGCCTGGATGCGCGCGCTGCAGGACCGCCTGATCCGCGACGAACTGGGCCCGCTCGCCACCGAGTACAACCATCTCGATCCCGTGTTCGTCGAGCGGGTGTTCCGCAACACCAATGGCGCCGCCGTGTGGTGCGACGTGCTGCAAAGCGCTCCGGTGGAGACCTGCCAGGATGTGGCGCGCCAGTCGCTGGACCAGGCGCTGATCTGGATCACCGAACGCTATGGCACAGCGCTTGAATCCCTGCGTTGGGGCGATGCCCACGAGGCGACCCATGATCACCCGGTGCTGGGCGCCACGCCGATCCTCGGCTGGTTCGTCAACATCCGCCAATCCACCAGCGGCGGCGACAACACCCTGCGCCGGGGCAGGACCAGCGGCGTCGATCCCGATCCGTTCCACAACGTCCACGGTGCGGGCTATCGCGGGGTCTATGATTTCGCCGATCCCGACAGTTCGGTGTTCATCATCTCGACCGGGCAATCCGGCCACCCCCTGTCACGCCATTACGACGATCTGGGCGAACGCTGGCGGCGCGGCGAGTACATCCCGATGTCGCTCGACCCCGATCTCGCCCGCGCGGCGGCGGTGGGGGTGACGGTGCTCACCCCCTGAACCGATCCCGGTTCTTTCTTGCCTGAAATATCCCCGCCGGAGGCTCCGCGCCCGCGATGCCCCCCGCCCCCGCCGGTTCAGCGCCCCTTGAACAGCGTGCCGAAAATGCCGCGCACGATGCGCCGTCCGGTGGCGCCTTTCAGTTCCTTGACCACCATTTTCGCCATCGCCTCGCCAAAGCTGTCGCTGGCCGGGCGCGACGTCGTGGTTTCGCGCGCTCCCTTGCCGGGGGAATAGCGCCGGGCGTTTCTGAACTCGCGCTCGGCCTGTTCCTCGGATTCGGCCTCCTGCGCCGCCGTTTCGGCCCGGCGCGCCAGAATTTCAAAGGCGCTGTCGCGGTCCAGCCGGGTTTCGTATTTGCCCTTGAGCGGCGAGCCCGCCATCACCTCGGCGCGCTGCATGTCGGTGATCGGCCCCAGTTGCGAGCATGGCGGGCGGATCAGCGTGCGTTGCACCACCCCCGGCACGCCCTTGCGCTCCAGCAGCGATGTCACGGCCTCGCCCACCCCCACCTCGCGGATCGCCTGTTCTGTCGAAAATGCCGCGTTGGCGCGATAGGTCTGGGCGGCGCGGCGCAGATCGCTCTGGTCCCTCGCGGTGAAGGCGCGCAGCGCGTGCTGCACCCGGTTGCCCAGTTGGCCCAGGATGTCGTCGGGCACATCGGCGGGGTTTTGCGTCACGAAATAGACGCCCACGCCCTTGGACCGGATCAGCCGCGCCACCTGTTCCACCTTGTCCAACAGCGCCTTGGGGGCATCGTCGAACAGCAGATGGGCCTCGTCAAAGAAGAACACCAGCCGGGGCTTTTCGGGATCGCCGACCTCGGGCAGTTCCTCGAACAGTTCCGACAACAGCCACAGCAGGAACGTGGCATAAAGCCGGGGCGACGCCATCAACCTGTTCGCCGCGAGGATATTGATCCGACCCCGCCCCTCGGCGTCGCAGGCCATCACATCGGCCAGATCCAGCGCCGGTTCGCCGAACAGCAAGGCGCCGCCCTGGTTTTCCAGCACCAGAAGCCTGCGCTGGATGGCGCCGATGGACGCGGTGGAGACATTGCCATAGCGCAGCGACAGGTCCTTGGCATTCTCGCCCGCCCAGACCAGCAGCGCCTGCAGATCCTTCAGATCGACCAGCGCCATGGCTTCCTCGTCGGCGACGCGGAAACAGATATTGACGATCCCTTCCTGCGCCTCGGTCAGATCCAGCAGGCGCGAGATCAGCAGCGGCCCCATCTCGGCCACGGTGGTGCGCACCGGATGGCCCGCCTGACCGAACAGATCCCAGAACGTCACCGGAAAGGCGCGATAGGCATAATCGGTCAGCCCGATGGTCTGGGCGCGGCTGGTGAAGGCGCCGTGCAGCTTGAACTCCACCGACCCGGGCAGCGCGAGGCCCGACAGATCGCCCTTCACGTCAGACAGGAAAACCGGCACGCCCGCCGCCGAAAACCCCTCGGCCAGGCTTTGCAGGGTCACGGTCTTGCCCGTGCCCGTCGCCCCGGCGATCAGGCCGTGCCGGTTGGCATATCCCAAGAGCAGTCCCTGGGCGATGCCATACCCTTCGCCACCGCCACCCACGAATATCTGCTCTGCCACTGGATCACCCCTTCAAGACCGCTCGCAAGGCAAAATACAAAATTAACCGCCCTGTGCCAGAGTGCATCTGCCGCCGGGGCGTGACTTGCGCCCTTCGGGTGGCATTCCTCCCTGATCGACTGGCCGCGCCCCTTGGGGTGCGGTCTTTTTTTTGCCGTTCCACCCGGCAAGCTTGCGAAATGTTGAAGTTTTCCCGGTTGACGCCTGCGGCCATGTTTCATATGATTCTCTGTAATAAAAAAGTCGGCCAGTCCGGCAGGGAGAGAAGTCGGAAAGGGCCTGTTTGTGCAGGCCCTTTTTCAATGGTACCCTGTCCTGCAGCACCATCACATATTTGACACCTGACACTGCCCGGCCACCGTGTTAAATCCGGGGCAGCGTCGATTTGAGCAATGGGAACACCATGTCTGATTTTCTGAAAACTCTGGGTTTCGCCCTGCTGTTGGGCTGTGCGCCCATGGCAATGGCACAGACCAACGAAGCGCCCGCCCCCACCGGAACCGAACAGACCCCTGCCGACGGTGTCGGTTCCGACGGGCTGGCCCTGGGCGAGGAAGTGGTCGAGGAGGGGGTCGGTTCGACCTATATCGCCTCGGAACACGGCGATTGGGAGATGCGCTGCGTGCGCGCTGCCGATGGCAACGACCCCTGCCAGCTGTACCAGTTGCTGGCCGATGAGCAGGGCAATGCCGTGGCCGAAATCAGCGTCTTTGGCCTGCCCGCAGGCCAGCAAGCGGCGGCGGGCGCCACGGTGATCACGCCGCTGGAAACCCTGCTGACCGCGCAACTGACCCTGGCGGTCGATGGCGGGGCGGCGAAACGCTATCCCTACACGTTCTGCGCTGCCACGGGCTGTTTCGCGCGGATCGGCTTCACCGGGGCCGATGTGGCCGCGTTCAAGGCTGGAGCCGCCGCCACGATGACGCTGGTGCCTGCCGCTGCGCCCGATGAGAAGGTCTTGCTGAAGGTGTCGCTGAACGGATTCACCGCCGGTTTCGACGCCGTGAACACCGCCAACGGCAACTGATCCGACGCCGCCGCGCCCCGTTGGTGCGGCGGCGCTCAGGGGTTGCGCAGGGCCAGCACTGCGTTCAGCCCGCCAAAGGCGAAGGCGTTGGACAGCACCACATCCACCTTTGCCTCGCGCGCCACGTTCGGCACGACGTCAAGCGCGCATTCCGGATCGGGCTCTTCATAACCGATGGTGGGCGCGATCACCCCGTCGCGCAAGGCCATGATGCAGGCCAGCAATTCCACCGCCCCCGTGCCGCCGATCAGATGGCCGTGCATGGATTTGGTGGACGAGATCATCAGATCGTCGGCATGGTGCCCGAACACATCGGCCACCGCCGCACATTCGGTCTTGTCATTGGCTGCGGTGCCTGTGCCGTGGGCGTTGATATAGCCCACATCCTCGCGGTTCACCCCGGCATCGCGCATCGCCCCGGCAATCGCCCGGGCGGCGCCCTGCTTGGACGGCATGACGATATCAGAGGCATCCGACGACATGGCAAATCCTGCGACTTCGGCAAGGATTTCGGCGCCCCGGGCGCGGGCCCGCTCGTATTCCTCGAACACGAATATCCCCGCCCCCTCGCCCTGAACCATCCCGTTGCGCCCCAGTGAAAACGGGCGGCAGGCATCCTTGGACATCACGCGCAGCCCCTCCCACGCCTTGACGCCGCCAAAGCACAGCATCGATTCCGACCCGCCCGTCACCATGACCGGCGCCATGCCGCTGCGCACCATGATGAACGCCTGGCCCATGGCATGGTTCGACGAGGCACAGGCCGTGGCCACGGTGAAGGATGGCCCCTTGAGGTTGTACTCCATCGACACATGCGACGCGGCGGCGTTGTTCATCAGCTTGGGCACCACGAAGGGATGCACCCGGTTCTTGCCCTCTTCATAGACGGCGCGATAGTTCTCGTCCCAGGTCTGCACGCCGCCCCCGGCGGTGCCCAGCACGACACCCGACAGCGCCGCAAGTTCGCCGTGAAACTCCAGCCCCGACTGGCCGATGGCTTCGCGCGCCGCGATCAGGGTGAACTGGGTGAACCGGTCATAGAGCGAAATCTGCTGGCGATTGAACTCGGCCTCGGGGTCGTATCCCACCACCTGCCCGCCGATGCGCACCGACAACCGCTCGACATCGCGAAACGCCAGCGGGCCGATGCCGCAACGCCCCTCGCGCATGGCGTCAAGGGTGGCAGGCACCGAGCGACCCAGCGCGTTGATCGTGCCCGCGCCGGTAATGACAACGCGTTTCATCCGCCCTTCTGGTCCGCCACAAGGGTTTTCACGGCGCCGATGATCGACGCGACGGACGAGATGTCGAATTCGCTTTGCAGCGGTTCATTGGCGTTGAACGGCACCGAGATGTCGAAGGCTTCCTCGATGGCAAAGATGCATTCGACCAGACCCAGGCTGTCGATCCCGAGATCGTCCAGCGTCTGACCGGGCGAAACGTCGCCGGGTTCAAGCACCGCCTGTTCGGCGATGATGCGGATCACGGTATCGTCGATGCTCTCGGCCATGGCCCCCTCGGCGTCTTTCGCTGCCGCTGATCTAGTCGCTCTGACCCGTCTTTGGAACCGGTTTCTCGCCGCCCCATTGCCGCAGCAGGCGCGGCAACCGGCGCGCCGCCTTGTACATCTCCACATGCTGATCCAGGCGCACGGCGGGATAGCCCATCATCACCCGCCCCGCCGGTACGTTGGAGACCAGTTTGGTGCCGCCCGTGCAGATCACATCGTCGCCCACGGTGATGTTGTCGGCCACACCGCTTTGCCCGCCGAACACGCACCGATCGCCCACCACGGTGCTGCCCGCGATTCCGGTCTGCCCGGCCAGCAGGCAATCGCGCCCCAGCACGACGTTGTGGGCCAGGTGGCACAGGTTGTCGATCTTGCAGCCATCGCCCACCACGGTATCGCGGATCGTGCCCCGGTCGATGCAGCTGTTGGCGCCCAGTTCCACATCATCGCCGATGTGCACCGAACCCAGCGAGTGGATGCGCGTCCAGCCTTGCCGGGTTATCGCGCCCTGATCGCCAAGCGACTGGCGGGCCTTTTCCACCCCCGAGGTCTGCGGCGTGACAAACGACAGCCCGTCCGACCCGATCACCGCCCCCGGCTGGGCAATGAACCGATCTCCGATCACGATCCGCTCGCCGATCCGCACCCCGGCCAGGATCAGCGCGTCGTCGCCGATGCGCGTGCCATCGCCGATCATCACATGGGCCGCAATCCGCGCGCCCGCCCCGATCACCACACCCTGCCCGATCACCACCAGCGGCCCGATGGCCGCCCCGGCGCCGATCCTCGCGCTGCCGTCCACGACCGCGCTGGGATGCACGCCTGCGTCGATCCTCGGCCCCGGGTCCAGCAGCCGGGTCAGGTGCGCCATCGCATAGCGGGGCCGCGCCACGACCAGAGCCGCCTCAAGCCCCAGCGCCGCCCAGTCGGCGCCTTCCCAGACCAGCGCCGCCCGCGCCTGCCCCAAAGCCAGCCCGGCGGCATATTTCGGCTGCATCGCAAGCGCCAGATCGCCGGGGCCGGCCTGGGCCGGTTCCGCCGCACCCGTGATGGAAATGTCAACGGCGCCGAAGGCTTGTGCCCCCAGCGCCGCTGCGATCTGTGCAACCGTGAATGCCATCGCCCGCCCCCGTGTCCGGAGGCAGGTCTAGCTGCGAATATCGGGCATGGCCACCCCGGCCGCGCGCAGGGCAGCAAGGATGCGCGCGTCGCGGCCATAGATGTCGCGGCGATACTCCATCCCGCCCGCGGCCTTGGTATAGGCGGTGCGATAGACCAGATGCACCTGTACCGGATCCTCCAGATTCACCCGGGTTTCGCGCCCCGTGCGGAGATGGCCATCGAACAGCGCCCTGGGGTTGTCGCTTTGCGCGGCCAGCAGGGTATAGGCGAAATCGAAGGGGTCGTTCAGGCGGATGCAGCCATGGCTGTAGGCCCGCACTTCACGCGAGAACAGATCTTTTGCAGGCGTATCATGCAGATAGATGTTGTACTTGTTGGGAAACATGAACTTGACCAGACCCAGCGCATTGCGTGAACTGGGAGGCTGTCGCATGGCATAGGGAAAGCTGCGCGCCGAATACTGGCTGAAGTTGTGGCGCGGCACGACACGCCCCCGGCTGTCGGTGATTTCCATATAGCTCAGCGCATTGGGGTTGCTCTGCAGCACCGGAAGATATTCCCCGACGACGATCGAGCGCGGCACATACCACGACGGGTTGATCACCATGTGATCCATCACGTCCGAGAATTCCGGCGTCATGCGGTCCGGCACATCCTTGCCGATCACGCTGCGGGTCTCGAACGTGACTTCGCCGTCGTCGATGATCTTGGCCTTGAAGTCGGTCAGGTTCACCCAGATGTGGCGCTTGCCCCGCTCGATGTTCATCCAGCGCTCGCGCTCCATCGCCACCAGGATCTGGCCATAGCGCACTTCGGGGGCGATGTTGATCTTGTCAATGGTGGTGCTGCCTGCCACGCCGTCATCGGTCAGCCCGTTGTCGCGCTGGAACTCGGCCACGGCGCGGCCCATCTCGTCGTCAAAGACCCGTGTGGCCGAGCGGCGCAGATAGCCCTGGGCGATCAACCGGTCGCGCAGCGCCACGACCTGATCGCCCTGCGCACCCGGGGCCAGCGATCCGGCAGACACCCGCGCGCCCCACCCGCCCTCGTCGATCCGCCGCTCAAGTTGCAGCTTTTCGCGCACGAGGCGGGTATATTCGGGCGATGTGGGGGTCAGGCCGCGCAGATAGGCCAGGGGCAGGCTGGCCTCGAAATCACGCAGCATCTGCAGCGCGTCACGCACCGGCACCTCGCGCTTTATGCCGCTGTCGACCTTCGCGGGGGTCAGGATGCCCGTGTTCTTGTCCATGGCAAAGCGCAGGAACAACCGGCTCATCTCCACCTCGATGCGGCCCCGGTCGCGGGTGCTGCGCGCGCCCGCCAGCAGGGCGCGCACGTCCTCGGGGCGATAGCGGTCGGCGGGCAGACCGTGTTCGCCCGCGACTTCGAGCACCTGAAGGAACGCTGCCCGGCGTTTCAGATCATCCTCGTCGTCGCCCACCCAGATCGGCTGATAGCCGTTCTCGCGATAGAAGGTCGCCAGGGCGTCGTCCGGGGATGCGGTTTCGGCGATGGCCTGCTTGAAGGCCGTGACCTGCGCGGTGGCGATGCCGGGGGCCAGGGTCAGCGCGGTGGCCGACAGCAGGGCGGCGGCGGCCAGCGAACGCAGGCGGGTCAGGGGGGCGGTCTTGGTCAGGGTCGCCAACAGATCAATCTCCGAATCAATACAACGGGGGCGGTCGCACAGGGCTCACCGACGCGTGACCGGACTGTTGCCGCAACGGCACGCCCTGTCCATTCACGTTTGCGACAGAATCTTCCGCCCGCGCGGCGATTAAAAAATGAGTGAAAACAGGGGAACCCGAAAAAGAGAAGCATCGTTAAGCAAATTTTTGCCGATGGGCGGCAATCCTGTCACAGTCGAGCACCTTGTCCTTGGTCCCCCGCGCCATGCGTGCCATAAACGGGGGGCTGCTTGGGGGAACGAGGTGGCACAAAGCCGCAAAAAGCGGCAACAGGTAGGAACGGGACACAAGCACTCATGACCGACACAAGCTTTAAGGGCCTGACCAGACGTGCGTTGCTGGGGGCCTTCGCCGCGACGACAGTGATCGCGGCGCCCACATATTCGAACGCTTTCGGCTTTCTGCGCGGCGCCGGTGATATTCGCCGAATCCGCATGCACTCGGGTCGCACCGGCGAAAGCATCGACATGATCTACTGGATCGAGGGAAAGTACATCAAGGATGCCATGACCCAGGTGAACCACTTCATGCGCGACTGGCGCAACAACAAGGCGCTGGGCATGGACACGCGCACCGTCGACATCATGGCCGCCGCGCACAACCTGATGGACACGACAGAACCCTATATGCTGTTGTCGGGCTATCGCTCGCCCGAAACCAACGCGATGCTGCGCAGCCGGTCCTCGGGCGTGGCGCGCAACTCGCTGCACCTGCGCGGCCAGGCCGCCGATCTGCGGATGCAGTCCCGCTCGGTCAGCCAGATCGCGCGCGCCGCTGCGGCTTGCAATGCCGGTGGCGTCGGTCGCTACTCGCGGTCCGATTTCGTGCACATGGATTGCGGTGCCGTGCGCGCCTGGGGCCGCTGATCCGGGGTCACAGCCACAGCGACAGTTTGTCGTCGTGCTTTTCGCCTATGAACCCAAAATGGTGGCCACGACCGTTTATCGTCGCGGCCGTCCTGAGGGCCGTCATCGCCAGCGGGTTGTCCGGCGCGATATTGAGCGCACCGCCAATTTCGGACACCGTAATGCTGCTGTAGTCGCTGATCCCGTTGAAATTGTGATGCACGACGATGGGCGGCGCAAACAGCGCCGACACGATCCCGACGTGGCCATGGATCGGGGCAAATGTGAATGTTTGCAGGCGGTATTCGCCCGCACCCGCCAGCACATGGACGACCGTGGGGCGAACGACAGTTGCCAGAACATTCAGATGTGTGATCTTCGGTTCGTCCAGGGCATCGCATCCGCCCAGATGAGACAACCCCGCCAGATGGCTCACGGCATTGTAGAGAACAATCGGCGCACAACTGGAAAACCGCCCCGAACAGAGGGTGTCGTTGCGCAGGTCAATCACCAGACCCTGATCCATGTGGATGTAACAGGCGGCCATCACGCTTCGCCACGATTCGCGTCAGGTACGGGTCAAACATACACCAGCCCGGACGAATTCGCCAGTTTTCGGGTACGTTCAGCCGAAGGCGTCGGGCATTCCGGCCTTCTTGCGCGCGACATAATCGCTCAGCGCTTCAGCAATGGCCGGATCAAGACCGGGCTGCACATAATCGCCCAGCAGCTTCTTCACCCGCACGCTGGCCAGCGCTGCGGTGTCGCGCGCACCTTCTTCGTCCCAGGTCTCGAACGGCTTGTAGTCGAACAGCTCGCTGCGCCAGAACGCGGCCTTGAAATTGGCCTGAGTGTGCTCGCAGCCCAGATAATGCCCCCCCGGCCCCACCTCGGCAATCGCGCCCATTGCCTGGCCGTTCTCGGACACGTCGACACCCCGCGCGAGGCCATGCAGCGCGCCCAGCTGGTCGGCGTCCATCACGAATTTCTCATAGGAACTGACCAGCCCCCCCTCCAGCCAGCCGCAGGCATGAAGCATGAAGTTGACACCCGACAGCAGCCCCATGTTGAGCGAGTTCGCGGTTTCAAACGCCGCCTGGGCATCGGGCAATTTCGAGCCGCAGAACGATCCGGCCGAGCGATAGGGCAGGCCCAACCGCCGCACCAGCTGGCCGGTGCCATAGGTGATCTGCGCCGCCTCGGGGGTGCCGAAGGTGGGCGCGCCGCTGTTCATGTCGATCGACGTCACGAAGGCCCCCGCGATGACCGGTGAACCGGGGCGCACCAGTTGCGAATAGGCCACGCCGGTCAGGATTTCCGCCAGAACCT
>Ga0105054_10007911_pt1 | contig 14244 bp, 9 predicted proteins | sample BON02_FD_78091 | JGI IMG/M metagenome (GOLD analysis project Ga0105054, IMG submission 78091) | Freshwater microbial communities from Lake Bonney liftoff mats and glacier meltwater in Antarctica - BON-02 (megahit assembly) | ecosystem: Environmental > Aquatic > Freshwater > Ice > Glacier...
ATCTTTCCGGTTCTGAACGTCAACTGAAACAATTGCACAGTGTCGACATTGGAGAACCACCTGCCGTCGAGGCATGTCAGAAACAGCACTGTTTTTATCAGTATGAGTCTTTTGTTAGTCGAAATTAGTCTTGTGTTGGTCTCTGATCTTTTTTTTTTCACGTTCACACTCAGCCCAGAGTCAGTGTCTATATAGAAATGCATTTTCACGGGAATTCCTGGGATCGCGCGGTCGAGTCGGGGGGGCAGGAGCCTTAAAAATATTTCGAGGCCCCAAATCATTGTCATGGTAAGATTGTGAACCACAGTGTGAAATTCCTCTTTTTTTTTAAACCCACCCCCCAAAAATGTCGGTCGGGGTCCTCGATCTATAGTTTTGCCTTTTCGTCCGCCCACAAAATCGCGCGGGGACCTGTACACTGGCAGAGTCGGTTAGTATAGAGGCGCGCTAACCCAAAAAAAAAATACAAAAGACCCCCCCCCAGCGGTACACTGCGGGGCAGTACACCCACGGTATTAAAAAGAGCAGACAGATTACTGTCATATATATATATATATGCATACATATATATATATATGTATATATATATATGTATATATATAAATATATAAATAAATAAATATATATATATATATATAGAAAGGGCAGTCTGCACCCTCACTGCAACCCATTCACAGACGGTTCATACGTTCTGAGCACACGAGCACACACGCACATGGAGCTGATCTCAGATCCTGGTTTCGAGGCGGTGAGATACGGTAAGTTACAGTTATATACAGCTGGATACAGCTAGATAGGTCTGGATACAGCTAGATACGTACGGATACAGCTGGATACAGTGGGATACGGCGGGATACAGTGGATCTGCTGCAAAACGGCTAGATATAGATCGATAAAGGGATACAGCGGGACACCAAGGATATGGTGAGATACAGGCGGATACAGGTGAAATACAGGCGGGATGTCCCGAAAATACACTCCAGGAGAGGGCTGGGTTAGCCGAGGCCTCGTCCCTGCAGACTGGCGGTGGAACAAGTCGGCCGACAGGGGCTTAGTCATTACAAGAGATTGTTTTACTGAAACAAAGAAACAAAGCCCGAACACTGGCGCACGCGCAAACAATACACTGCGCAAGTAACTAGGCTACCCCATAGGGGAGCCTGCTAGGCAGAGTGCGTGTGAAGCGCGCCCTTAGGCTTCAAAGCTTTATTGTGGGAGTCAATCATCCTTTTATTGCCGCAGCCCCACTTGCAAAGACTACCCTATTGCAATACTACTGCACGCTCATTGCGCAATATATGCCCCCCCCCCCACCGACCCCCCATTTGTATGCCATACACCATTGGTGATGGCAATAACGTGTAAAGGCCTAACAGGGGCGCGAGGAATTTAGGTTAGAAAGGGCCGTCTGGATTGGCCTTTACAAGACATTCTTTTACTTCGAGTCGTTTGTTCACAAATCAATCATCCTTTGATTGCCCTCCCCCACCTGCATTGCCCACACTATTGCAATACTATTGCACGACTATTGGACAATATACGACCCCCCCTCGACCTCCCGTTTGTACACTATGCACCATATACGATTGGTAATAACAATATCGCGTAAATGCGAAAGTCTGTACCCTCACTGCAACCCATTCACAGACGGTTCATGAGTTCTGAGCACACGGATACAAAGAAACAAAGCCCTAACACGAGCACACACGCACATGGAGCTGACTGGCGGTGGTATAGATCGGCCTCAACTGCCAGATAATGACAGGGGTGCGAGGTGTTGGGGTTAACTGCCAGACTACTAGCCTAGTTACTAGCTAGTTACTACGCATTACTAGGTCATTGCCAGCTTGTTACTAGCCTAGTACTCCATAACTAACGTTAGTTATGCACTACTAGGGTTTCGCCTAGTAACTAGCTAGTAATTAGGCTAGTAGTCTAGCAGTAGAAAGGGCAGTCTGCACTCTCACTGCACTGCCAAACTACCAGCCTAGTTACATGGCTGGTTAACCCATTTAGGCTAGTTAACATCAAAATAGGCTAGTTACTAGGCACGTAACACGTGTTACTAGCCGTGTCACTAGGCTAGTTCTAAATCTCACGACACTCTTAAACACGACGAGATAGCTCTCAACCGGAATAATATTCTGGTTGATGAATACGGCGTTGTGTAGTGACTAGGAGATCCCTTGAGCTGCTAATCGCGAGGTGTGGGAATGTGGGCGAAGCGTGGGCAATATCAAAGGGGAGACAGATGGAATCCGGCGGGATACAACTACTGGTAGGCAATCTGCAGTTGGCGTCTCTCTTGGACAAGTAACAAAGACACTAGCCTAGTCATCAGCCAAGTAACGAGTTTACTGGCCGAGCAAGAAGCTTACTAGCCCAAATGGGTTAACCAGCCAAGTAACTAGGCTAGTAGTTTTGCAGTGTGCAACGCATTGACACTGGAAGCCAGAAGCTGTGGCACACGGGGTTGCCTATTCGTAAGTAGTAGCGGTCGATGCGCGTGCGCCCATGTCTATAATATGTTTGTATCTCGATTCAGAGGTATTGGTCCTCCCTCCGGTAATGTCCTCGGGACTCTGTTTTTGTTGGCTGCCGATCTTTGTCGACTTGTCATTCCCGCGCCGCGTTTCCTTGTCGTGTTTCTATAAAGTCAATCTACAGGCATCTTGGGAATACCCCTCCCCGCTCTCTAAATCATATAAACTGATGACACCTAAACTAATCGTTGCCGGTGGGCTATCCTAGGCTAAGAGGTCCGGCGTATGCGTATGCGTCGGCGGCGAAGTCCAGCGGTGCTTCGGCGACTTGGGTCCAGTGGTGCTTCGGCGACTTGGGTCCGACGCCATTCCGACCTACTTTCTAATATAGAGGCTTACCTGGATCTAGCTTTCGCAACGGCCTGTTTAGGGCCTCCCCACTGGGCCAGGACGGAATTGCGGCGCGCATCGCCTCGTGCGCTGTCTTTTGCTCGGCAGTCTGCTTCTGTGCCATGGCCACAGCCTCGGCTTCACGCTGGCGGTCCTTCTCAAACTCCGCAAACCACGAGTGCGGTGCAGCGCCTGCCGTGTACGCAGCGCTCGATCCATCTTCCTCCGCTTCTACAAGTGCATCGGCGACCTCAGCTCCGCTTGAAAAAGCGTGCAGGAAGCTGAAATCGCGGCTCCCGCTGTAGGCGTCCATGTGCCGCCGGACGATGCGGAAGAATTCAACTGTGTGCGAGAGCTTGTTCTTGTCGGGGTGCCAGGTCTTCAGCAGCCGAAAGATGAGCTTCTTGTAGTCGGCCTCGCTTGCGCTCTCCATCTGCCGCAGCTGCGCCACTAGGCCCGCTCGTTCCGCATTAGGGGCCGTCTCGCCGACGGCAGCGGTGGCGCTGCTTGCATCGCTGATGCCCGCCTGGCGCCCTCTCGGCACACGCTCGGCGCTGCTGCTGGGCTGCCTAATCTTGAAGATGTCGCAGTGCTTGCGCGACTCGAGCGCGCCTTCGGCCATCTTGAGCAGATACTCGCGTAGGAGATGGGAGTCTTCTGCGGCGACAACCAGAGCGCCGCCAAAAGCGGTGGGCAACGAGGAAGCAAAGCCCTGCGGCTCGGTGGGCTTGGGCATCACAAGAGCGACCATGTACCTCGGCACGCCCTTTTCGGCCGAGGCGACGAAGTGGACAAGTGCGACTTCCTCGTCCTCTTTGAAGATGCAGTCGATCTCCTGCTGGATGAAGCCGGTCATCGCCAAGGGCACTAGTTCGCCGACGGTCCACTGGTAGACGTACTCGGAGATGGCCTCGGATTCGCCGCAGTCTACCTGCCGTAGGCTGAGGACGTGTCGCACCTAGAAGAGGACAACCGTAGTCAGGAGTGTAGAACTACTTGCGGCCTACCGGGAGGCAAACCCCAGATAGTCGCTGTTTTGTAGAGGACAGAAGACCACTGTGCCAGTTGTCATCTAAGCGCTTAGAGGACAACTGGCACAATGGTCTTTTGTCCTCTACAAGGAGGGCTTCTAATGAGCCTCACTTTAGAAATGCAGGGGTCGCATGCGACCCATAGAGGTGTGCATTGGAATGTGGTTCTCTTTGGCCAGGGCTGTGTTTCTTTGTTTCTCCCAAAGCCACCCTCGGATCAGTTCCCTGTGCGTGTGTGCGTGTGTGCTTTTTGTATATAAACCGTCTGCGAAGCTCTAAGGATGCTACTAGTAGTTCGAGTATTAGTATTATTACTGGTACTGCTACTGCTTCTGCTACTTGTGCGTGTGCTTCTTCTGCTTTTGCGTCTTCTGCGGCTGCGATGCCGCAGCCGCCGCCGCCGCCGCCGCCGCCATCACCGTCGTCGGCGGCGGCGGCGCAACGACGACGGCAACGACGACAACTACTACTATGACCACTGCTACTAGGGCTGATGTATGGTTAATGGTGATCTACGAAAGTCGCGTTGCAGAAGGGCATGGTCGCATTGGGAGACATGGAAGGTGTTGTTATTCACCGTTGAAGGGCCGCCCCTCCAGCAGCCGAGCATGGCGGTGTAGTGGGAGCGGTCCGGAGCAACTGCAACACTGCCAGCAAGAAGAAGCTGAGGCAGTACCAAATCGCCTAGGATCCTCAGCAATTCAGAGCTGAGATCGGACCCGAGGACACCGGTCTGTATCCACAGCCGGTTTGGGGCATCATTGCGAAGCTCCGCGTAGGCAAACTGCTCCACGCCGCTGCCGTCGAGCAAAGCGCCCGTACTCAGGATGCGCAAGAGTGCCCACAGCGGCGCCTGCGACCATCCCCACTCGAGCGACTCCAGCAACTTCCGCACCGCATCTGGCTGTGCAATGCCGGCGCACGCGCAAAGCCCCTGCACAAACTCGGCCGAGTTGACTAGATTGTGCAGCTTCCTCTCGCCCTCGCTCGGCTCAGCATCGCAAACCGAATCGAGCACATCTCCCACAATCGCGGAGAGTGGCCGAAGACCAGACTGGCGGCAGAGCCTCTCGCCCATCTCGCGCGTCTCGGCCGTAAAGAAGTTGAGCCCTTCCGCCTCTTCCAGCATGGTGCAACGCGCCTTCAAGCGGAGCTGGTCCACCCACACCAGAGCGTCGGCCTTCCGCAGGCGCCCGTTGTTGTCGAAGAGGTAAAGCTCGAGCCTGTCCTCGCCACCAGCGTCCTTCTTGACCGCGTCAAAGATCTGAGAAAGGCAGGAGATAGGTAGAGTTTATGTTAGAAACGGGTGTGCACTTAGCCGTGGCGCACCAGCACTCACCCAGCTGGCTCTCCGCGGGGCTCGACTATAAGTGGTAGCTGTCGATGTGCGTGCGCTAGTAGTGATATATATATGAACCAGTTCTGATTACATTGTTGGTTAGAGTTTGCATTACACCGTGTGGCATGCGTTAACCTTGCGCACCTTCTTAAGCGCAAACTCAGCAGCCTTCTTGTCGCCTGGCAGCGGCACGCCGTCACTTGGCACTTGCACAGCGGCGTGCGCCAAGCAGCAAACCCAATCGGCAAGCTCCAACACCTTGCGCACGCCCATCGCGGCCGCCGCCCGATGCCAGCTAAAACGCCAGCCCGCCTCGTGCAGGAAGTCTTGTGCCCGAGATGCGCCTATGGGCAACCAATCAAAGACCCGCGAAGGCGCCTCCAGCCCTACCAAGTTGCGCTGGCCACTCGCGTCCTGGTCGATGCGCAGTGGCACGCAGGACATCTCGGAGAGGGCACTTAGCACGAGCACATTGGTGTTGGTGGGCTTGGCACTGGTCAGCCGTGCTTCCATCGCGTCAAAGATGCGTGTGAGGTCGCCGCAACACGATCCGCTGGCCAAGAGGTGATTATTCGACTTGTAGAGGCGCGTCTCAGCTAGGAGAGCCTCTGCGATGGCCTGGAGCTGCGATGCCAATAGATCCAACTCAACATGCTCGGGCAGGTAGGGGCAGCCTGTGATACCACGGAGGGACTCACAAGCACTGGCGTCCTCGACAGTTGCCTTTCCATTGGCGTACTCATCAAGGGCGAGAACGTATTGCTGGGTCCAGACTAGAGACGCCACCTCCTTGCTCATCGCGAGGCGCGCGTCGAGCCTCACCAACTGCAACGGCCCTGCCATCTCAGGCCGTGCGCCCAGAGAGGAGGTGTCCGGGAGCGCTTGCGCGTACTGCGCAATGTCCCCAGGATGTGTCGCGTGGCGAGCCAGCGCAATCCAAAAGCTCCCAGCAGCCTCCCGTAGGAGCTGAGCCTCTCCTGATTCGCGTGCACCCCCAGTGATGGCGGCAACGGGCGCCTTGGGCAGGCATCGCATGAGCTCAGGGAGGAGATGGTGCAAGCGCTTCCTCGAAGCAAGGCTCAACTCCGCCCCGGCCTCCGCGTCAAGAGCAGCTGCGCACTTGTGCAAAGCACGCGCCGGCAGGTTGCGCCGGCAGCCAAGCCGAGCCAGCAACGGAGTGTGGGCTGCAAAATCTTTGCACGGCATCCACTTAGCGAGTTCAGCGCCGAAGAACTGTGCAATCTTCAGCGCAGGTTGCAAGGCTGCGTTGGGCGTCACCCACGCGCCACTGCCCGTGCGGACAAACTGCGTCTCAGCCGCCAGCGTCAGAATCGACTGAGCCCGCGGCCCGTTCCCATCCGGTGCGGACAGGTTCACCCAGCTGTAGAGCTCGTTGAGCAGCGGCGTAAGCCTCGCCGCACCCTCGCGCGCGGCGCGCGGCAGCTCCGGAATCAGATACTGTTCGACAAACTCCGAGGCCCTGAGCAGGTCGATCGACAGCCCCAAGTAGAGCGAGTCACTTTTTGCGGAGGGCCAAGCGAGGTGTGTCACGCCAGGGAGGGTGAGGTGGATCAGGTTGCCGGTGTGGTCGGTCTTGCACTCTTGGTCGTTCCCAATGCACACGTACTTGCACCCCTCCTCGATGCATGTAAAACGCGCCGCTTCACTGCTGAGCGTGGCGTGCAGAAAGAGGGGCAGCGCCTTGACCAGGCCGAGCACAGCTTTCAGGTTTTCGTCTGTCCGCGAGGCGAAGTAATCGAGCAGGTCGGCGCGGTCCTTGGCGCGCAGGCCAGCTAGGCGGTCTGGTGACGCCTGGAGAAGCCGGCAGAGCCCAGTATCACCGCTCGGCAGGTGTATGCCTGTTTTCTGCAGCACCTCGGCACGCGCGTCGTCGTCGCCCGACACGCCTAAGACCTTTAGGATGTAGAAGCCCGCGCGGCGGACGATGTTGTCAATGGACGGCTGCCACGACCCATCGATGCCACTGAGCGGGAAGACCTCGCCGGCCTGCTCCAGCCGTAGCAGCACAACGCCGTCCGCCCCATGCGCCGCCAGCACGCTCCAATGGTGGAAGTTGGCCAAGGTGGACATGAACGAGAAGAGTAATCCCGTTTTCTGCGCCCCTACGAGCTCCCTCCAAGCGAGCCTCCAGAATGCGCTCAACCAGAGCCCTGTCCTGCTCTCGTTTGCGCGCTCCGCACTCAGGATGCCGTCGTGAAGGGCCTTCTTTCGCGGCAGCAAGCCCTGGAGCGCGAGTGTACGTATGCCAACTGCTTCAGCCGCCAGCTTGCAGTCCCTTTCAGATCCGCTTGCCTTGAGCAGGATCTGCGCCTGGTCCAGATGGATGAGCTCGTCGCGCGACCCTGCAAGCAGGCCGTCGTCCTCCCAGTACACGGTGGCCGCGAGGTCAAACGACCGCTGCTTGTTCGACTTAAGAAGGAGCAAAGGCACCCCTTGCAAAAGGGAGAAGCTCAATGGAAGCTGCGGCGCCGTGGACCGCGCCCGCGCCGCCGCAGCCTGCGTGATGAATGTGAGCAGCGCATTGCAGTCTAGTGGCTTAGCACCAGGAAGAGCGCTCCGGCCCCGCAGGTGAGCGCACACCAGCTTAGCCGACAGGCTCGGAGGTGGTATAGAAGAGCCTGCCTTTAGTGCTGCTTCGAGTGGCGCTGGCAAGGTGATGAGCTTCATCCCGTCTTGGACAAGCAGGTCCTGCACATCATTGCCGAGCTTGGTAGCTCCCACCCGAAAGAAGACGTCCGCCGCTGGATAGAAGTTGCCCGACCAAGCGTCATCGGAGCCGACGGTGACTGGAAAGAGCGCCAGCTGCTGCTCCACAGTCTGTTTCATGGCAGCGGTGCGCAGCAAGTCACGCAGCGGGCGGCTGTCACTGTTTGTCGGTCCATCGGCGAGCGCAAAGACGTCGAGGAACTGCTGCAGCGGCATCTCACCGCTGACCACGTTGGCGCGGCATGATTCGAGTAGCGCCACGAAGCTGGCAGCCACGGGTCCATTCAGCAGCTGCGCATTCCACGCAGCCGCCTCGGTGGCGCTGCCAGCGGCGTTGGTGGGCAGCGCCACCGTCTTGCGCGAGGACGGCAAGTCAAAGTGACCGTGGAGGAGCAGTGGCGGGCCGCACTTGAAGCCTGAGATCGGAAAGTAGCAGCAGACGCCTCGGGTTAACCCGTGGCAGCCCATTGGTGCGTTCAAGCGGAGCGCGGTTGCGCCGTGCGGCAACAGTGCGCCTGCGCTGGTGCTGCGCCGCTGCTTGACCATTTGCAGTGTGCCTGGGTCGCAGTCGAGGGCATGCGAGACGATCCATTGGTGCGTGGCCACTTCCGGAGCCATAGCACCAGTTACAAGGCGCTCTACCCTCACCTCGACGTGCGAGATGGCGCGCCGCGAGACCCCGCCGCGCTACTGCATCTCCTCGAGGGTGGTTGGCAGCGATGACATCAGCTGAAGCGCGTCGGAGACCGGGATGCTGGCGCTGAGCACATTGAGGTTGGCCAGCTGCGACTGCACTCCATTGGCCGCGCGGTGGACGAAGCACGCGCCCCGCACGTGCTTGGAGAAGAGGAGCAGCTCTTGGGCCGTCGTCGCGAAGGCCTCGAGCTGCGCAAGCAAGCTGACAGGCGAGACCGCTTGTCCGATGTCAGAGGCGGTGGAGCGGAGCGGCAGGCGGAAGACGGTAGGCCACGCCTCGACGTCAATCCACTCAAATGGCTGCAGCATCGCTGGGAAGCGCTCCTGGAGTTGCGTCAAAGTGTACGCCTTGCCGGTCTCGGCGCCGCGCGCCACGACCAACCCGCATGGGTCAAATACGTGCAGCGCGCCGTTGGCGTGGAGCGTGAAGGCGTCGGCCATGTGGTACATGCAGTTGAGCCCGACACCAAAGCGGCCGGCGCTCCCAAAGTCATCGCGCTTGCCGCTCGTACCCAGTCTCTCCATCCGAACAATGTCGCCGTCGCTCAGCGCGTGCGACGAAGCAAGGAGCAGTGCGGGGCCCTGCAGCGACGCCGTGCGCTTGTCGACCAGGCCGGCTTTCTCGTAGCTTGCGAGGTCGAGGCAGAAAAGGATGAATCCGCCCGCCGTGTCATCCACGTTCTGCCAGTGCTCCGTCAGCACGTCGGCGCGTGAGTTGTAGTCGTGGAGCAGGCCGCGGATCCGGTCGCGAAGCGCCTCCTTCTGCCCAAACTCCTCGCCGCCGAAGCCAAAGCCGCCCGGCGCCTCGCACCGCTGCGCCAGCTCATCACGCACCGAGGTGCAACCAAGCCGCCGGCCGGCATCAGCGCCAATGCTGCCGCTCAGCAGCTCGACGCCCTTGCTCGGCGCGTCGTTGATGAAGACAAGCTTCGGCGGCGCAAGCCGGCCAGAACGCGTCAGCACAAAGCATGGGCGCGTCGCGAGCACTGCCCGCGCGTCGTCGCCTTCGCCCTCGTCGGTGCAGAGGCTGCTGAGCTCAAGCGCGAGGTTGGCTGCAAGCGTGAGCTGGTCCGGGTGGCAGCACGCCCGACACGCCGCTCTCTGGAACTATGCCGCCGCTGGCTGCCGCGGCAAGCGAGGCGAGCTTGTCCGCAACCGTACCAGCGCTCAGCCGGCGCGCGACGCCCGCAGCCTCGAAGAAGGCGTCGCTGAGCCCTGAGGTGCAACACAGGGCGTGCTTGCGTTAGAGGAGGGTTGGGTTTCAGACGGTGAATGTGTTGAGGCCTCGCCTGTGATGAAAAGGAGGGAGTGTTTGCGTGAGAGGAGGGGCGTGGTTGGGTTTGAGATGGGTTGGAGTTAGAGGAGGGCGTGATAGCGCTAGACACGGTGGTTTTCTTGTGGCCTCACCGCTACGCCACTCGTCCGGAAGCTGGCCAAAGCTCGGGTTGAGGTCGTGCTTGTACTCGAGCGCGATGCAGCTGGGGTCGACAAAGCGCATCGGGCAGCTGGAGGTCATCACCGATGGCACAAACGGGATCTCGCGCAGCTTGCTCATCCAATTGCTCCCAAACGTCTTGTGATTTTTGCAGGTCCGGTCCAGCGCCATGCAGCAGGCAAGCGCGTGATGCGCGATGTGCACGGAGCCGCTCCGCGTCACCTGAGCCTCGATTGCTGTAATGCACTTGTCGATCATGTACACTTTGTACGGAATCAACTTTGTCTCCTGCTCTGTGGCAGTGACCTTCGATGCCCAGGTGTAAGACAACCAGCTTGAACTGTACACGTTCGCTGGACTGCAAAGGCACGGTGCGCCCCGCGGCGGCTCATTGGACGTCGGAGCTGCCAACCAGGGCGAGGTGGCCGGAACAAACGGCACATCGCGCAGCTCCTTCAGCACGTTCTCAGGCGGAGTCGGCATGAAGGTACCCTCGCGCTGGCGCACGTACCCAAGAAGCTGACCCGCGGCCTCCGCGTCGCCCTCGCGTGCGACACTCTTGGCCTCCTCGAGCACGTCGGCCCAGCCGAGCTCAGTCTTGAGGCCCCACGCGATCGCCGTACGCAGCACCGCCGCGCCGTCTAAGGCCGCCACGCCGCGCGCCACCACGCCAAGCCGCGCCAACTCCAGGTGCGGCTGCGCGGGCGCAAAGGCAGTTGACGTCGTCGCGAAGCCGCCTGCCTGTAGGGGCACCCATGCCAGCGCCTTGAGCATCTCGCCCCATTTAGCCACTTTGCTGCCCACCCAGCCGTCAGCATGCTCGGCCAGCGCGACCAAAATTGGCGAGAGGACCTCGCTCGGAGGCAGCGCCGTCGACGTCCGCTCGAAGAACTCCTCCATAAACTCATCGATGGCGAGCAACTTCAGCCCGCTGTGTGCGACGCACGCCGCGCGCACGTGCTCGGGCAGTTGGACGACGACGTACTTAAACTCGTCGCACGCGAGGTAGAGGGAGAGCAGCGCTTTGACTTGTCGCTGGAGCGCGGCCGTCGGCAGCTCGAGGTAACGCGCCTGGCTCGGCGTGACGAACGCGGCCCCTGGAATCCAAGAAGGGCGTGTTTGAGTTAGAGTATGGCTTTGTGACGTGTATGCGGCTAGCGGTGCGTGGCGTGCCTAAAGACGCGCTACGCACACACTTTGCCTGGCAGGCTTCCCTATGGGGTAGCCCAGTTACTTGTGTACTGTATTGTTTGCGCGTGCGCCAGTGTTAGGGCTTTGCTTTTTTGTTTCTGTGGCGTTGGGAGACACGACGGGGTGTGTTTGGTGCGGTTGCTTGATTCGCTGCCCTACCCCATGATGCAAAGTAGGAAGGGCGGGCCCTAACCTGGAACCTGGGACGGTGCATGTATACGTAACTAACGGCCGGCGAAACGGTTTGAACATTGCTATGAAGGTCGGCCCTTGCCCTGGAAGCCGGGGACAGTGGGTGTTGGGTGGAGACGGTGGGTGTTGGGTAGTGTTCATGCCTTGTCTTGAGCCGTTCATGCCGCAAACACATATTGTCCCAGGTTTCCGGTTAGGGCCCGACCTTCCGAGGGCGTGTTTGCCTTGGAGTAGAGCGTGGTGGCGTTAAAAACAGGGTTTGTTTGATTGCTACACCTACAATCCAAAGTAGGGCGTGTTTGCATTGTGGGGTAGGGCGCGGTGGTATTAGGGACTCGGCTTTATCCTAACCCTCAGTGTCAGGCTTAACCCAACACATGTATCCACAGCTCAACCCGCAAGAAGGGGTTAGGGTTAACCCGTTAGAGACTGGTGTGGTGGCGTCGGCTGCGGAACGAAAGCACGCGCGCGGTGGGTTAAGGGTTAACCCCCCGTTCTGTGACAAAGATACCGTGGTTGCGCTAGAGTGAACGCAAGCACGTGCGCGGTGTCAAGGAGGGCGTGGATGCATGTACGAAAGATGTGATTGCATTAGAGAAGGGTGTAACATGCCGTTAGAATAGGACGAGAGACCCCGTGCTGTGACAAAGCTTAGGCTCTCAAAGCCACTCTCTGATCAGTTCCCTGTGCGTGTGCTCGTGTCCCCTTTGTATATAAACCGTCTGTGACAAAGAAACCGTGGTTGCGTTAGATAGGGTTTCTCTCACCGCCGACGCGCACGTGCGGCAGGACTGCCTGGTTTAGGGTTAGGGTTAGGGGGTTAGGGTTAGGGTTAAGGTCAGGGGTTAACCCACAGCGGGTGTACCTAACCCTAACCCTAACCCCTGGTTTATCACGAGCATGTAGTCGGGTTAAGGGTTGACCCGAGAAATATTCCGCAACCGCAACGAGTGCTTTAACGACCACAATCATATGTAGCAAACAGCTAAGGAGTTGACTCGTTAGGGCCTCACCGCCGACGCGCACGTGCGGAAGGACCGCCTGGTTTGTCACGAGCGCATAAAGAGCCTCAGCGCACTCCTTCCACGACGCCTCCAACCCCTCGAGACTCGGCAGGGCACGGAGCACCATCTTTTGACCGCCGCCGTTGACGCCACCCTCGACGCCACCTTCCACACTGCCCTCGACGCCGCCCTCCACGCCTCCTTCTACGCCGCCCTTTACGTCGCCCTTGACGCCGCCCTCGACGCCACCCCTACCACAACCGTCGCCGCTTTCGCCTTCGTCGCAGTCTCTGCCTTCGCCCTCGCCGCCGCCCCCATCGCCGCCATCACTGCCGTCCTCATCTCCGCTGCCGCCGCTGCCTTCGCTGCAGCTGCCGCCTACTTCGCCGCCGTCACCGGCATTGCGTTGCTCAGTTTCCCAGACCGCCCTCAAATAATTCAGGGAGTCGAGCCAGAGTTGTGGTAGGGCCTGTTCGGGGATTCGCGCGAGGTTAACCCTTAACCCGGTTGGCGTGCGTGCGTGCGCATCTTGTGTGTGCGCGCGCGTGCGCGCGTGTGTGTGTCTGTCTGTCTGTCTGTCTGTGTGTCTGTGTGTCTGTGTGTTTGTGTGTTTGTGCGTGCGTGTGTGTGTATGTGTGTGTGTGTGTGCGTGCGTGCGTGTGTGTGCTCGCGTGCGCGCGCGTGCGCGCGCGCGCGCGTGTGTGTGTGTGTGTGTGTCTGTCTGTCTGTCTGTCTGTCTGTGTCTGTGTGTCTGTGTGTTTGTGTGTTTGTGCGTGCGTGTGTGTGTATGTGTGTGTGTGTGCGTGCGTGCGTGTGAGTGCGTGTGTGCGTGTGCGTCTGCGTGCGTGTGCGTGCGTCTCTCTCTCTATGCGTCTGTTTATCTATCTGTCTGTGTGCACGAGCGCGCTATATTTATGTACCGAGCGGAGGAGCATTTTGTTCCATCGGCTTCAGGCTGAGTGTGTGTCGTCGCCTGAATCGGTGGCCTCAAGCTGGGTTAAGGATTAAGGGTTAACCCATAACCCTAACCGCTAACCCCTAATCTGTTTAACCGCTCAAGCTCGATGCCATCGGGTTAAGGGTTAAGCTCGGGTTAACCCGGGGCGGCGAGGGTTGGATTAAGGGTTAACCCTGAACCCTAACCTAGCCCCTTTAACCCGTGTGTGTGTGTGCTGTGTGTGTGTTTGTGTGGGTGTGTGGGTGTGTGTGTGCACGTGCGCGAGCGAGCTATATTTCTATACAGAGCGAAGCAGCATTTTGTTCCATCGACTGCAGGCGGAGTGCATGTCCTCGCCTGAATCGATGGCCTCAAGCTCGGGTTAAAGATTAAGGGTTAACCTTTAATCCTCACCCCTTAACCCATTTAAAAGGTGCCCTGTGTGCTAAAGTCAATCGAAGCAGCTTTAGAGCAAGGTACTATACCGAACGCAGCAGCATTTTGTTCCATCAGCGGCAGGCAGAGTGTATGTCGTCGCCCGTGTCGACGGCCTCAAGCTGGAGCGTGCGCCGATTCTTGGTGACACAGAAGGAGGCGTTGAGGTGGACTGGCAGGCCGGTCGCCATGGAGCCAACCGGCAGCGCGCAGAAGACGCCGCCTGTATGTGGGAAGGTTCGTATCTCACCAGTGGTGGTGGTAGTAGTAGTAGTAGCAGTAGTAGTAGTAGTAGTAGTAGTAGTAGTAGTAGTAGTAGTAGTAGTAGTAGTAGTAGTAGTAGTAGTAGTAGTAGTAGTAGTAGTAGTAGTAGTAGTAGTAGTA
>Ga0105054_10007915_pt1 | contig 14235 bp, 14 predicted proteins | sample BON02_FD_78091 | JGI IMG/M metagenome (GOLD analysis project Ga0105054, IMG submission 78091) | Freshwater microbial communities from Lake Bonney liftoff mats and glacier meltwater in Antarctica - BON-02 (megahit assembly) | ecosystem: Environmental > Aquatic > Freshwater > Ice > Glacier...
AAACAACGCAAACAACGCCACTCACTATGTGAAGTTAGGTAAGAAAAGACGAGAGAGTTCCAAACGCAATTACTACATTATTTCTCCAAGAGTGATAATAAAAGCAATCATCATCATCTTCGGAACATGAACTTAAATGTTTGTACTGAACGATAAGTAAAATACTTTTCTGAAATCTGTTTACCTGTAAGGGAACATACATGATTAATTGGGTCAGGCGGGTTTTCGATCAAAGTACGCTGAAAATTGTTACATGCATGTACAACCCGTTCCGTGGAAGATGAGACTTGAAATGCTGAATTCAATGGTAATCGAAATCCTGAATGGTGGGGAGATTTTAGTCAACTAGTCAAAATCGAGAAAATCAAATTTCTCGGTATCTCACGATACAAAGTCGAATAGAGATTTTGATTGGATTTGAACTCCGAGGTATCTCGCGGTACAAACTCAAATTGTGATTTTTGTTTGATTTGCATTTGCAGTTGACTAAAATCTCCCCTCCATTCAGAATTTCGATTACCATTTAATTCAGCATTTCGAGTTTCGTCTTCCACGGAACGGGCTGTATCAATTTTAGAGTACTTTGATCGAAAAACCGCCCGACCCAATCAATCATGTATGTTCCCTTACAGGTAAATAGATTTCAGAAAAGTATTTGAGTTTGTATCCCGCGGTCTCTTGTACGGTTCTCGGCCTGAGCGCCGAGCTGCTGGTGTCACAAGGCTGGGCCCCGACGGCGAATTCCTATATTTCGAACTTGCGTTGTCCAGCCACTGCGGTTTCTTTACAGCGTCTGTGCATTTAGCACGCTCGCTGCTGGAACACCTGAAACATACGCGATGGAGTGTCGATGAGCTGGTTGTCCCTTATGTGCAGGAGGACCATCAGTCGACATCTTGTCTATCCGCACTCTTTCACACGTGTGGACACCTCAAAAAGGTCTGCTCCTCGCCATTGTGCGCTTCAGATGTGCAGTATAGCCAGGAATTTGACATACCAGGCCAGCATATACGTGATTTGAACTGCTGCGCTGCTAAATCTTGGCTTCTCTGCCTCATCAGCCCAACACCTTGCTCCGTCCACCATTGCACACACCAAGGTCCTCCAATCGAACGAACCCACAAACTCTTTGTGGTGATTATCTTGGTCTAGGTCTTATCAGACGATTGTCCCACACACTCGAATTTCGAGTGTCCCACACACTCGCCGGAATTCGAGTGAAAGAGTGTGTGGTACAAGATACCACACACTAAATTGGCAATGAGTGTGTGGTATCCCACACACTCTTTTAGTGTGTGGGAAACGCAACGCGATGCATGTTTTTGTTCGTCAACTGTTGGAAGGGTGTGATGCTTAATGGACCCTTCTTTACCACACAGCGCACCACATTAATTGAGAACCTTATATTTGTCCTAGAGAGATGAGAAAAATTGTAGGTCCTAGCGCATGTCAAGGTGAACGTGCCTATGACGACACCTCTATTGTGATACTCGAACATGAAGGGTCCTAGCGATAACGTGCCTAAGAACAAGATCTGTCGCCGTGCGCCACTGGCGTGAAATTAGCCTGAGCGCCTACAAACGAGATCTTGTCACGAACGAAAAAGTTTAGTTTCGAAGTTCTGTTTCTAACCGAAGATTTGAAGATTCTTTTTTTCCATCCTCGCGTCCATTGAACAGCGTAAAGAGGCTGTTAAGGATCCGAGGTGAGCTTGTCGAGTTTAGAGCATTAAAAGTTACATGTGTACTTGTGTCTCTGGCTTGTCCCATCTCTTCTGACGTGTTCATCGATGCTAAACGTTCAGAAAAATCGCTGTCCTTGAGCTTCAAAGCTGAGATTTTGGTCACTGCGGTCACAAATTGAAACTTTTTTACCACACATGTCGAAAATCGTATATTACCAATAATTTGGGTGTTCCTGTGAAACCGTTCTAATACCAAACACTTTTAATGTATTCTACTAAGAATTACGATTCCCATTTGGAATGAAGGAAGGTTCAGATTGGAAAATAAAATCCAAAGTCAAGTAATCTTGGTACAAATACCAACACTTTTAATGTATTCTACTAAGAATTACGATTCCCATTTGAAATGAAGGAAGGTTCAGATTGGAAAATAAAATTCAAAGTCAAGTAATCTTGGTACAAACAAAAACGAAACGTGTGCGTAGTAAGGAAGGGTCCACTTCAGGGGCTTGGGTCAATCAATGTCACCTCCTTCCTACCAAGGATTTGAAAACACTGCAAAAACATGTCACAACTGTTTTTGTTGTGATGCATCAGAAACATGCACCACAGAACTTTGTGTAATTCGATAAGCTGCTGATGGTCAAGATGACCAAGGCTGAGTCAATTCTTATTGACCAACTTGCATCACATTGAAGATGAATGACAATGCAACATGATAATAGCTGGTCCATTCGGTAAGACTCACAGGGAAAGACCAATGCTCGTCTTTATCTATTTATTTAATCAAGATAGAAGAAAAGAGAGTTGGAGAGTTAAAGGGTTGTGGTCCAAGGTCCATTTGGAGAATTGTGGTCGTGTTAGCGTCCTCGGACAGTCGGTTGTTCAGGTCTGAAGAAGGGTATGGAGGGAAAGAAGGACATGGAGGACATCGACGCGCATTGCCTCGTTGTAGCTGCTGTCGGGCACCACCAGGCCCATATACACAATGCCCAACGCGCGGCACAGTCTTTCGTAGCATAGATTAGGCCGGTTCGCCGGCAGCAATTCGAGCACATGTGTTGCCTTTCCAAGCAAATGTGTTGCATTTTCGAGCACATGTGTTGCCTTGATGGTGCTTTGTGAATCGTTATCGACTGAAGCGGTATCGACTGAAGCGGCATCCACTGAAGCCTTATCGACACCTCCACTTGACCCAGAGCTGAAGATGAGATTGCCAAGCGTGCCACCATGCGGTGCGACGATAACTATCGCCTCGCCAAACAGCCGTGCCACCTCTTGCATCCCCCCCCTCCCCGTGACTGGTGAGACGACCTGAGCGAGAAGACACATCATGATGTGTGACACTGTGATTGGCACAAGACTCTTGGGTGGTGCTGGGGCAAGGCAAGGCAAGCAACACAGGGGCAAGCAACACAGGGGTAACCAACCTGCCACCGCCCATAACAAGGAGATGAGCCCATGAGGTTGAGGGCATTCAAGAGCTCATGATGGTTTTCGATGTGTCGTTCTGCACCTTCCTGTCGCTCGATCAGTAGACACCTGCCAAGACCTGAGGAGCCTCGTGATGCGACACCTGAGGAGTCGACACCTGAGGAGTCTACACCCGATTGCCACCTTCCCGTACCCAAATGGGGAGGAGTGCTCAAAGCGTGTCGCAACCAGGTATTCATGACTCGAAGCAGTCTTGTAGCCGGTCCCAGGCCACATACCCCTGGAAAGCACGTCTATCAAAAGAGGGAGAGCTACAGAATGCAGATATGACGGATGGATCTAGTGTGCATTGCCAAGACATGGCTTATGCAAACACGACAGGTAGTGCATATCCACTGCCTCTTGTGGTCTAGTCCATAAGGAGTGCCTGTGCATCTAGCTGCTTGTGCCAACCAAGGGAAAAAGGAGAGGAGAGATGGGGTCGGGGTGTGGAGACCAGGTGGAGGTAGCCAGACGTCTTGCAGGGTGTAGTAGGATTCATGATTCAAGACTCTGCTCTTGGCGTCACACAAGTTGGCACACAAGACACAAGTCGCCTAGTCCCGTCAGTTCCACCACATCATGTCTAAACCTAACACGCCGTAGCAACAGCTGCAATGCAGATTAAATGCTACACCACAAACAGAGCGCAGCCACACCCAAGAGATAAGCGACTAAGCACGCATGGGAGGCAACGGCAGGCAGGTAGCTAGACAGACGCAAGGCAGGCAGGTAGGTAGACAGACGCAAGGCAGGCAGGTAGCTAGACAGACGCAAGGCAGGCAGGTAGGTAGACAGACGCAAGGCAGGCAGGTAGGTAGACAGACGCAAGGCAGGCAGGTAGGTAGACAGACGCAAGGCAGCGGGCAAGGAATGCAAAGGTAGAGATGTGCATGAGGTCAAGACAAAGGCAGAGATCTGCATCAGGTAGACAAAGGTAGAGAGAGAGGCATCAGGAGATGTGCATGAGGTCAAGACAAAGGTAGAGGTCTGCATCTGGTCAAGACATGCATCAGCTAAATACATGCGTCAGCTAAATACACATGACCTCAGGCGCGACGGGGGAATGGACAGCAAGCCCAAGGCCTGGGTAATGAAGTCATTTAGTCCAGGTACCTACGCCCACCAATGCATTGCATACATACATACATGAATTGGAGGGTGCTTCATGTGAGTCGGAGGGTGCTTCATGTGAGTTGGAGGGTGCGCCCACCAATACATTGCATACGATACATTGCACACATACATACATGAACAAGCATACAAATATGCATACGGGGTATACGTATCAATACGTATACATACGTATACTGCTCTTGAGTGCGTATGCGGGCGTTATGTTAAGGATGCGTATGTAAGGATGCGTATGTAAGGATGCGTATGAGGATGCGTATGAGTGTCAAGGTAAGCAAATGCCGCACGCAACTGGCGCCCCGTTTGTCGCCAGATCAATATCTGAGTCAGTTTTGAAAAACACTACAAGGAGGGTATGTGAGTTGGAGGGTGCTTCATGCGAGTTGGAGGGTGCTTCATGTGAGTTGGAGGGTGCTTCATGTGAGTTGGAGGGTGCTTGATATCCTCTATCCTACCACCTTCATATCCTAGCAGCTTCATATCCTGTATCCTACCACCTTCATATCCTAGCAGCTTTCTATCCTCTTTGCTTCCTATCCACTTTGCGTCCGCCTTTGCATAAAGCTATTTTCTGCGCGCATTGTATCTGTGTGCCTACGCATGCTGCCGGGTGGGGAAGCAGGACGCAGGAGGATGAAGATGAAGATGAAGAGACTGGTTCATCCAGAGCGGCAGACATGACTCATTCATCTCTATCACTTGACTCATTCATCTGTGTGGCATTAATCATTGATATGCGTGACATGAATGACCGCGTGACCTATAACGTGACTCGCATATGCGTCTTCACTCACTCATTCATATGTGTGATATGACTCATTCATATGCGTGATATGACTCATTCATACATGTGACATGACTCAATCATACGTTGAACAAGACTCATTGACGTGCGAGACAAGACATTGCAGATGAGGCATCGCACACAAGACACCCACACAAGCGCACACAAGACATCGCACACAATCGCATACAAGACATGGCATATACGAAAGGAGGGCATGAGGGTATCATGCATGATACAAGCAGCATACTCCATCATGATACACCCACCATACTCCATACCCATCAGCCCTTTGCCTCCTCCACACACCAACTGCTGCGTAGTCGCCCATGTCCACCGTCCGTATGACCGCAACCGTATGAGTGCGATGGTAACCGAATGGGCGCGTGCCGCGCGCGCGTGAAAGACGACTCATTGATATGCGCCACTCATTGATATGTGCCACTCATTCATATGCGCCATGTAACTCATTCCTATCAGGAGGAGGAGGAGGAGGAGGAGGAGGAGGAGGAGGAGACGGCACGGAAGGAGAGGGCGTGACCAGCAAGGCCACGGATGAATTGGACAGGACATGGGGCTGGAGAGAGGCAAGGCGTGGCAGGCACTCGATCATCCAATGGTAGAATGAGTTACCCCAGATCTGCTGCACCACTATTGCGCCCACCATCCCGCCGCCAACTTGTCCTGTGCCTACAGTAGGAGGAGCAAGAGGGGCAAGGCAAGGCGCATACCACACTTGATTCAGCCGTGCAACGCACCACACTTATTTCAGGCGTCACACTCTCATGGAATATGGCTCAGGCTCTTTTGGGTGCATGTGTGTAGAGGATAGATCGGCTTGGGAGCGTCTGTCTTTAGCGTGTCTAAAGACTCCCTCGCTTCGCACTCGACGCTATTTGATTACACATCACCCCCTATTTGATTACACATGTCCTCCTGCTTATGCTCAGCGCCCGTGTGCAGCATGCTATCAAGAGAGACAAGAGATTCAGACTGATAAGCACATGCGAGAGATTGAGAGTGATGAGGACAGAGGAGGACAAAAGAAAGAAGGTTTGGGAGTAACACCAAAGACAAGAGAAAGAAGGTTTGGGACTAAGACGAAAGACGAAAGACGAAAGACCAAAGACCAAAGACGACACGCCACACACTGTGGGAGTACACGAAAAGAGAACCTTTGGGAGTGACTGGAAAGAGGTTCCTGTCATCGCACGGCCCTCGCAAGTCATAGACCACATACCCTCCATGCACATGCCCTCTATCCACACGCCCTCCATGCGCATGCAGGTCGGGTGGTTGAGGCCGCTCCACTAGCACCAGGCCCGGGTAATAGACTGTAGCATTATGCAGCAAGACCCCTGCCTGAGACGCTGGTGCCCTCAACGTGACGTTTTGGGGAGACATAGCTCCTTGTTCCCACCACCTGTGCTATGCTCAATGCTCATGAGTCTATGCTCAATGCTCATGAGTCTATGCTCAATGCTCATGAGTCAGCACCGACAAGTGCGTCGCCGAGGCAAACACCAGACGGATGCACCACTCTGCATGCACCACTCCATCCTCTATCTACTGCACCACAGCAGCCATACCGCCTGTGCATGCGCAACCAGTACAGTCTTGCGTGTTTGCACCACCACCTCGGGGCCTCGTCGGCAGCGCGCAGGCAAGCAACGCCCAGGTAGAGAGGCATAGCATGTGTTGCAAGATAGGAGAGGGAGAGACCGACGATGGTTGGCAAAGGCCATAACAGCTGCCAGGCTTTCCAGATCCGCCCACCTCGACGAGTGTGCCCTGTATGACCCCGAGGACGCCTCAGGTGCTTGTGCTGCCTCCTCAGTGGCGTGGGCTTGTTGGGTAGGAGCAACTTGCTGCACCACTACCGAGAAGCTGCTTACACACTCCACCCTCACTGCGCGCGCGCGCTCCTCGGCAGCTTCGGGGCTGGGTGCATCGACGACACCTGATGCTCCCACACCTGATACCTGGCCTTGCCACGTGAGTCCTTGTTGCACAAGGGAGGACAAGTGCTGGAGGAGGGGCCTGGAACACGCGGCAACGCCAGCCCGGAATTCAACGACAGCCGAGGGCGCCACTTGCAGTTGATTGCCGTCGACTAGGCTGTGTGTTGGTCGGTTACAAGACTTAGATGCACAAGATCGCAAGACTCCGGCGACCCACTTACACCGACTGCCTGCTTTACCATCCCTTACACCAGACGGCACCACACACACCACAATACGCGTCTTCCAACTACACACAATACGCGCCTTCCCCACTCCAACCGCCTTCCGCACAAGCGTCAAACCCCCTTGCGATTGTATCACACGGCACACAAGCAACAATCGACAGGCCGTGACAATAGGAAATGCCTCAACCACCAAGTCGATAGGCATAGAGATATAGGCATAGCGATATAGCCATAGATATCGCTATGCCGATCCACTTGCACCTTGGCACATATGTATGCCTCCTACCTATTGTGCCCCACTTCTTTTTAGCAGCCCTCTATGCATAAGAGTCTGTGCACAACAAGTCTGTGCACAAGACAGCTCATGAGGGAGGTGTGGTGTGTGGAGGCACGCCATGATACGCCTGCCGTATCCACTAACTCATGACATGACATGAGTCATCCTTGCTAACACATCATCCAGGGAGAGGAGAGAGAAAGAGGACCGGATCTCGAGGAGATGCCACGTGTAATCAAGGCCAGGGTCGTCGAGCCACAAGGACACATCGGAGTCGACGCTGCAGCCCTTATAGAGACCATCAAGGAAGACACAGGCATACCCGACATCAGCACCAACCGCAAACCTTTGAACCGTCGCCCGCACCTCCCACCGCTTGTCTGAGAAAGCTTCGAACACCATGTCCTGTCCGTGTCGAGGTTCATGGATTACCACCCTCGGTGCGGCCGCGTGTGGAGGACCCGGCTGTCTTGAAATAGCGGGCGGAAGCAGGTAGAGGCTTGTCATCTCGTGTTCCTCCGCACTGCCCCATATGCCACGCAAGAGCTGGTCTTCGTCAAAGAGGAGCGAAGAATGAGCATGCCCTCCCGTCTGTCCTCCCCCCTCGGTCTCCCCGGTCTTTTTGTCCTGGCCCAGAGTGGGCGGAGGCAGATGCCACAGCAAAGATGTGCCGTGAGTCTGTTTGGTGGGGAGTGGCCCGCGACACCTCCAGGTGCATGAGGCTTGTGCACTGCCAGCAGCCTCTACCTCTTCGCCACGTATCACACAGCCAGGTGCCAAGGCGATAAAGGAGGTGAGGCGGCTGAGGTGACAGGCCTCAGTGAGTTGTGCCTCCAATCTCCGCCGCCTGTCTCTCTCACCTGCAGCAGTGGCTGCAAGGAGGAGCCATTTCAGGCAAGGCCGCAACGACCCGAGGCCCAACCTATGAGACCTGCCACACAAGATTGCCTTGCATCACCCACACCACACACCCTTGCAGGAGCCAGGCAGTTGGTATGAACACACACGAGATAAAGCAGATGCCATGAACCATCTGCCTACCAACCATCTGCCTACCAACCATCTGCTAGCTAGCTCAGCTGGGTAGGGCAGCTAGCAGATGGTTGGTACGCAGCTGGCTAGGGCAGCTAGGGCAGCTGGCACAGCACTAGCGTTATTGAGCTGCCAGAGCACGGCACATGTGGGGTAACCTTCTGTATCGGTGCATGTGGGGTAACATTCTGTATGAGTGCGAAGGTAACCGAATGCGCACATGCCACGCGCCGTGTGCAGTGTAGAGAGGAGGCGAGGCAGGTGGAGTGGGACATGTGTGCGCGGCAGGTGTCGATAGGGTGCCTCACGAGGCTCCTGCCTTGACGAAAGCCATGAGATGCGTGCTACATGCATCATGCGTGCTACGTGCATGATGCGTGCAAGCCCTAGGCGGGCAACAAGAAAACAGCACTTGAGTGCAGCAACATGCAAGACGAGCACCACAGAGCACCAGAGAGAGAGCAACACGCAACACGCGCACCACAGAGAAGACGCCGGAGCAAGGGCATGGGTGTGGGTGTCATGGTGCGGGTGGTGGACATGAAGGTCATGAGAACTCGAAGGCAAGCCATCCCGGAAGCGCACATGCAATGCCACGGCGCGCAGCACTGGACCCCCTTCCACTGTGCTGCATGCATATGCTTCCTCTGCTTCAGCGTCCAAGTGTCCACCACCGCCTGCAGCAGCAGGAGGCGGAGGAGAAGGATGGAGACTGGAGACCGCATCTAGCACTGACCTTGACCACTCATCCGCACCCTCCCACTCAGGTGCATGCACCCACTCATCTGCCGCCGGGCCTGCCGCCTGCCCGCTACTTGAGTGAAGGGGATGAGGTGGAAGAGCGTAGTGTAGTATATCGTGTAGCCACGTCACCCCACCGCTACTTTGCACCTCAGCAGGCACGGCCCAGACGACAAAGCGCCCTCTCGCTGCGTCCAACAGGGAGTTTCGTACTTGCGCTTCGCCTCCACCCTCGTCAGGCTCGCGCTCCTCGCACATGCTGCCACCCCCTGACATGGTGTTGGCACGCGTGCTGGTGCGACAGCACGAGCACGACACTGCCAACAGCAGTTCAATGCCCATGCCAGAAGCCGGCCAGCGGGTAGCAACGTGACTGGGTTGCCAGGCACGCACAGCCTGCGCCAACGATTCCAGTGCCGGATGGGACTTGAGGAGCTGGTCCCACTCGCCTTCGTCTTGCGGGTGGTGCCGCACAAAGGCCTGCGCTCTGCCGGCACTGTCGGTAGAGTCCAGCGCTACATCAACTACCGCCAGCATTGACAAGACCACTCCTCCGCCCTGATACGCCTTTCCTGAGGCAGGCAACGGTGCATGTGGCAACGCGCCGCTCATGAGCCACGGAAGATTCGCACCTGAATCCTCATGATACTTGTGCTCATGATACCTGTCCTTATCCACCGACTGCCACGCCAACTCCTGGTCCGGACACACCCGATGCATGTGTTGGTGGAGGCGAGCAGGGCCGTTGGCGCGCCGCCCAAACAGCCGCGCCTATTTGTGGGTGTGTATGTGGGTGTGTATCAGTAATTTGATCTTGTTGCAAGTCAAATGGGTGTGTGCGGTGTGCGCCGTGACGCATGTTGCTTGCAGCAACGGCAGAAGGCACATTTGGTACCCTTCCTCCCGTTGAGTGCACTAGTTTAACAACTGACATTGCCTGAGCGAGCGGTGTCAGTAAGATGGCTATCACGTAGCATGTGCCAATATGACCTACGATGGCCATGACTATGATTGCATGTCTTGCATTTTAGTAGGATGCCTATGATGCCATGCATCAGCGGCACTTGAGACGCAGCACTTGAGACGCACACGCGACACATGAGACGCGACAGATGAGACGCGACAGATGAGACGCGACAGATGAGACGCACATGTCACAGTCGAGACGCACGACATCACACCCACATGTCACACTTGACACGCACATGTCACATTTGAGGCGCACAAGTGACACTTGAGACGCACCACTTGAGACACAGCACTTGAGACGCACCACATGTCACATGTGCTACACACCACATTATTCAAGGGGCAAAGACAAGAGCAAAGATACCCCGTGAACATAGCGGAGGAAGCCGTTGTTGCGGGCCGTCGTGGCATGCATTGTGGCATGACCCTCTTCGTCGGCCTCACGACCCTCTTGATCGGCCTGCCCATGGGGGGTGGAGCCCGGCGGTGTGGGCGGAGTGTCTTGTGGTGTGTCAGGGGTCTCATCATCCTGCGCCGAGGCGTGCTTGGAGTGCAGTTGGTGGCGGTGCTCAAACGGCAGGTCCATGCCGTCTTCTTCTACTCCATCCATTCTGTACTTGCAAAACCCCGCAGCCCAACGCACAAGTGAGATCTGAAGCACGCACTTATGCTCACGAAGCACCAAGTGGATAGGCATAGCCATTTGAATGCGTCATCCTCACATATGAGAGTGATCCTCACATATCGAGTAGCACGCGTCTTACCCACACACAAACCTCCACGTCCATACACATACGCACCCGCCCACATAGCAACTTGTGCTGCCGCACACCAAGCCATGCCGGAAAAAGAGCAACATGCACAGCTGAGCATGCAAACACGTAGGGGAGCAGTTATGTGTGGGGAGGGGCAGACCGGGCGTGCAAAGTGAAGTCATCATCACAATAGACGCTCATGTACTCCGGGTACAGCAGGTACCCCACACTCAAATACCGCATCTGTCAGTCATGACAGTCAGCCCAACACCCCGCTTCTGCCCCCCGGGCCATGACCCTGCAGGCCGCTTCAGGACACATGAAAGGACACACGGCGTGCATGTGCACACGAGACATGCCACACGCGGCAGGGTGCCTTTCATGTCACAACAAACAGGGTGGCTTTGACGCAGCAAGTTTGGGCAACAAGCCAAGCTCCAAGTCGATAGGCATACAGATTTCTGACTAGTCCCAATGCACCAGTCCCTATGCACCAGTCGCAATGCCTATGCACTTGGCCTATCGACAAGAAGCATGTGATGCATGAGATCGCACAAGAAGCATGTGATGCATGAGATCGCACAAGAAGCATGTGATGCATGAGATGGCACCACGCATCTGATGGATGAGATGGCATCACCCATCGCATCCATGCCATCAACCTCATGCAATTCATCCTTGTCTGCACGGCCTGCTTTGGAGGCCTCACCTCACGCAGGCCGTGGGTGAAGGCACTCATGACTGTGCGGAGGCGGGTGGGCATCAACAGGAAACCACTGTGGTATCAACAGGAAACCACTGTGCCTTCTTGACGCTCCCCCCGCACCAATCTACTCTCGATTAAACACACACTCACGCGATTGACGATAGGATGGCTCTGTAAGACACCGTAGGCGCGTGCGCGCACAGGCACAGGCACAGGCTGCTTGCCGCCTCCGCTGCCAGGCAGCTGAGAGTCTGTGGCAGGTTGGCGACAGAGGCGGGAGGGAGCCGACAGGAGATCGCGCGGGGAGGGTACGGCAGCGCGGCATGTAGACATGCCATCGGGAATCATGAGGGCCGCCTCTTTCCCTGGTGTTAGCCGTGCCATGACTCCCTCATCCCATCTGCCACCCACACAAGAACCTACACATGAGGCCCACGACAACCCTTTAGCTGCTTTGCGCCACACCACCCACAGCGCAGTGGCAACCTGTACGAGCAAAGCAAGCGCACGCGCGCGGCACACGGCAAGTGAAGCAATGCGAGGGTTCGCCAAAGAACCGAGGCGGCGGGTGGAAATCGTCAGCAACGGCCATTAAGATAAGGCCACGTGCCGCCATAGCCGCCATGTTCCTGCCCAGCCCCGCGCAGCGCGCTACAATGGTCACAACATGACAGTAGTCCAAGCTCGCAACCTCCAAGTCGATAGGCACAGGGACATGAGTGATAGGGACATGAGGCATAGGGACATGCGTCAAGACATGCCTGGTGCTACAAGAGTCACCACATGCCTTGCCCAACATGAGTCACCACAAACCTTCAAGTGGATAGGCACTGACATACGTGACTTTTGTTACTTATATCGACACATATCACTTATCTTCACGTCAGTTGTATATGGACATGTACGACTGACGTCAACATATATCGACATGTTACCAGATTTGGACATATACGACTCATGTTAACAGATATGCACATGCTAAAACAGATGTGTATGTTAAGAGAAGTGAAAGATAAAGACATAGGTCTATATATGACTTGTGTTCTCGCTGTGTGAGTGTATGAATGTGTCTCTCGGATAGACATGCGCTCAGTACTATTGCCTGTCTACTGAGGTGTGTGGTGCATATCATCCTCAGGCACATTCAACTCAGGCCATCTATTCCACTGCCAATAGATGGCCTGAGATAGTCTATCCGTCAACCTCCATTGCACTGCCAATAGATGGGCTCAGGCCTCCGCCATATCTATGCGTCAAGCTGCAAGTCGATAGGCACACGGATCTCCGTATGGCAATCAACTTGAGAGGTTCAGTGTGCATTCAGCGAGGGCCCTCACACCCCTCACCTCCGCTCCCTATCAATAAGTCATGGCTAGTGTCATGCCGTACGTGTGAATGAGTCATGTGATATGTGTCAATCAATCAGTCATGTCATATGTGTGAATGAGTCATGGCAACAAGACGCATGAAGCATATGCAACACACCAACCATGTTGCAGCCACACAAGACACCAACCATGTTGCAGCCAGCAAGGCGTCAAGATCACGGAGCACAAGACAAAGGGCAAGCCTTTTCATTCGAGTCACTAGCTATCACACGCCTCAAGGCAGGCAGTCTGTAGCACTTTCTACTTCAAATGAGCCAAGGCTTTCAAGTGTAAGTGCACCGAGGGTTTCAAGGCAGGTGCTCACCAAGATCTGACCCTACACACCTGGCCCTAGACATTGGAGCTTGACCCTAGACACTTGAACTTAAATACTTGTTGAACTTAAATACTTGTGCTTATTGTCACTGCTAAGGGGCAATAAAGACTTTGCGCGCATGCGTGGGCGAGGGAGGGCAGACCAAGCAGCAACACAGGTGCCCTCGACATGATACCCCAACTCTGCAACAACTGTCACTACTACCACGCCCGGCTGGCCTTGCACATTCTTGATGAGCACCTGCCGTGTGTGCTCGTCGTCTTGATCCACCGCAAACACCCATTCGATTAAAGACACGCCTCCTTGCTGTGGTGCATGTGTGCGACACATATGCGATGCAGGTGCGATACATGTGCCATACATACCATTTTCCCAAGTCAGCCCACACTCTAGCTCCTTTCTCTCTTCGACTAGAAGATTTGACGGTATTGCGGGCAATTAGTGGCGGCGGCGAAGCGACTGCAATCATGCGAGCTGCCTCATGAGTTGTTATGAATAGACAGGCACAGCAAGACACACGGCAAAGGACAGAGGATGGAGCACCGTCGCGGCCGCAAGCCACCGAGCACGCGTTTTGAGCGCTTCCTGTGGCCGCCCCCGCGTTGGATGCAGACACGAGATTACTGGCCGCCCTTTGCCCTCCGCCACCCGTCTCCCACCCCCCCCCCCCCTCCCCTTCCCCCTCCCTCCCCCCCCCCCCCTCCCCCCCCCCCCTCCCCCCCCTTTTTTCCCGCGAGGTCCGTGCCCCCGCGGCCCGGCCTTCCCCACCTTTTTGCGCCCATTTCCGG
>Ga0105054_10007916_pt1 | contig 14234 bp, 10 predicted proteins | sample BON02_FD_78091 | JGI IMG/M metagenome (GOLD analysis project Ga0105054, IMG submission 78091) | Freshwater microbial communities from Lake Bonney liftoff mats and glacier meltwater in Antarctica - BON-02 (megahit assembly) | ecosystem: Environmental > Aquatic > Freshwater > Ice > Glacier...
AGAAACGGAGCATAAAATTAAGGTAAAAGAAATACCTAACGTTGTAAAAACAGCTTTAATGACAGCTTTTCCTGGTTATGATATTGAAGCAGCAGAAATCTCTGAAACCCAAGAAGGAAAGGTTTATGAAATTGAAATTGAAAAAGGAGAAACAAAAATGGAAGTAGTTTTAGATCCTAGTGGCACCATTGTAAAAAAAGAAGTGCTAAAAGAAAACGATAAAGAAAATGATAAAGAAGACAATAATTAGAGCATATTTAATTCTTTTTGGTAATTTTAGATAAAATCTTACCAAATCATCAAAACCCTGCTTTTCTTAGCATGTTAAATTTTGTTAAAAAGAGGTTGATATATATAAGCTCCATACATTTACGTCTTAAAATTTTAAAGCATTTGAAATGATAAATGTTAAAGAAATATTAAAAAAGAAATTGTAGTTAAACCTTTACAAATATTGAAAGTCAAAGCAGAAGCTATTGGAAATAGCTTGTAATGTAAACAAAACCAAACAAAAAATAATGATTAAATCAATTACAATCAAACTAGTAGTATTCGCATTATTATTAGTTTCTTCAAGTACAATTGCACAAAGTATTTCAGGTAAAATAATAGATGAAGAGAAAAACACTCTAGAGTTTGCTTCTGTTGCTGTATTAAATGCTATAGACTCTACTTTAGTTAGTTATGCAAGTACAGATAGTAAAGGGAATTTTAAAGTTGTAGATATTTCTAACGGAAAAAGAATCTTTCAAATTAATTTATTAGGGTATCAAGTATATCAAAAGACACTTGATTTTGCAGGAAAATCTTTAGATTTTGGCACAATCACATTAAAAGAATTAGACAATACTTTAAATGAAGTAAATATTACGGCTGTTATTCCTATTATTATTAAAAAAGATACAATGGCGTTTAATGCCAAAGCATTTAAAGTTAGAGTAGATGATAATGTAGAAGATTTATTAAAAAAACTACCTGGTGTAGAAGTTGATGCAAACGGAAAAGTAAAAGCTCAAGGGGAAGATGTTTCTAAAGTTTATGTAGATGGAAAAGAATTTTTTAGTGGCGACCCTTCTGTTGCATTAAAAAATTTATCTGCAGATGCAATTAAAAGTATTGAGTTAATTGATGAAATGAGTGATAAATTTAGATTAACAGGAGTTAAAGATTCTGACCGAACTAAAGTAATTAACTTAACCTTAAAAGACGGCAGAAAAGTAAATGCTTTTGGTAAATTTCAAGGGGGTTATGGTTCAGATGATCGTTACCTAGCAAGTTTAAATTACAACCGTTTTTCACCAAAGTTACAAGTTTCTATTATTGCTAGAGCTAATAACGTAAATAGTTCTGGTTCAGATATTTCTTAAATTATGTCTTTTGGTGGTGGTAGTGGAGGTTTTAGAGTTAGTAGAGGTGGAAGTGGCGGAAGTTCTTCTGGATTTATAACTACCGGAATTGCTGGCTTTAACTTAGGATATGAGTTAAAAAAGAAACAAAATTTAAATGCGGATTACTTTTATAATTATACAAATTCTGAATCTGGAAATGTGTTCTCTAAAAGAACAGAATTTATTGGAAATCAAAAATTATACTCTGAAAGTAGATCTAATAGCGAAAGTGAAACAAAAGCGAATAAAGCAAACTTTAGTTATATAGATAGATCTAGTGATTTAAAAACAATTGTACTAAGAGGAAGATTAAATTCTAGTAATACTTCAGGAAATAGTTTAAGTACTTTTGATGCTTTTGACGCTAATAATATTAAAGAATTAGGCAATATTGGAACTTCAAATAGCGATAACAAAAGTAGCAGCGCAAGTCTTAATTTAGAATACATCACAAGATTTAACAAAACAAGCAAACGTAATATTGAATTTGAATTAGATTTTTCTTCTAATAAAAGTGATAACGCAAGCGGAAATAAAAACACAAAAGATTATACCGATTCATCGAAAACTGATGAGATTACAGAAAGTACTCAGAAAAGCAACAATAAAGGAAGAGATTTTGATTTTGGGATACAATATACAGAGCCGTTAAACGATAATCATTTTATTGAAATTGGTACAGGAATCAAACTGAAGAATGAAGATGAATATACAGATCAATCTCAAATTTTAAATAATGCACAAAATGCTGGATCTACATTTACTGCAGATTTATTTGAAGAAAAAAGATCTACTTATGGTAATGTAGATTATAAATATAACAATGAAAAAACATCGATAACCTTTGGAACTGAATTTGAAGAACAAACACAGAATTTTGGATTGAAAAATAGTCCTTCTTTTAACAAAACATATTCTAGTGTAAATCCATCATTTAGAATTAGATATAGTCCTAAAAAAGGAAGCTGGGCTTTCTTGAGATATAGTAAATCTTTAAATTTACCTAGTTTAAGTAGAGTTTCTCCTGTAATCAACAACTTTAATCCGTTGTACATTAGAAAAGGAAATCAAAATTTAACTCCAGAAACAAGTCATTCATTATTTGGGATGTATGGTAATTACAATTTTGTTACTGGCTTTAGTTTCTTTACTCACTTAAGCTATAGTACTACAAGTGATGCAATTGTAAACAAAGAAGATACAGAGATTGCTACAAGATTCAAAACAAGCAGTTATGTAAACTTAGGAGAAAAAGATAATTTTAGTGCCGATGTTAGTTTTGGAAACAGATTAAAAACATTATGAATAAGATATAATTTAGGAGTAAATGTTTCTACTAGTAATTATCAATCTGTAATTAATAATGTAAATAATAAAACTAATTCTAATAATACAACTTATAGAGTTACGTTAGAAAATAACACGAAAGATAATATCGATTTTTCTGTAGGAGCAAATATTACAAAAAACAATACAACGTTTTCTGGAACAACTTCAGATAGAGAGTATATTCAACAATCTTATTATGTAAAATCAGATTGGAATATCACAAAAGCATTCAACTTTAACACTCAATATAAATACGATATTTATACTGATAGTAATTTTGGAACTGATCAATCTGTGCCAATTTGGAATGCTTCTGTTTCATACAATTTCTTAAAATCAAAAGCTATGAATATAAAACTAACAGCGTTAGATTTATTAAAAAAAAGTATTGGGTTTTCTAGAAACAGTTCAGACAACTACTTTGAAGAAACTACTAAAGATGTGTTAGGAACTTATTACATGTTAAGTTTAACCTATACATTAGGTACACCACAAAGCACATCATCTAGAGGAGGAAGACCACCAGGAAGACCGATGAGTTATTAAAATAATATCTGACATAAAAAAAGCAGCTACATTTGTAGCTGCTTTTTTTATGTTTTATTTGTAATTAATATTTTGCAGGTTTTCCATTAGATGAACTTGCTTTTATAAAGTTTCTAATATCATCATTTGCAGTCTTTAAATCAGGTTTACGTAAGTACATCATATGTCCACTTCTATACCCCTTAAAACTCATTCTATCTTTCAATTTTCCACTCGGGTCAACTTGCCACATGGTATATTTTGTATTAAAATAAGTAGTTGCACCATCATAATAACCTGCTTGAAATAATACGTTTAAATACGGATTTGTTGCCATTGCTTTACGTAGTTCTTCGCGTGTGTTATTGTCTCTAAAATCCCAAGGATGAACAGGGCCAAACATATTGTATTTTACATCCGTTTTAAAGTTTAAATGTTCTTTAATATACAAATTGATTGCTGGAGTAAATGAATGTAACCAAGAAGTTAATTCTGAATTATAATCTGGTGAATCACCAGCTTCTTTTTTATCGATTCCCATATATCTAGAATCTAATCTTCCAATAGTTTTACCACTTTTATTTCTTAATAATTCTTTCCAAAAGAAACTATTCGGAATTTCTAAATTGTGTTGTAAAATTACTTTTTTAGAAAGACCAGTATAGTATGCCATTTTTTCTGCAATCTGATTTTTTTCTGTATCGCTTATAAATCCACCTTTTGCAATTGCAGGCATTAAAGAATTAATTGCAAAATTTTCAGACTCGGGTAAAACATCTAATAAATCTTTGTTTTGTAATTCAGGCGATAACATTTTATGGTACCAAGCTGCAGCAGTAAAATATGGAAAATCAATAGATGAAGCGACTGCGTTATCAGAATTTTTCGCTCCGTAATCTGCAGGAGAAACTAAAATAACTCCGTTTAAATACATCCATTCATTACTTTGCAATGCGTTTGCTAAACCAGAAACTCTGGTTCCGCCATAACTTTCTCCAATAATATATTTTGGTGACGCCCAACGATTATTTCTAGAAACAAAAGTGGTAATCCATTCTGCTAAGTATTTTACATCAGCATTTACGCCAAAAAAATCTTCTTTATTTACTTTTTTGCCTTCTCGTTCTACAATTCTAGAATAACCAGTATTTACGGGATTAACAAAAACAATATCTGCGACATCTAGCACAGAATAAGGATTGTTTTTATAGCCGTAAGGCTGTACAGGATACCCTTCATCGTCAATATTTAAAACATTTGGGCCTGTATAGGCTAAATGCATCCAAACGGATGCAGAACCTGGGCCGCCATTAAATGAAATAAGCAAAGGTCTTTTTGTAGTGTTTACATTATCTGTTCGTTTGTAATAGGTGTAAAATAAGGTCGCTTTTGCGGTTCCTTCATTATCCCAAACAGGTTGTGTTCCTGTATAAGCGGTGTAATTAATTTTTTCACCTTTAATAGTTGTTGTATGGTTTGTTACAACTGTTGTGTCTGTTGGAATTGTTCTTTTTTGTGCTAAAGAGGTAATTGTGAAGCACAAAAGAACTAAAATTGATACAAATTTTGTTTTCATAATTTGGTTACTTTTTTATAAAAGTAACCAAATTATCTGAATTCTATTTTTATCTAAATACTTATTTTGAAGATTTTTTAAATTTTTCTAAACCTTCTTTTAACCAATTATAATACGTGTCTCTATCTGTATATTGTTGTGCAGCATGTAAAATCTCTAATTCTGGACTCATTAAAACATAATAGGGTTGCGAAGCAGTTTTAAAATTGATAGATTGAAATGTTGCCCATTTATCTCCAATAGTTTGTATTCTTTTTAGCTTTCCGTTTTTCTTTATAAAATTAAATTGCTCATTTTCTGGCAGTTCTTTTCTGTCATCAACATATAAAGAAATAAGTACATAATCCTCGTTTATAAGTGTAAAAATATCGTTTTCTACCCAAACGGTTTCTTCCATTTTTCTACAGTTTACACAAGCCCAACCAGTAAAATCTAACAATATAGGTTTGTTGTTTTCTTTTGCATATTGTAAGCCTTCATCAAAATCTTTAAAGCAATTGATACCTAAGGGACAATCGGTGTCTTTTTCGTAAATACTATAAAATTGTGGCGGTGGAAAACCGCTTAATAAGCTTAGATTCCAACTAGGATTTTTCATTGTTCCAGGAATTAAATACACAACAAATGCGATCACTAAAACTCCAAATGAGACTCTAGAAAAACTTAATTTTTTAATTTTAGAATCGTGCGGGAATTTAATTTTAGCAAATAGATAAAGTGCTAATCCAACAAAAATTAAAATCCATATTCCAATAAAAATTTCACGTTTAAAAATCCCCAATGTTCTACTAAATCAGCATTTGATAAGAATTTAAAAGCAAAAGCCAATTCTAAAAATCCTAAAACAACTTTTGTGGTATTTAACCATCCTCCAGATTTTGGCAGCGAATTTAACCATCCTGGGAATAATGCAAATAAAGCAAATGGTAATGCCAATGCCAATCCAAATCCGCTCATTCCAGCCGTTAATTGCATTGCTCCTCCATCAGAAGTTAATGAACCCGCTAACAAAGAACCTAAAATAGGTCCGGTACAAGAAAAGGAAACAATAGCCAATGTTAATGCCATAAAAAAGATTCCAATAATTCCGCCGATTCCAGATGCAGAATCCATTTTATCTCCCCAAGAAGATGGTAATGTTAGTTCGTAATATCCAAAAAATGAAAAGGCAAAAAAGACTAAAATGGCAAAAAAGAAAACATTTAACCAAACGTTAGTTGAAATATTGTTTAATATTTCTGGATCTAAACCATCCAAAAAATGAAAAGGAAGACTTAATAAAATATAGATGAGTACAATAAATAATACGTATAAAATAGCATTGGTAATTCCTTTACTTTTGTTTTTAGATTGCTTTGTAAAAAAGGAAACCGTTAAGGGAATCATAGGAAAAACACAAGGTGTTAAAAGTGCTAATAATCCACCAACAAAACCTAGTAATAAAATATTTAGTAAGCTTGAGTTCTCACCTGAATTTGATTCGTTTCCGTTATTTAAAAGTTCAACATTTTTTAGATCTAATTGTAATTTATCACTTAATAATTTACTTTTTTCATCTAAAACAACAGCCTCTTTTATAGAGGCTGTTCCTTTAAAAGTAAATGTAAAGTCTTCATCAATTTGAATGCAAACTCCATTAATTTCTTTACAAACTTGTCCTGTTAAATTTAAATTAACTTCATTAATTGTTGCGTTGTTTAATACAATTCGTTGTTTTAAGACAGCACTATTATCAAAGTAAGATTCGTATACTTCAAAAACATCACTAAACTTTTTTATAGTGTCGCTTTCTACAGCTTTTCCAACTAATTTAAAATCTTCAGTTTCCTTCCCTTTCCTAATAATTATTGGTAAAGAACCGCCTTCTTCTGTAAATTGAGAATAAAGATGCCAGCCAGGAATAATAGTAGCAGATATAATTAAATCGTATTCGTTTTCGCTAATTTTTTCAAAAGACGAAGACCAAGTGACAGGAGTTTCTATTTGTGCTTTACAAACCCATGTTGATAAAAGAATAACTACGAATAGTATTTTTTTCATATTACTGTTTCAACGTATTATCAAATGGCTTAACAACAATTTCGTATTGTTGAGCGTTTTTTAATAATTTTTGTGTGAATTTCTGAATATCTTTAGCTGTAATTGAATTTACGATGTTTTCAAAATTATTAGGGTCATCCATGTTATACCCTTCGCGAAAGTAGTTTGTTAGTAAACTCATTTCGTACCGATTATAATCTTTCTGTTGTTTTCTGTCTTTTAAGTAATTAGTGATAGATTTATCAACATCTACTTGTTTTATGATACCATTTGAAATTTTTTGAATTTCTTGATGAACAATAGCAACTAGTGTTTCTACTTTATCTGGATTGCAATCAAAACTTACAGAAATACTTGCTTCTTGTGTAGGTCTTTGAGAAACATTAGCACTTGCTCTAGCTCCATATGTACCACCTTCTTGCTCTCTTAAAGTTTCTGTATATCTTAATTGTAAGATGTCTCCTAATGCATCAGCTATTAAAGCATTTTTTAAGCTGTATGTATAATCATTTTTATAAGAAATTCTTACAGTGCTTTTAGGGTCTTCCATTTTTAAGTAAATGTCTTTGTCTATTTTCTTACTTACCCATGAAATTGAATTGTCTTTCCATTTTTCTTTGGTATTATTCGTTGGAATACTAGCAATATACTTTTCTAATAAAGGTTTAAGAACATCAATTTTTAAATCACCTACAATAAAGAATTCAAAGTCTGCAGCATTGTTAAATCTTTCTAGGTAAATCGATTTAATTTTCTCAAAAGAAATATCTTTAACAAGAGTTTCGTTAAACAGTCTTCTCTTAGGATTGTTTTTCCCATATAATGTTACAGTAATACTATCGCTAATTTTTTGACCAATCATTTCACTTCTTCTAATGATAAAGTTGTCTAAATTATTCATTAGTACTTTGTATCCATCTTTGTCAAAACGAGGTTTTACAAAACGTAAATGAATCATTTGTAACAAAGTTTCTACATCTTTTGTGGTAGAAGAACCACTAACACTTTCTGTTAAATCTGAAAGACCAATAGTTGTTGATGCTGTTTTTCCTGCAAGAACTTTTGGTAAATCTGTAGCAGAATAATCTCCTAATCCAGAAAGTTGAATTACATTTCCTAGTAAACTAGCAGAAGGTAAATCTGCATCTTTTATTAATGACAGACCGCCAAAACTAATTGCACTTAATTCTACATCATTTTTATTTTTATTTACAAATTTGTAATGCACTATAACGCCATTGCTCAACGTAAATGTTGTTGATTCAATAGCATTATTAGTATCTTCTTTAACTATTTTTCCTTCGTTGATTTTTAGTCCAGAAATTAACGTTTTTCCACTAAATCCATCTGAATATGCAGTAAGACTTGCATCATTTTCTGAAGCATTAATAATTGCTAAAGCATCTTCTTTTGTTAAGTTGTTTTTTCCTTCAACTCCTGTAACGGTAATAGATCTATTGTTTTTAGAATATAAACTTTCAATAGCTTGATGTACTTCTTTAGAAGTTAAACCTTTAAAAATAGCCTTTATAAGTTCAAATTCTTTTTCAATATCTGTTATTGTAGCGTTTTCTAAATAGTTTTGTTGAATATTCTGAATAAGTATTCCATGTGAAATATCATCTTTTTTAGAAATCTGATTTTCATAAAAACTTGTAAATTGAGTAACTGTTCTTTTAATTTCCTCAGGTGTAAATCCAAATTTAACAGCTCTATGTATTTCATCGAATACTACTTTAAAAGCTTCATGTTGTTGATTTGGTTTTGGAGAAATCCCTACAGAAAATGAATTTGTAGTTCTTGATAGACTACTATATCCTATTCCAGCACCTAAAAAAGGGGCGTCTGGTTTTTGAGAAATTTCTCTCAGTCTTGTAGACAGCATAGATGTTACCATACTATTTAACAATGAATTTTTTAAATCAGCAACCGTTTCATCTTTTAATGATTTAGGGTGTCTAATACCAAAACTAATTTGCGAAGTAGTAACTTCTTTGTCTTTAGCTAATGAATAGATTAATTCTTCATTTTCTGGTATTTCTACTACAAATCTTTTTCTTTCGTTTTTTACTGCTGGTATTTTTGAAAATTGTTTTATAATTTTTTTCTCTATTTCATCTACATCAATATCTCCAACAATAGCAATTGCTTGTAAATCTGTTCTATACCAATCGTGATAAAAATCACGAAGTGCTTTATATTCAAAATGATCAACAACATCCATAGAGCCAATTGGTAACCGTTTAGCATATACAGTATTGTTAAACATGGTTCCAATATTCTGTTGAAGAATTCTCATTCCTCCACTTTGGCGTGTTCTCCATTCTTCTTTTATTACACCACGTTCTGCATCTATTTCTGTATCGGTAAGTGATAAATAATTAGACCAATCATGTAATACCAATAAACCTGTATCGATAAGTTCTGGCTTTGTAGGAATATTATTTACATTATAAACTGTTTCATCAAAACTAGTATATGCATTAATATCTCGACCAAAAATAAGTCCGTGTTTTTCTAATGTATTTAGTATTCCTTTTCCTTTAAAGTTTTTTGTGCCGTTAAATGCCATATGTTCTAAAAAGTGAGCTAATCCTTGTTGGTTATCTTTTTCTAAAATAGAACCTACATTTTGGATGATATAATAACTAGCTACATTTTTAGTAACATCGGTGCTTTTAATATAATAAGTCATTCCATTAGGTAAAACACCTTTTCTAAAAGTTTTGTCTACTGGTAATGGGTCGTTTAAGTTAATTTGTTGAGCATTTGCTGCATTGGTGCAAAGAAATAATAAGGCTAGGTAAATGCTATGGGGAATTGTTTTTTTCATAATTTTTTATTGAATGATTGATAAAAGTACAAAATCAATTTTTAAAAACTTAAAACGTGAAGTTTATTAATAGGAGATTGCCTAAAATTAACAAAGCTTTATGCTTTTAGCAAAGTTCTATTTTTAAAACATACGCAGTGTTTTTATCTGCTAAAAAACGATTGTCTTGTCTTTGTCCCACAACCCAAATAATAGCATTGTTAGAACACAATAACCAGGTATTTTCTTTGTCCAATAAAGAGAATTTTTCATCTTTAAAATAGTTAGAAATTTTCTTCTTCCCTTGCATTCCTTTTGGGTGGAAAAAGTCTCCATATTGCCATTTTCTTAAAGTTAAAGGAAAAGAAATATTAGTTCTATCAACATAAATAGTTGTATTATTTTCGTTTTCAATTGCTGAAACATCAGAAATTTTTAAATGAATTGGGTTCTTGATTTCTGCTGTATTTTCTGAAATTAAAAAGACAGTATTTGTTGCTTTTTTTTCTATTTTTGATAGGATTAAAAAATCTCTATCCTTTAATAATCGATGTGTTTTAGAAACCACTTCTTTGCCAGATTGTGCAGTAAGTAAATGAGTTATATCATTCCATTCTGTAAAGCCAAATTCTTTTAAAAGCTGATATAAATATGCCTTTGGATTGTTAGTTTCTTGAATTTTTGTAATGTCAATTTTGATGTTTCCGTTTTCAGAAACAGCAACTACTTTTTTTTTAAAATTAGAAATTGATGCCTCAATTAGTTGCTGACTTTCTTGTAAATGCTCAGATGTTTTTTGAAAACTTTCTAATAACGTAGAATTAATTTCTTTTAAAACAGGAACAATTTGATGTCGTATTTTATTTCGAACATATTTTATAGAAGCATTACTTTTATCTTCTCTCCATTCAATGGTGTTTTCTGTGGCATAGGTTTCAATTTCATCACGAGAAAAAATTAAAAAAGGACGCACAATATTGCCATTCAATTCCGGAATTCCAGTTAAACCTTCTAAGCCAGTTCCGCGGGTTAGATTGATGAGAAAAGTTTCTAAATTATCATCTGCATGATGCGCTGTTACAACAAAATCAAATTGATGTTGATTGATTATTTCCTCAAACCAATCATAACGTAAATTCCTTGCAGCAACTTGCGTTGATAACTGATTTTCTTGTGCGTATTTTTCAGTTTTAAAGTGTGTAGTAAATGTTTTTATATCAATATTTTCTCCTAAATTTTTTACAAAAACTTCGTCGTTGTCACTTTCAATTCCTCGTAAATTAAAATTGCAATGTGCTAAAGAAATATCAAGATTTAATTTGTGTAATAAATGCGTTAATACAACACTGTCAAGTCCGCCAGAAATGGCAATCAATAGTTTTTTCTCCTTTAAAAAAGAGAATTTAAGATTGATATGTTGTTGTAATTTTTCTAACATTTATTGGCAAAACTAGGCTATTCTTTTGACTTGTTGATTGCTTGATAAAAAACTTGTTGCACTTTTTGTCTTACATTTAAATTGTAAATATTTCCATGAGTTCTACTAGGATACACTCTGTTTGATAAAAAGATAAAAACCAAATCATACTTTGGATCAGCCCAAACAAAAGTTCCTGTAAAACCCGAATGACCAAAACTTTCTGAACTTACTTCTGGTGCCGGATATGCTTTATTAATCGGCAAAGTATCATTGCCAATTAATGGTTTGTCAAAACCTAAACCACGACGATTTTCGTTTTCTGGAAACTGAATTTTTGTAAACTCTTTTAAGGTGCTTTTAGAAATGTATTGCTTATAATCGTAATACCCATAATTGGAATACATTTGCATTATTTTTGCCAAATCTAAAGCGCTTCCAAATAAACCAGCGTTACCAGAAACTCCGCCCATTAAAGCAGCATTTTCATCATGAACCCAATTTTTTGTTAAGTCTTTTCTAAACAAAGAATCTACTTCGGTTGGGATAATATTATTCACAAAATTTTTAGTTTTTGGAGTAAAACCAAGTGTGTTTGCACCTAATGGTTTGTAAAAATTTTCTTGTAAATAATCGATGTAATTTTCGTTAGTGATATCAGAAATTATTTTAGGAAATAATAAAAAAGGTAATCCAGAATACTTGTATTTTTTTTCATCAGAAACTTTAGACCTGTTTATTTGACGATACATTTTGTTTTTAAATCTATCTTTTACAAAAATGTTGTCATAAGCCTGACTTGTATAGTTGTTTTTAGATTTTGCTTTTATAAAACGAGATTTTAAATGCTTATTTTTGGTTAAAACTTCACTCAGAAAAACGATATACGGATTTAATCCAGCTTGATGTGCTAATATTTCTCTAACCGTTAAATTTTTCTTGTCGCTTCTTTCTTTCCAGGGCTTCCAATAGGTACTAAAAGGAACATCCAAATCGATTTTTCCCTCGTCGTACAATTTCATTATTGCTGGTAACGGACCTAAAATTTTTGTTACAGAAGCAATATCGTACAAATCGTTTAATTGTACTTTTTGAACGCTATCATATGTATGAAAACCATACGCTTTATGAAAAATAATTTTATGGCTTCTAGCTACTAAAATTTGTGCTCCTGGAAATGCCTGTTTTTGGATAGCATCTGTAATAAGAGAATCTACTTTTGTATGCATATAGAGTGAATCCATATCTACTTCAGACGGATTTACGTAGGTTAATTTTTGAGCGTTTAAAGAAAAACTCAAGAATAATAAACTTAAAAAAAGATATTTTTTGATGAACATTATATAGGTAATTTTTTGTTTTTTGACAGCCAAACTTGAATCATTTTTTTCAAAGAAACTTCTGGTTTTGGTAATGGAATTGTTTTGCTAAATTGTTTACTTCGGTTAAATTTAGAATAATTTATTTTTAGTTGCTTCCAATCTTCTGGATACAATGCAATAAATGTATTAAAAACATCTTGAACTTGATGAGTTCCTTCAATAGATGCAATTGTTTTATGAAATTTTTCGTCTTGGTCGATAATCATTAGTAATCGGAATTTGTAAGCACATATTTCATGGCTTTTGCTTTTAATAAACATTCTTCGTATTCTTTTTCTGGAGTATATTTTGCTGTAATAGCACCACCTACAGAAAAGGAAACATACTTATTTTCTTCATTGTATAAAATGCTTCTAATCACTACGTTAAAATCAAAATCTCCATTCGGAGTAAAATAACCAACAGATCCAGAATACAAACCGCGTTTGGTTTCTTCTTGCTCTTCAATAATTTTCATTGCAGAAATTTTTGGAGCACCAGTCATGCTTCCCATCGGAAAAGTTTCTCTATAATATCTACAGGATGCGTTGTGTTTTCTACTTCAGAAACTACCGTAGAAATTAATTGATGTACTTGTTTAAAAGAATATACTTTACACAATTCCTCAACTTTTACAGAACCTTTTATCGCGGTTTTTGACAAGTCATTTCTCACCAAATCTACAATCATAATGTTCTCTGACCGTTCCTTTTCATCTCTAGCCAAGTCAAACGCAATTTGATCATCATCTACTTTGCTAATCAATCTTTTTGCAGTTCCTTTTATGGGTTGAGACACAATTTTAGTTCTTATTTTTTTTATATATCTTTCTGGTGATGCAGACAATAAATAGTGATGATCACATTTTAAAAAGGTAGCAAAAGGAGGTTCAGAAATTTTATTTAAATGATGATACACTTTTAAAGGATCAATGCTTGCATTTTCAGCATAAAACTCTTGGCAAAAGTTAGCTTCGTAAATATCTCCTCGATGAATATGATTTAAAATAGTGTTGACTTTCTGATAGTATTCATCTTTATGAATTCTCAGTTTGATTTTTATTTCTTCTGTAGTTGATTTTTTTTCTTGATGAATTTCTGTCGTTAAAATTGCTTCAAAATCAGCATCTATTTCTACGTCAATCATTTTTAAATAGGAAAACTCAATAGCGTTTCCTTTAATAAAAACAATACGTTGAGGTTGAAAAAAGTACAAATCAGCAAAATCTAAGCCGTCAAAATTGGTAGAAGAAAATTTTTCGACATCATTTTTTAAATCGTAACTCAAATACCCAAATAAATAATCATTTGTGATAGATTGATATTCCTTTAATTTATCAAAAGCATTGGTATAATCTGTTTGAATAGAGGTAAATTCATCAACCGCTAAAATGGCGTCAAAAGAAGAATATTTTTGATTGTATTGATTAGAATCTAACCAAGAAATAGCTTCATATTGTTGTGCCCAAACCAATAGTTTTGATTTAAACTCATCAACAGACTCTATTAAAAAACTTTTTTGTACTCGTTGCATGCAATGCAAAAATACAAATCTTACACTTGGGAGCTTCAATTTATTTTGCAATTATATTCTCAAAAAAGTAGTACTTTACAACTTTCAAAAATTACACAATGGTTTCATTAAGTACATTAGATTACGTTTTAATTATTTTCTTTTTTGCAATTACACTATTTATTGGGATTTACGTTTCAAGAAAATCAGGAAAAAACTCAACAGAGTTTTTCCTTTCAGGAAGAACAATGCCTTGGTGGTTATTAGGGGTGTC
>Ga0105054_10007920_pt1 | contig 14231 bp, 12 predicted proteins | sample BON02_FD_78091 | JGI IMG/M metagenome (GOLD analysis project Ga0105054, IMG submission 78091) | Freshwater microbial communities from Lake Bonney liftoff mats and glacier meltwater in Antarctica - BON-02 (megahit assembly) | ecosystem: Environmental > Aquatic > Freshwater > Ice > Glacier...
ACCTTCATCGGGAACTCGACGGCGGTGCAGGAGGTCTGGAAGCGCGTCTCGGAGCAGTTCACGGCCATGTTCCGACGCAAGGCCTTCCTCCACTGGTAAGCACCGCGGGGGGGAAGGGAGGGAGGGAGGGAGGGAGGGAGGGACTTATTTCTCCAAGCTTTGTTGCTTACTCTCAGACGCTCATCATCTCTTTCCCTCCCTCCCTCCCTTCCTCCCTCCCTCCCTCCCTCAGGTACACGGGCGAGGGCATGGACGAGATGGAGTTCACGGAGGCCGAGAGCAACATGAACGACCTCGTCTCCGAGTACCAGCAGTACCAGGTGCGTCCTCTCTCCCTCCCTCCCTCCCTCCCTCCCTCCCTCCCTTTCTGCCATCCCTTTCTTACTATTGACTCAGTCACTCGAGTCACTCGATCCTTTAACTCACTAATCCCTCCCTTCTCTACCCTACCCAAACCCACCCACAGGACGCAACCGCCGAGGAGGAGGGCGAGTTCGACGAGGACGAGGAGGCGGAGGAGATGATGGCCTAAGCTGGTTCTTCTTCTGCTTCTCCTTCTCCCCCTCCACCACCACCACCCAAATCACCCACCATCACCACCACCACCCCAGCACCACCAAGAGAGAGGAAAAGAGAGAGCGAGAGCGCAAGAGAGTGTATGTGAGAGAGAGCGAGCATTTCCCCCCCTTAAATTATTTTTTATCTTTGCGCATTTTTTCATGTATCTGTATGGACGAACGGAGCAACGATCCCACTATCATCACAAAGCAACACCATCAACAACACACACACAACGACCTAGGGAACGACCTCATGAATGGCGCGAGTAAAGAGATAGAGAGACAGGGCGAAAGACAAACGACACAAAGAGGGCAAGAGAGAGAAAGAGAGAGACATAGAGTTTAGAGACATGTTATACAATGTATCACCAGCTAGGGCTCAAAAGCCCTCGTCTTTTTTTCTTTTTGATCCGTCAAACGATCGCGCGCCTGTCCTAGATTTTGTGTGTGGGCCACAACGGCAGAAGAGGACAGGGACACGAGCGAATTCACACAGGAGGAGGACGGGATATATGAGCGAGCACATACCCCCAACACACCCCACTATTCAAAAAAGGAAATGAGGCTTTGTAATTAGGATCCGACACCCCATTCACAACGAAAATGAAACCAAAACATATCATCAAACGAGAACACAAACCAAAAAAGAACGAAAGCACATGTACACCCTCTATTTAGAAGTCGTTATGGTAGTTGCTCGTGCTTTGATTATTGTCTTTGATTGATTTCTTTACTTTCCTCCTCTCTTTTCTTTTTGCTTGCGTTTGCACATAAACATTTTAATATATAGTCTCCTACTTGTACACGACTTATTTCTCGCTGCCTTTGCCACTGACTAGTACACAAACGTTACACACGCCGTGGGCCACTCGTCCCGGCAGCCGCAATGCGTCGAGTTGATTGCCTTTAAGGCCGCCACCACCCCATCAAAAGCAATCTCCATGGGCGCGATCAGCGGGTCCAAGCCCTCCACAGGCACGGGGCGGCAGTCCGGCGACAAGGACGTGGGCGGGTTGTAGAGCGAGCCGTAGTCGTCATAGGACCCCACGTAAGTCCAGCCCTTGTTGTATTCCCATTGCGTAAAGTTGACTGTTTTAGATATGAAGCGAGGAATCAAAAGTGAGATAAAACGGCCCAGAATCTCGAGTAGTTGAAAGGTCAGACAGGACAGGACTTTATGCACAAATTCCGTCTATCTTAGCTGGTTTCGTGTTGCCGCTAGCCCATCATCCCAAACCGACTTACATAGCTGATTGTTGAAATAAAGCGGGATCAGAAACCCATCGGCATCCGGTGGCGGCGCCTGCCTCTCGTCCTTTGCACCCATCATGGCTTCGTCGTCCTCATCCATATCAACTTTAAGAAGTTGCAACTGCCCATGGACCTTCCGCGCTTCACCATTTCCCTCGTAATCAACAAACAGAAAGCCCGGCACCGTGTGCAACGGCGGAAGCGCTCCCCCTCGCGTATAGGACAATGCCATGATCCAAGTGTCTTTGTCCCCATTCAGCTTGTGGTACGTTATATGTTGCAGCGGCCCATTCAGAACGGCAGTTACCAGCAACGCGTCCCAGTTGCGGGCCTTGTCAAAGAGCACGCAGCTGCTATCGCCCTCCGTCCCCTTGTAGTAGTCGACCACTGCCTCGGTGTCCACGCAAAACTCTTCAGGAATCCAGTCCCATTTGTGCGGAGAGGAAGGAACATAGTCTCGAAACTGCATAAAGCCTAACGTTTTGTAATCAGTCAAGTCGAAGAAACTTTCCGGGTCCTTGAACGGGACGGCTCCCGCATCAAAAAGCACGCTTTCTTGAAATGACGACGCGAGAACGGCATAAGGCTTGGCCGCATATGAGGCAAGCTGCTCGATTGAAGGCATGAGATAGTAGAGGTGGCCATCCGCGTCGACAATTTGCTCTTCGACTTGCGGCGGGCCTTCCCTTCCTTCCTCGCCGTCAACCCTGCTCGCTTCCCTGGCCGCTTTTGCAGCAGCCGCGGCCCTGGCGGCCTTTGCTCCAGCCTGGCCTACGGCACTGCCAAACTTGTCCCGCAAGACTGCCACTAGGTCCAAGACTTGCACGTCGCCAAGGGCGAGAAGGTGGGCTTTGAGCTCTGGGTCAAACAACTCGCGCTCGCCTACGTGGTAGATTTCAATGGGCAAATTGGAGTTGAAGACCTTGCGGATCAGGTAAGCTGTGATGTAGGCTCCCGCCGCAAGACGAGGCACCGTGCCCGACGCGCTGATGACCACCCCTTGAGGTTGCAGTGTCCCCATGGAAGGAGGCGGGAGGTGGTCAAAGTGCTGCCCACCAAGGAAGAAATGCGAAGACGAGGCGGGCAAATCTCCCGGTCGAGCGCACCGCGACGGCATGGCCACCACCGAGACTTGGCCCGGCGCCGCGCCGCGCTTCTCCCAGCTATGGGGCAAATGGTGAATGCTGTCTCGCAAAAGCTTGAAGCCGCGGCCCCACAGCCCGGGCTGAAGCATGTCCACCTGCGGCCGCCCTTGCTGCTGCTGCTTCTCTTGCTGCGCTGCTGCATGCCGTGGGGACGCGTGCAGGTGGGAGTGGATTTGCGGAGGATCGTGGTGGGAGGAGACGTGGCCCCGAATCAGCATGAACAGAATGACGGTGCCCAGCTTCACAATTAACACGTTCCGCCAGGTAAGCAAGTGGCGGAGGCCCAGCCAAGCCGCGGCGGGAACGCTGCTGCGGCGGCCGCGACGCACGGCGGGACCGGGCAGGAAAGGTGCGTCGTCGTCTTGTGCATCAATCCCAATATGCAGCGTCGTAGCGGCTCCCCCCCCTTCCTTCCGCTCCTCTCCATCGTCCGTCAAGCTGTGCCGGCGCACCACAGATTTCCTGCTGTCCGCGGCGCACGCCATGCTTCCTCCTTCTGCTCTCAGCTCTGTCTTTGAGGGGGGTACGTAGGTCAGCAAGTGGAGCGCAACACAAAGCATAAACAGAAGGCGGTGCGGGGTAGGTGTCAAGGATTCTGGTCCGTCAATTATTCAGCCGACCCGAACACGTCGAGACCCTCAAGGCAGGTTCCTGGCGTCGTGTTGTGGCGTCGCAAAGGGAAGTGCACCATGAACAAGGCGCAGGAGGTTGCTTCAACGCGCTTGCTTCGACACTTGTTGGCAATGGTGCGGACCTAGACGCAAGCAATACTCAACTTACACGTCATAACATCTGTTTACCACTAATTTGTAAACGTGCAGTAGAAACGAAGGTCTATCATAGAAGCAAGGTGTTGCAAAACAGCACCCAATGTCGAAGCAGGGGTAGGAGGTTGACATTCTTTTCATTATTTCTGTATAAGCGCGCATACACAAGACACACAACACGCATAATAGTTGTTTGATTCATTTATCGAACCCGATTACCTAAAGCAAACTGCAATCGGGCGCCAGCCCGCCTTGTATGCTGTAAAAAATGCTGACATATGCACGACTGACCCCCCTATATATACCCCAAATGCCTCGACACACTAGCGTCCTTCCCAGGGAAACTCTGCGCAAAAAGCCTAAATTTTCACTGACTAGATCACGGAAGCTTGATACGACGACAGTCGTCCTCCCCCGCCTCCCATCCCACCACCACCACTGCGGCGTCGCGGCTGACCCTCCAGGTCCTCGCTTGGGGTGGGCGAAGCAACGATGCCTGCACGCCCTGAGCTCGCCGCTGCCGACGGCACCGTTCCCGATTTTTGGCTCCAGCGTCGCACCGCATCCTCATCATCATCATACCCCGTACGTGCCTCCCCATCCTTCCCCTCGTCTCCGCTCTCATCCTCATCCTCCTCGTCCACCCCACCCAATCCCACCCCCTTCCCAAACGCCCTTCCTCCTCCCTCCCTCCCCTCCCCCTCCCCTCCCACCCCATCCTCCTGCTCCACCCACCGCTTATCCGAAAACGACAAAAACGCATCAATAAACAAAGCAGCCGTCAGCTGGTACACCACCACATTCGCCACCAGATGAAAAGCCAAAAAGTACATTGACACCCAAGGAGACCCCGCTAAATCCATCCACAGATACATGATCCTATACCAATCATACGTCGTTGCAACTTGAAACAACGTCACAGAAGCACTCCAAAACGAGTTAAAATTATCGACGGACGCCCACCCGGCCAGGTCTTGGTGGGTTACAGTGGTGGTTTGAATTTGCTCGCCGTAGCGCGCGAAGAACGCCATGCCAAGCACAGCCCAAGAGTAGGAGATTAGGACGCAAAGGGAGAAGGAGGAGAGGAAGAAGGGGAGGACTCGGAAGGCACTGGATAATTTTTGGAAGATTGCGCACTTTGGGAAGAGCCGGACGACGCGGAGGGTGAGGAAGAGGAGGCAGAGGTTGGCCATTTGCTCGGATTCGTGGAGGGGGGAGTGTGGGGGGGCGAAGGCGTAGACGAGGAGTGAGATGAAGGAGGCGCTGATGATTAGGAGGTCCACGATGTTGGAGGGGGAGGAGAGGAAGAGCTTGGGACCGAATGCCCAGAGTTTTAGACCCATTTCGATCGCGAATAAGACGACGACTGAGTGGGAGAATCCTCGGAGGGATGCCTTGCTGATAGCAGGGCTTCCATAAAAGGTGAGGAAAAAACACGTCAACAACAACAAGGCCATCGACCCTACTTCCGCCCATCGTGAGCTGAGAATCGCGCGCCAGCGTGCTCGTTCCCGTTGGTGCCACTCGGAGGCAGGCATGCCGGGTCGTTCTAAAGTAGGGACACAAGGATAGTAATCGGTCAAGATCACCTCACACACTGAGAGGAACTCGTGAGGGTAGACGCGGCCGGGGTGCGTGCGGGTGAGCTCGCCGAACATATGTTCAGTTGCCCCGCAATATGCGTCTTTTTCGTAGCCTGTTTGGAGGTCAATAAAGTCGGGGCGGGCATATCGCAACATAGACCGAAAAGAGCTCAGATCTATCCAGCCTCGTTTTTCGGGGTCGAGGCAACGGAAGGTCATTAGCAAGGCGAGGCGCTCCAGCAGGCGGGTGTCATATGCTTGTTGGCGTTGAAATTTCTGGTACACCCAAAAGACGCGTGGGAGGGCGAGGTGGGCGAGGAAGAGGACGACGATCAGGACGAAGGCCATGAAGAAGAAGAAGTAGAGGGGGGAGGAGCCTTGGGGGTTGGCGGAGTAGGCAGGGTTGAGAAGCGCGCCGAAGTTTTGTGTGGTCATTAGGACGTAGAAGGCTAGAAAGGAGTTGAGGAAATCGTTGAAGTTCAGGTAGGGGATGGAAGAGGAATAGTAGTTGGTTTCGGAGAAGAGGATGAGCCCGAGAAGGGAGAAGAGGCCTAGGAAAATCCCAGTGCCGAGGGCGACGTCGCGGAGTTGGGCCATGAGGTGGAAGAGGAGGATGCACCATCGTTTCAGGGTCTCCGAGAGGCAGATTAGGTAGAGTGGACGCAACGGGCGGGAGAAACGCGGGCTGCCGTTGGGTTTGTCGAGGGCGGCGCAAATGTCGGCGAAGAAGACGAAGACGAGGAGGAGGCGTGCTTGTCCCCAGAGCTTGGCTTGCAAGGCATTGCTCCTCCCCTTGTTCTCTAACACACGCGGAGGGGCAATTACACCAAAAAAGGCGTTGAATCCCAAAGCATAAACCTCCAAGAAGACATCCAGCATGAAGAAGAGGACCAGGACGAGCTCCAGTCCCAGGAGTTGCTGTGCAGTCGAAGCAGCACCAGTCAGAGTATGCCGAGAGATCGAGTCGTGATATTGCGCTGAGTTAGGCAACGCCCGCGGAGGCTCCCAAAGAGCGAGCATAAGGTGGAAGGTGGCCAGGGCCTGCATCATCCACAACCAGCCCGTGCGCTTGAGAAGGCGATAAGCGAAAAGGTTTCCCTTCCCTCCCCCACGCATTCGCACCGGCCGGGTGTCAATGGCATCGCTCAAATAAAGAGAGGCGCGGGCGATCCGTTGCTCATCCGACATCCGCGGCAAATGTTGATGCAACCAATAAAGGAGGGTACGCTTCCCTGGCCCGCTGCTGCTGCTCGAGGTAGGGGGCATGCCGTCCTCATACCCTCTCCTTCCTCCCCCTGCTCCGTCGTTCCCATACAACCACCCAATCCCAAAACTCATGCGGCTATCCCTCCTGCTGCTGCTCCTTCGATACTGGTCCTCATCCGTGTCCCCCCCCTCCCCCCCCTCCTGCTGCTGCTGCTGCTGCTCCGAGCGCTGGGACTGCCGACGAGCCTTGCTGCTGCTGCTGCTGTTGCTATTTCGGACGCAAGGGAGTTGAGGAACCCCCCCTTCCAGCCCACGGCGAGTCGAGGAGGTGGAGTAACGAGATGGCAATAATGGTAGTGGACCTCGCCCGCCGCTGCTGTCTTCGCTGTCGCTTGGCGCGGAGGCGGGCACAGGCAGAGGGCCCATTTTGGGGTCGTGGAAGATGGGGTTAGGAGGGGGGGCGCCACGGCTGATGCTCTCTCGGTGGGCACGGAGGGGGGAGGATTCCTGCTGGGTGACGCTGAGGCGGTGAGGGTTTCTGGGTTGTTGTTGTTGGTGCTGCTCTTCTTGCTGTTGGTGCTGCTGTTGTTGTTGCTGCTGCTGCTGGTGCTGCATGCGCTGGCGCTCCCGGGGGTTCTTGACTTCCTCCCGTCCGTCGTCTGCTTCGTCTTCCTGCCGCCCACGATGGGAATGATATTGAGACCGGCGACGCTGCAGCTGCTCCTCGGGCTCGCTCTCATCGCACAGCTGCTCTTGCCGCCGGTTCGACCCGGTGCTCACGCCACGCTTGCTGCTCGTCCGCTCTCTTCCCTCCTCCCCTCCCTGCCCCCTCCGTCGGTGTTGTCGGCCAGGGGACGTGGTCGCACTGTCCTCCTCCGTCTCTGCCCCGCCACCCCTCCTTCCTTCCCCCTCCTCCTCATCTTCCTCGTCCTCCTCCAAAATTTCCTCCTCCCCCCCAAGCGCTCGCCGTAGCAACTCGTCATCCAGCTCCCGCAATTCATCCAAGTCCAATGTGCTCACATACGAGTCATACCGACGCCGCCTTCCCAAAGACGTCCGCCCACTCCCAGCCCGGGGACGAATGGTCCAGACCTCGGCAGGCTCCTCAGGCGGGAAGGGTTGGCTGAAAGGTTGATGCACGACGACGCGGGGCGGAGGCGAGGGTGGCATCGCGCGGCGGCGGGCAGCGGGACGTCCATCGACGTACGGCAAGGACCACGGGCGCCCAAGAGCTGCACCCGGGAGGGATGTGCTGCCGTTGCTTGTGTCGCTTTGGGAGCCGTCGCCTTGTTCGTCGCTCGAGACGGGGAGGGACGAGACGTAGTCGTCTGCCTCGCTGTCCCCTCCCAAGCCCGGGGGTGCTGCTGCCGTGGTGTGTCGTGAAGGGCCCCCGCGTAAGGGTGGCTGCGGGTGCCCTGGTCCGTGGGCCGGCCGCATTGAAGGGTAGGGTTAGTGCCGGTCCCTGTGTATGGGTTCGTGTTGTGGCGGTGGGGTTGGATGCATGAGTGAGGGCGGGGTTGGGGTAAGGAGGGTGATGATGATGCTATGGCCCATGGCCATAGATTAGACAGCAGAGTTCAAAAGGAGTGCTCAATTGCAATTGCGATGCCATTGCAAGGCAATCGGTCACCTAATCGGCACTTTAGCGTCTCGTTCACGTGGTGGCCTGGTCCGACCCCAGTTTCGTGACGAAAGCCCCCTGAGATTTGAGTTGGTGGGTTTGGGCGGGAGACGGGGAAAGGTCATGGGTGTGCTGGGTTGAAGCAAGGCCCATAAAATTCGTGTTCCGTGTTCGTCGAACCTCCCCACAAAGGCAATCCAATTTTCACGTTGAGTGTTTGCTCTCCTGCCACTTGGTTCAGCTACAATGTACTTATTTCTTTTATCTCTCATTACCACATATCCATACCATGCAAACTACACAAAAGACACGCAAACATGCACATGCACCTAAAAACTCCTAAACCCGCAAAACTATCTACAACTCCTCAGCACTCATCCCAAATGGCTGCTATCTCCGTGATACGTAAAGGCCTTGAACTCCGCCGCCGCGCAGGCCCCCGCCCCCGTAGGCTCGGCCAGCGACTCCTTTGGGGGGAGCTTGTGGTAGTTGCTCGGCACAAACTTGATGTCCATCTCGTTCTTGACCCGGGGGTTGAAAGGCGGAGTGAGCTTCTTCCGATACAGCTTGTCAAAGTCCAAGTCCGCAAAGAAAGCATGCGCCTTGATCTCAGCCGCTTGGGGTCGTCGGGCAGGGTCAGGCTCCAACAAGCGGTTCATCAACCCTTGCGCGGGCTTGGAAAAATGCGGCGGGAACGTCGGTCGGATATGCACAATACAATGAAACATGTACTTCCGATTCTTGTTATAGAAAGGCGTCCGACCATCCATCATCTCGTACAGCAAAATCCCAAAGCTCCACCAATCCACCGGTGCCCCGTAGGCCTTCCCCCGCAGCAGCTCCGGAGCCAAGTACTCAGCAGTCCCACAAAATGTCGTCGCACACGCCTCCGTCCGCACATTCTGCTTGGACAACCCAAAGTCAGTCAAGGCAATGTTTCCCTCCGAATCCATCAAAATATTCTCCAGCTTCAAGTCCCGATAAATGATAAACTGCTCATGCAGGTGCTCCAAAGCCAACAGCAACTCCGCCGCATAAAACCTCGCCCGGGGCTCAGCAAACGACCCATTTTTCCTCAGGTGATAAAAGAGAGAACCACCCGTATAATAATCCGTCACCAAATACAAACTCGTCTCATTCTGAAACGCGAATCGCAGACGGACAATGAACGGATGCCGGATCTGACAGAGGATGGCACGCTCGGACATGGTATGTTCAATCTGCCCCTTCTTGACCACCGAGTCCTTATTCAAGACCTTCATCGCATACACCCTCCCCGCCCCCTGCCCCGCCTTCTTCTTCTTCACCAGCATCACTTTCCCAAACGCCCCCTTCCCCACAACCTTCAATAAATCAAAGTCGGAAATATCCAAGCGTTCCGTCAAGGCCAAGCTTCGACAGCTCCCTCCATCCGAACTAAGAGCCCGCCCCAAGTCCTTACTCCCAGCCGGGGAGGCAGGAAACCCCCTCTCCGACGAGTGGCTCCGACTCAAGCTCAACCCACTCGAAATCATACGTCTCAACCGCCGAAGGAAGCTGCTGCTGCTATTGTCGCTGCTACTGCGGAATGGTGACAACGAACTGCTGCTGCCGCTGCTGCCTTGTTGACCCAGCATGCGGACTGATGACGCTGGGCCCTTGGGTGATGGAGGCGCAGGCACGCCACAGCGCGTGGCTTCTGCCACTGAGAAGAGATAGCCGCGGTTGCTGACAGGGCCGCAGACACTAGGGCTCCCACCCCCCATCCCGGGGCTGCTGCAGTTGCTGCTGTTGCTCTTTCGGAGCAAGGATGACAGGCCCGGTCGGTTGGGTGTGCGTGGGGTGAGCGTGCTGCCGGTGCTGAAGGACAAAGGAGTCGTGGCGGTGGTGATGCCTCTTGAAGAGGCCTTGGGGGTGGAGGGGGAGGAGGGGATGGAAGGCACAGCAGCAGTAGCAGGGTGCTGCAGTGCATCCTGAAGGCAAAAGTCGAAGAAACGAAAGACCGAGTCCCTGGCCGCCACCACACTCCAGGCCGTGCTTGGCGCCATGTCACTCTCCCCTTCCTCCGCTAGAGTACCCACCGACAGAACCTGTGCGATTCCCAGCTGTGTGCGGGCTTTAGGGATGGCATGCCCGGGTGGAAGGCGCAGCGATGCTTCCCAATCTACTGCATACGCCCCTAAAAGCGCCTTGACATCCGTCGAATCATCCTCCTCCAACACCCTACTAGCCTCCACCGTCGCAATCCCTGCAATTCGATTCACCTCCCCCGTCTGCTGCTGGCATCGGACGAGTTGCCGTTGCAGCATCTCCTTGCAGAGCATGGCCCCATTGCCGTACCCAAACAAAAACACATGCTGCGCCTGACAATAAGCAACAAAGGTCTCGTACACGTACAAAGCGTGCTCCTCCGGAAAAGCCGAGGCAGACACCGCCAGCTTCTTCCCATCCACTACCACCGAATTGAGGTTGGGATTGCAGACTATGACAGCGTACCCGCCTTGGTGTGCCTGCTCTAGGAAGGGGAGCATGGACCCAGCCCGCAAGCCCTTGGCCACGCAGGTGGACCGACTCCACATCCCCAGCTGCGAGCCCACGTGGTTCTGCAAGACGACCAAGAGCTTGGGTGCCGTCTCCCAGTTGCGGGAGAGCAAGACGTCGCACTTGGCGGGCGTGTCCTCCTCGCCGGCGGGGATCCAGTGCTGGACGAGGTCGAAGCGTGCCTGCAGGTACTCCTTGATGTACGTCGAGAGCGACTCGACCACGCTTTGATAGTCCTCGTCGGTGCAAGACGAAGTGGTGGAGGGTGGGGAAGGCCCGTCGCCTTCCTGGGCACGGCGCACTATTCTGTCATTGTCCACGAGGGTGTAGCGTGGATGGGCAAAGGACGGGAGTTGGGGCTGTTGGGACGACGCGGTGGTAGACGTCATGGCTTCGGATTGGAATGAAGGTGGAGCAGTCAAGGCCAGCGCATTGATTTTGGCTGTGTTGTTTGTGTGGGTGCGTGCGTGTGTGTTGATGTTAGTGAGTGCAAGTGTAGTGGACAGACAGACGGAGGAGCGAACTTGCTTTGAATAATGGGCCGTGCGAGGACGAGCAAGAAAGGGCAAGCAAGCACCACCAGAGTCTTACACGCCTGCGTCAGCCACACAGCGACACGCTAGGCACTTTATAGATGAGAAGGGTGGCTGGGACTAGGGTGCGTGGGCAAGTGTCTGTGCGTCTAGGAGGGCAAGCAGAGTTGATGTACAACGCTGGCCGTTATTTTTTCAATGTGAAATCCGGGTAACGTAAAAGCCGCGCCGTGTAAGAAAGCATCACAAGTGATCCTTCGATCGCAATCGTAAGAAGAAGGCCATCGACCTCATTGATATCTAATGCATGCAAACAACCAAACAAACAAAATGAAAACTATAAAAGAAATGCCTCTCCTCGAACCAAAAGACAATAAAAAAAGGGCCCTTCGACCTCCCCACCCCCCACTTTTTCCAATCATTGCATTTACTTATTTTACTTTCTTTTCAATCCAATTTCCATCCCTCATTCATCTTGTCTCAACACAAATAGCACTTCCCCCCACATTGCGGGCACGGGACCTTCTTCTGGCCCACGCAGCTCATGCACACGTCCGCCACCGTGTGCCCATTCACGCTCCGAATTAAATGCCCTTTTCCCTCGCACTCCACGCAGGCCACAAACCCACCCCCACCACACCGCGGGCACCCTTCCAGACGATTTTCGATATCCTGGCTTCGATCCAGGTCGCGAAAGGCTTGGGGAGGTGGTGGTGGCGCCACCAGGGTAGGAAAATTTGTCACGTCCGCCCGCCCGAATCGCAGCCGCCGGTCGCGGTAGGCAAAGGGCAAGGCCTCAAACAAGGGCGCAAGGGCGATGCATTGCTTGCAGGCTTGCCCATAAAACTCGACGAGTAGCACTTTATCGTCGCTTTGCGAGGGTCGCTCTTGTTGCTGGTGCTGCTGCTCCGCCAGCAGACTTTCTAATGCCGTGAGCGAGTCGATCTCGAGGATGGCCGCCACAGCGGCGCGTCCTCTTGGGCTTGTCGTGCTGCTGCTTCCACCCTCGTTTCCGCTTCCCTCCTCACTGTCATGAATGGCGCTGCGGGTGGATTTAGGGCTAAACTTGGCCAAGCTTGTAATGGCTTCATGCAGGCGGACTCGGCACTCAGCCACGTCCCCACGGCCCGGCACCTGCGTCTGGCACACACCCCGCTGATAGAGACGAAAGGTCGGGACGCGGTCAATCAAGGGTGGCGTAGGAGATGGTAAAGGGCTGGGATTGTTGTTGCTGCTGCTGCTGCCCCTGGTGCTGAAGGCAGCGGCAGGACTAGGCCCGAGGAGGAGAAGGAGGAGGAGGAGGAGGAGGGGAAAGAGGGGGGAGAAGGCTAGAGATGATGGTGGTGGTGCGAATCTCCTTCGTCTTTTTTTCCAGGTGGCCCTGCCCTCGTGATGAAGCAGCATGACGGCGCACTACCTGTGTGTTGTGAGAAGAGACGTGGAGACGAAATGAGTGTGATCAGAGTGTGTCGCTATGACACCTACTACAATAGCTACGTGTGAAAGATGGCCGCGATTTCCTTCTTTGTCCGCCCTCCTTGCAACACCTCGCGTTTGTTTCATACACCATCCGTCATGCCCTCCACCCCATCTCACTGACATCATCGCTTCCTACAACAGACGCAGCGCCCCCATCACGCACAAGTCCATCAAGGTCGCCAAGCGGTTTCCCAATCCCCAGCGAACCACCACTCAAGCACTTACACAGCCACGACCCCACCCTCCCACCCCACCAACAGGACCAGGAGGACAATGCCACCTACTTCCTATTACGCGGAGAGCCAGGCGTGGCACATTTGGAGAGAATGCGGTGAGTGTTGGGCCAAGGGGGACTATACTAATGAGACTAGTTCGATGTATAGCTCCCCTTGGTTGGGCGGAGGGGGGGAGACGAGGCTGGCTGTCAACCCCCAAAAGGCCGCCTCCTCTCACTCTAATCAAGCACCCACACCACACCACACCGCACAGCGCTCCTCATCCCCATGCTCAGTACGGCCCTGCTCGTGGTGGCTGTCTTTTCTAGGGACTGGAGCCGGTTGACCACTCATACGACGCTTTGGTAAGTCATGCATGTGTGAAGTCGTGTTGAGTGTGTGTGCTGTGTCGCCCCCTGAACAAAAGGCTGGGCTTGCCCCCTTCCTTTTCCTATCCAAACCATTTGGGGAGCTTATATTCTAATTCGAAAGAATAAGCATGCCCCTTGCCCAAACATCCTTTATCTCGTATCGTGTGTGCTGTTCTGTCGCCCACTGATGAGAGAGAGACTCACTCCATCCCATCCCTCCTCCGCTCCTTCCCTCCCTCACCCTACAACCAAAAGGAGCGAAGTCCTAATAGACGATTTCTGGGGCTTGTGGCAATGGTCTTCCGTCATGACCTCCGCCTCCTCCACCGTCCGCCTCTCCTTCGACTACGACTGGTGCCAACGCGACGATACCATCGAACAATGTCACCTCCTCCTCGCCGCGCGCGTGCTTGCCATCGCCACCATTGCTTTAGAAGCCGCTGCTGTCCTCAGTGCGTTGGTGGTAGAATGTCGTACAGCGCGTCGAGGGGGGTTCTCAGCTGAGTATGCATGTGTTGCTCTGACTACTTCTCACTTGGTGTGTGCGATTCTGATGCTGGTGGTCTGGTCGAGCGTGCAAGATGAATTGAGGGCACAAGACCTGACTTCAGGGACGAGTAAAATCCATTTTGGTTTCTCGTGGTGGTTCTTTTTGGTGTCGGCAGTTTCGACCTTCTTTACTGACTGGTGTGTGGTGAAGGAGTTGGCGCATAAGTCTGCGTATCGCACGATTAGCCCTCCGGGGAAGACGGATTTGAGGAGTCGGAATACGCGGTGATGGGGAGCAGGAGGGAGGGATGGAGAGATGGAGGGAGGGAGGGAGGGAGAGGGGGGAAATGGTGTGATTAAAGAGTTGGCGCATGAGTCTGCGTATCGCACGTTTAGCCCTCCGGGGCAGACGGCTTTGAGGAGTCGGAATACGAGGTAGTAAGGCGGAGGAGGGAGGGAGGGAGGGAGTGAGGGAGGGAGGAGAACGGATG
>Ga0105054_10007923_pt1 | contig 14226 bp, 10 predicted proteins | sample BON02_FD_78091 | JGI IMG/M metagenome (GOLD analysis project Ga0105054, IMG submission 78091) | Freshwater microbial communities from Lake Bonney liftoff mats and glacier meltwater in Antarctica - BON-02 (megahit assembly) | ecosystem: Environmental > Aquatic > Freshwater > Ice > Glacier...
TTATGCATTAGTAAAAACAAGAACATGTAATATTCTTATAATGAACAAATTATATGAACTTTGCTAAAACCCTATGGGTTAGATAGTTTCTAATGCTTTGCATTAGAAACGTATTGATATTCAAATGTTTATCTAAATTATCAAAATCCTAATGCATAATTCGGGTTAAACCTACTCCATGGGGAAACCCTTGGGAAGTTACCGCTTTGGCAGCTCCCAACCCAACGGCAGAAGAAAATTTTAAAGCCTATTTGTTCTCAAAAGGAACTAGCTTGGTTAACCATTTCAAAATCACTATTGATATCGGCGTCTGTTGTGAAGCCTGCATTTGCGTAGGAAGCCAAACTTATCATTTCAAGATTAAAAAAGATGAGGTGAGTAAATTGAAACCCATAGATCCTTTTGATAAATTAGACATCCAAACCAACACTTCGCAATAACTCAGACGCGTTAAAGCTCTGGCAGACACCTGGTTTTAGTTTATAATCAAAAGTGAGTTCCCCGTCTTTAGCATCGTATTCAAAATAGTAGTTTTTGCTTTCTTTAGGATATTTGTCGGCTATTTCCGTCATGCGTAAATCGTGTGTAGCCACCAGTGCATACGAGTTTGACTTTATGACTCGCTCAAGAAAAGCCAATGAGCCTTTTAGTTTGTCTTCAGAATTGGTTCCTCTCAGCATTTCATCTACCAGCAGTAAAGCCATTGGTTCTGCATCCATTGCATCTAGCAATATTTTTATACGGTCTATTTCTGCTTTAAACGTGGAGGAGTTTTGCTCCAAAGAATCCTTAATACGCATATAGGCATAAAGCTTTATGCCCGTATTTAATTGAAATGATTTAGCAAAAACAGGAGCACCTGCGTAAGCCAATAAAACATTAGAGCCCAAAGTGCGTAAAAAAGTACTCTTGCCGGACATATTAGAGCCTGTGATTAAACTAAGTCTATTCTTTTTATCCAATGCAAAATCATTAGGGATAGAATCTAGCATCAATGGATGACCTAAAGACTGAGCTGCAATTTTTAAAATTTCAGCATCTATCACTTCAGGGTATTCCCATGTAGGATTATTATATGCCAAAGTGGCTAAGCTGGTTAATTGCTCAAAAGTGCCGATAGCTTCAAATATCTGCTCGAAAAAATCTGGGTTTTCATGTACCCACTTTCTAAGATTAACCAATTGCACCAAATCAAAAGGCGAAAAAGCATAAAGAAAGAATGCGGCAAACTGATTGTTTTTCATATCAATTTTCTTTGAAATTAATTCAAATTCCTCAATTGGATTTTTACCAGAAATAGGCAATCTATTAAAAGCATCCTGTAGTAGTTTTGAGCTCCATTTTTCTGCTAGAATTAATTGCGTAGCGGTTTTATATTTCGCCATGTCTCTACTTAAGCCCTTTATTTTCCAAAAGTAAGGCTCTGTTACTTTCTTATTAATGCCTACCAAAGAAAAATTAATGGCTAAAAGAATGATGAGAGCGGTAATACCATTTGTGAGTCCATAAAAATAAAAAACGGCTATTACAGCCATGGCAAATACCCATTTCAAATAGGCATAAAACTTAATTAAGCCTTCCAGTTTTATTTTAGGCGGCTCTGCCAATTGTTTCAATTCTTCCACCGGAGAATTTGACAACTCAAACAGTGTCGCTTGAAAACTTTGACTCCAAATGGTTTTGCCTTTTAACTCTTTAGAAGCCGCTTGCCTTTCATTAATCGCATGAGAAGGTTCTGTATTCAAAAGCGACTGAGCAATTTTAAATTGACCCATTTGGGTTTTTGCTCTATTCAATAAATGAAAAAGTGAAAAATGCCCAAAAACATCTAAATCCGAGCTATAATCATGTTTTTCAGAATAATACTTTTGGCCATCTGCATATTGATTACTTTCTCCATTCACAATTCCTTTCTCATTCTTCAAAACGGAAATAAGTACCTTTTTTAATTCTACCTCATCTTGAATTTTTTCATGATATTTCACCAAAAAGTAAAATCCAGCAAGAATCAGAAGAATGGCACTAAAGGCAATAAGAGCAGAAGTTTTGAAAAGAAAATAAAGCAAAACAGCCCCTAAAATGATTGCTGCAAGTCTCAGATTAGAGATATTGTTATTTTTTTCTTCTAGAATTTTTAAGGCCGAAACTTCATCTGCCAACCGTTCTGTGTAGTATTTAATCATGCTCTTTTTCAAATTGGGTGTGAAATTACCATTATTTAAATCGTAATGGTTTAATGACATGCAGTAAACCCCAATTACCTCTCATTTTAAAAATCTTGCTTGCCAATAATAGCCATAATTTCAACTACATTATCATTTAATTTATAATAGATAGTGTCTGCTACGCAGGGACAACGCCGATAGCAAATTTTGATATAATCTACAGATTCAAATGATAACGGAGGCTGTGCTATTCTTTCATAGCTGTCAAAAATGCATTGAAATACTTATCCGCTTGCTTCGTTCCAAACGTCCTAACTCCGAATTGATGAATTCTTATTAAATCGGCTTTAGCTTCATTACTTAGTTTATAATTAGACATTTAACAAACTCTTGGATTCAGCTAAAATTTTCTCCTTATTGTCGTTTGAAAACCACTTCTTTCGGCTTTGTCAAGTTTAGTGCTAATCCAATCTATATTTAGTTGTTGGTTTCTAGACTGCCTAATTAGATCATTCACTAATTCGATCTTACTAGAATATTCATTACTACTAACTTGAGATTTTAACCATTCATCATTAGGCTCTGTAAAAGATATGCTTTGTCTTGTCATGGTGTATTTTTGATATTAATTTACACCAAGTTGGAGCTTTTGCAAAATTTACTTTCACTTAAGCATTTCTAGATTCTGCAAGAAATTACCAAAGCCTTTCTATTTTTGCTCTATGTCGACAGCATTAGACAAAAAAATTGACTTCTTGCCTGGAGCCGGTTCTATAAGAGCTGGGCTACTAAATACCGAGCTAGGCATCTTTACCTATCAAGATTTATTAGAACATTTTCCTTTTAGGTATGAGGACAGAAGCAAGTTCCATCGCATCACAGATTTGGTAGAAAGTATGGATAGTGCTCAGCTAAAGGGGGTCATTACCAGCATTAACAAATTAGGCGAAGGGCGGCGACAAAGGCTCGTTATAAATTTTACAGATAATTCTGGAACTACCGAGCTCATCTGGTTTCAAGGAATTAAATGGGTTGAGAAAAAATTGAACATAGGCGGTGAATACATTGTCTATGGAAAACCAACGGTTTTTGGCCATGCCTTTAATTTTACGCATCCAGAAATAAACATGCTTACGCCTTTCAATACCCTTACGGGCGGTTTTAAGCCTATTTATTCCTTAACAGAAAAGCTTCGCAAAAAATTTATTGATAGTAAGGTTATTGGTCAAATGACCGAAAATGCATTAAGAGATTTAGGCAATTCTATTCCAGAAAACTTGCCTCAAAATCTCTTAGAAAAGTTTAAAATGATACCACGTTATCAGGCTTTTCAATTAATCCATCACCCAAAAGATTTTAGCCATGTTCGCCATGCATTACGACGGTTAAAGTTTGAAGAATTATTTTATAATCAGCTTTCGCTGATCAATCAGAAACTGCTGCGAAAAAACGAATTTGAAGGGCATCTTTTTACCAAAACAGAATTATTGACTTGTTTTTATGAAGAACATTTACCTTTCGAATTAACCGGAGCACAGAAAAAAGTAATCAAAGAAATATTCTTCGATTTTAAATCTGGCATGCAGATGAACCGCCTTTTACAAGGCGATGTGGGTTCAGGAAAAACCATCGTAAGTTTTATTTGTATGCTAATGGCAATTGATTCCGGTGCCCAGTGCTGTTTGATGGCTCCTACAGAGATTTTATCTATTCAGCATTTTCATAATCTAGAAAAATTTGCAAATCAAATCGGACTTAAAGTCGCTCTCCTAACAGGCTCAACAAAGAAAAAAGAGCGTACCGTCATTCATGAAAATTTAGAAAATGGAAATATAAATATTATTATTGGCACACATGCTTTAATACAAGACAAAGTCAAATTCCAAAACTTAGGGCTATGCGTTATTGACGAACAGCATCGTTTTGGCGTAGCTCAGCGAGCAAAACTTTGGAATAAAAACAAGGAAATTCACCCCCATATTTTGGTTATGACGGCTACGCCAATTCCTAGAACGCTGGCCATGACACTTTATGGCGATTTGGACGTTTCGGTGATTGATGAATTGCCGGCAGGGCGTAAACCTATCAAAACTGTCCACAGATATGATTCTCGCAGGTTAGAAGTTTTTCAATTCATCCGTGATGAAATCATTAAGGGTAGACAAGTTTATATTGTTTATCCGCTCATAGAAGAATCTGAAACCATGGATTTTAAAAATCTAATGGATGGCTATGAAAGTATTACGAGGGCATTCCCAAACAATGCTTTAAGCATAGTTCATGGTAAAATGAAACCAAAAGATAAGGACTTCGAAATGCAGCGTTTTGTGAAAGGCGAAACAGAAATTATGATTGCCACTACAGTAATAGAAGTGGGTGTGGATGTACCCAATGCCAGTTTGATGATTATTGAAAATGCGGAACGATTTGGTTTGGCACAATTGCACCAGCTTAGAGGGCGTGTAGGAAGGGGAGCGGAGCAATCTTATTGTATTCTAATGTCCGACTTTAAACTTTCAAAAGAATCTAGAAAAAGAATAGATACGATGGTAGAAACCAATGACGGTTTTAAAATTTCGGAAGTAGATTTAGAACTCAGAGGCCCTGGAGATATGTCTGGAACTCAGCAAAGCGGATTGTTAGATTTGAAAATTGCCAATTTAGCGACTGATGGCAAAATATTAACTTTTGCAAGAGAGTCCGCATTGGAAGTTTTAGACGAAGACCCCGATTTGGCTTTAGAAAAACACGTTATGATAAAAGCTTTTGTTTATGAAAAGAAAGTGAACAGACTAAATTGGAGCAGAATAAGCTAAAACTATACTGAATTCCTAAATTTAAAAGTTCTTATTTTGCTGATTGCAAATTTCAACAGAAGTACATTTTGAAAAAACTCCTCTACCCATTCTATTTAATCTTTATTGTTGGTCTCATTCTAGAAATTATCTTACGCATCTACAATCCAATACCAGTAAGATTAAAAGGTGATAAAATTATCCTACCCACAAATCAAAACTACACTTTCAAAAACTCATACCCATGTTTTGATTCTTTAGTAGTACATACCAAAAATGAAATGGGCTTTAGAGGGCCAAGCATGCCTTCCAACTTTAAAGAAAAAAACAGCATTATAGCCATTGGCGGCAGCACCACAGAATGTTATTTTATTAGTGACGATAAAGTATGGACACAAGTAATGCAAGACAGTCTAATCAAATACGACCCCACTATTTGGATTAATAATGCTGGCTTAAATGGACATAGTACTTTCGGACATAATGTGTTACTAGAAGATATAGTGGCACCACTGAAACCTAAATATGTATTATTTCTGATAGGAATAAATGACGTGGACAGAAAAGATTTAGGCGATTTTGATAAAATGGCCATGCAAGGCACCTATGTAGGTAATGGTTGGAAAGAATGGCTAAAAACTTTGTCAAATAATTCTGAACTGTTTAACCTTTTCAATAATCTCATAAAAGCCCAAAACGCTAAAGACAAGTAGATATTTGTGGACAAAATATGGACCTTAAATCCTCAAGATACGATTTCCGAGTCCAAAATATACGTAGTAGATTATCTTAAAAGCTTAGACCCATTAGTAGAAGAATACATTTTAAGAGTGGCAAGCCTTGATAGTACATGTAAGGCAAATCATATTACTCCCATTTTTATTACTCAACCTATTCTTTTAGGATATGGCATTGACCCCGTAACTGGTACAGATTTGGCGAAATATGAATACTCAAAAACTTTAAATGGCGAATTCTATTGGCAAAAACTAGAAAAGTACAATTCCGCTCTTCTGAAATATACCAAGAAAAACAATTCCTTGAGTATCGATTTAGCTAGGCTTTTACCCAAAAGCAGTCAATATTATTCAGACCAAATGCATTATACCAATGATGGATCCATAATGGTAGGAAATATCATTCAAAATGAATTTAGAAGCTTAACGATGCAAAATAAGATAGTTAAATAGCTAGAACATTAAAGCTTTAATTTAGCTTTAATGTTCGCTTTCAAAATTTATAGGTAATCTTATAAATTTCATTTTATGAAAAAGCTTACATTTGCAAGAATTTTGCAATTATTGAACCTTAAATTTAAAGAAATTTGAAGATTTTAGGAATCTCAGCTTTTTATCACGACTCAGTAGCAGCATATATAGAAAATGGCGAAATAATTGCCGCTGCTCAAGAAGAAAGATTTACACGTAAGAAACAAGATCCAGGATTTCCTACACATGCAGTAGAACATTGCCTTCGATATGGCGGTGTGGAACTTAGTGAACTAGATGCCATAGTGTTTTATGACAAACCGCTTTTAAAAATGGAGCGTTTATTAGAAACCTACTACGCATTCTCTCCAAAAGGCCTACGTTCTTTCTTAATAGCGATACCTGTATGGTTAAAAGAAAAAATGTTTCTTAAAAGAATGCTTTATGATGAGCTTTTCAAAATTGGCAAATTCGATAAGAAAAAAGTAAAACTACTTTTTCCAGAGCATCATTTGTCTCATGCTGCTAGTGCATTTTACCCTTCTCCTTATGAAGAAGCAGCTATTATGACACTGGATGGTGTTGGTGAGTGGGCTACTGCATCTATTGGACATGGAAAAGGCAAAGAAATCAGTATTTTAAAAGAACTTAAATTTCCACATTCATTAGGATTACTTTATTCTGCATTCACTTACTTTTTAGGTTTTAAAGTAAACTCAGGTGAATATAAACTAATGGGTTTGGCTCCTTATGGTAAACATAACTCCGATGAAGTAAAAAAATATAAAGAGATTATTACCTCCGAACTCATTGAAATATTTGATGATGGTTCTATCTGGCTTAATCAAAAGTATTTCAAATATGCCACTGGTCTCCGCATGGTATATGATGACAAGTGGGAAGCTCTTTTTGGTTTTCCAATAAGAAACACCGAGGCAAATTTAGAACAACATCATTGCGATTTGGGCCTTGCTATTCAAGAAATCACAGAGGAAATCGTGATTTTAATGGCTAAAGAGGCTAAAAAACTTACTGGTAGCAAAAACTTAGTATTGGCTGGAGGCGTGGCACTTAACTGTGTAGCCAATGGAAAATTACAAGAAAGTGGCATTTTTGAAAATGTCTATATCCAACCTGCCGCTGGTGATGCTGGAGGAGCTTTAGGAGCTGCTCAAGCAGCTTATCACCTATTTTTTAATCAAGAAAGAATAGTAGAATCTGATAAATTAGATTCTATGAAAGGCTCTTATTTAGGCCCAGAATATTCTCATCAAGATGTGGAATTGATGGCTAAAAAGAATAAGGCTATTTATTCATTCCATGAAAACTTTGATGAATTGTCTGCCAAAACAGCCAAATTAATTTCGGAAGGAAATGTAGTTGGATGGTTTCAAGGTAGAATGGAATTTGGCCCTCGTGCTTTAGGTGCTAGAAGTATTTTAGGTGACCCTAGAAACCCTGAAATGCAGAAGAAACTTAATCTAAAAATTAAATATAGAGAAGGTTTCAGACCATTTGCCCCTTCTGTATTAGCTGAGGATGTGGAAGAGTATTTTGAGTGTAAAACAGACTCTCCTTATATGCTATTGGTTCATGGCGTTCAGAAAAAAAGAAGGAATAAGACCCCTGACAATTACGAGAGCCTAGATTTGATGGAGAAACTGTATTTCTTACGTTCAGATTTGCCTTCTATTACGCATATTGATTATTCTGCTAGAATTCAAACTGTGCATAAAGAAACGAATCCTAGATACCATCAATTAATTACCGATTTCAAAAAAGAAACGGGTGTGGGAGTGGTTGTAAATACAAGTTTCAATGTTAGAGGAGAGCCTATCGTTTGTTCTCCAGATGATGCCTATCGATGCCTAATGCGTACCGAAATGGATTATTTGGTAGTAGGAAATCATTTATTTGAAAAAACACTTCAGCCAAACTGGGAAGAAAAAGGAAACTGGCAAGAAGAGTTTGCCTTAGATTAATAAATTTATACTCACCCCAATGAGTACATAAACTAAAACTTCTTTTTGGGGAAAGAAGCACAATAGCGATGGATTTTTTAAGTGATATGTGGAATTTCCTTAAGGAAAGGAAAAAATGGTGGCTAACACCTGTAATTATTGTCTTATTATTAATCGGTGTATTAATTGTAATAGGTGGAGGTTCTGCTTTAGCACCATTCATTTATACATTATTCTAAATTATGGAGAATCAAAACAAGTCTCAAGTCGTCTTATCTGTTGTTGTTGGTTTTTTAGCCTTGTTCTTTATTTTCAAAATTGACCTGTTTCTGTACATCGCAAGTGTGGCGGGACTTTTGGGTCTTTTGTCAGACTTTTTTGCTGGAATAATAACAACGGCTTGGTTAAAACTAGCCGAGGTCATGGGTCGAATAAATGGAGCTATTTTATTAAGCATCATATTCTTTATCTTCCTTACGCCAATAGCTCTTTTAATGAAAATATTTAAAGGTACAGATGAGCTTCATTTGAAAAAGCAATCTGGCACCAATTACGAAACTCGAAACCACCAGTATAAAGGTGCGGATCTAAAGAATATTTGGTAAGCCTTATGCTAATTGGACATTAAAAAAACCTGAATTGAAATTCAATTCAGGTTTTTTTGCTATATCTACAAAAACCAATCTTAGATGTATTGATTGATAATCATTTCAAACAATTCTTGCTTACCACTAATTTGAGCAGGCTCACCTACTTCACGAGCAATCTTCGCTAAATCATCTAACGTCAATTCTCCTTTTTCAAACTTAGCACCATTGCCAGAATCAAATGAAGCATATCTATCGGCTCTCATTTTCTTATAAGGCGATTTAGCAAGAATGTCATTCGCAATCAAAAGAGCACGAGCAAAAACGTCCATTCCTCCAATATGAGCAATAAAGATGTCTTCAAGGTCTGTTGAATTTCTTCTTGTTTTAGCGTCAAAATTTATACCACCAGTAGTAAACCCTTCTGTTTCTAAAATTATCAACATCGCTTCTGTAACCTCAAAAAGATCAACAGGGAATTGGTCTGTATCCCACCCGTTTTGGTAATCTCCACGGTTTGCATCTATAGAACCTAACATGCCGGCATCGGCAGACATTTGAAGCTCATGAGCAAACGTATGACCCGCCAAAGTAGCATGGTTTACCTCTGCATTAATCGCGAAATCCTTATCTAATCCCTGAGCTTTTAAGAAGCCAATAACCGTTTGTGCATCAAAGTCGTATTGATGTTTAGACGGCTCAGCTGGCTTAGGCTCAATATAATATTTACCTGTAAAACCTTGCTTTCGACCATATTCAGAGGCCGTTCTAAGGAATTGACCTAAATGGTCTAATTCTCTTTTAGTATTGGTATTTAACAAAGACATATAGCCTTCTCTACCTCCCCAGAATGTATAACCAGTTCCACCCAATTCAATTGTAGCATCAATACAAGTCTTCACTTGAAGTCCAGAATGAGCTATAACATCAAAATTAGGATTGGTAGAAGCACCATTCATGTACCTTGGATTCGAAAACAAATTGGCCGTACCCCAAAGTAATTTTACCCCTGAAGCCGCTTGCTTTTGTTTAGCATAAGCCACCATAGCAGCCATGTTGTTTTCATATTCTTTTGTAGAATTGCCCTCTGGTGACATATCTGCATCATGAAAACACCACCAGCCAGCACCTAGCTTAGTGAAAAATTCAAAGGCCGCATCCATTTTATCGTGAGATGCAGTCATGGCATTTGCATTTACATCCCATGGGAAGTTTTTTGTGCCTGGACCAAAAGGATCTCCACCGGTGCCACAGAATGTATGCCAATAAGCTATTGCAAACTTCAAGTGATCACGCATGGTTTTACCTGCTACCACTCTGTTTTCGTCGTAAAACTTAAAAGCCATCGGATTGTCCGATTCTCTTCCTTCAAATTTGATAGGCTCTTTAATAAATGGGAAATACTCCTTATCCCCTAGGATTATATTTAAATGAGTCATTAAAATAATATTTGTTAATTTTCAACAATAAGTGTCAAATGTACAATTAATAATTAATTGAGAAAAGTACTAACTAATTTTGCTTATACGCCAAATGCCAAAAGGAAATAGGCAGCCACTACAGCCCCCACTATTGGACCTAAAACAGGAATCCAAGCATAAGACCAATTGTTTCCACCTTTCCCTGCGATAGGCAAAACAGCATGAGCAATTCTTGGCCCTAAATCTCTAGCAGGATTAATGGCATATCCTGTAGTTCCTCCTAAAGAAAGGCCTATTCCCCATACTAATACTCCTACTAACAAAGGTTTTAAACCGGAGCTGGCATCAGCATAAATGGACATCACGCCTACTATTAAAGCGAATGTTCCAATTATCTCACTTAACATATTCCCTAAAGTATTTGGCACCGCGGGCGATGTACTGAATACGCCGAGCTTAGTTCCTGGGTTAACAGTTTCTTTCCAATGTGGCAAATACATTAACCAAACCATGGCGGCTCCTAAAAATGCTCCGATAAATTGTGCCACAATAAAAGGAAGAACATTTGAAAATTCTCCATCATAAACGGCTACGGCTATTGTCACTGCTGGATTTAGGTGTGCTCCATCGCTGCCAAATTTCTGTGCAACAAAAACCCCCAGAGCTACTGCGAAACCCCAGCCTGTAGCAGTTACTATCCAGCCTGAATTGTTTCCATATGTCTTTGATAATGACGTATTTGCATTTACACCAGCACCAAAAAGTATAAGCATAAACGTACCAATTAGCTCACCGATAAAGTTTGTTGTCTCCATTTCAAAATTGTTTTTAGGGTTGTTATTCTTGGCAATTTAGTAATTTTGCGACTTAATAATAATAGCATGCAATTAAATTCCTTAACAGCCATTTCTCCTGTAGACGGCAGATATAGATCTAAAACAGAGAGCCTATCTCCCTATTTTTCTGAGTTTGGTTTGATTCATTACCGTGTAAAAATTGAAATTGAATATTTCATCGCACTTTGCCAAAAGCCTTTACCACAACTGGCGAACTTTAATCAGTCTCTTTTTCCGAAACTTAGAAAGATTTATGAAAACTTCAATGAAGCGGATGCCATAGAGATAAAAGAAACTGAAAAGGTTACTAACCATGATGTAAAGGCAGTTGAGTATTTCATTAAGGCTAGATTTGAAAAAATGGATATTGCTCAGTTTTCTGAGTTTATTCACTTTGGGCTTACTTCGCAAGACATAAATAACACTTCTATACCGCTTTCTTTGAAAGATGCATCGGAGCAAATACTATTTCCTGCTATTAAAAACATTATTGATAAGCTAAAGCATTTGTCCAACGAATGGCAAGACATTTCAATGCTCGCTAAAACACATGGTCAGCCTGCCTCTCCTACTCGCCTTGGTAAAGAAATGGAGGTTTTTGTAGAGCGTTTAACTGTGCAATTAACCCAACTAAAAGCCATTCCATTTTCTGCGAAATTTGGCGGAGCAACAGGCAATTTCAATGCTCACCATGTAGCTTTTCCTGATCATGACTGGGTAGACTTCGGCAATAGTTTTGTCAATTCTATCTTAGGACTTTCTAGATCTCAGAAAACGACTCAAATAGAACATTATGACAATTTTGCAGCCTATTCCGATGCTTTGAAACGAATCAATAACATATTGATAGATTTCTCGAGAGATATATGGACTTATGTGATGATGGAATATTTTAAGCAAAAAATAAAGGAAGGAGAAATAGGATCATCGGCTATGCCTCATAAAGTAAACCCTATTGATTTTGAAAATGCTGAAGGTAATTTGGGCGTAGCCAATGCTCTATTAGAACATTTTTCGGCTAAGCTGCCAATTTCAAGACTTCAAAGAGATTTAACTGATTCTACAGTTTTAAGAAACATTGGTGTGCCTTTAAGTCATACGCTCATTTCATTAAGTTCGCTGGACAAAGGCATTGGAAAACTCCAATTAAATAAAGATGCTATAGACAGGGATTTGGAAAATAACTGGGCTGTTGTGGCAGAAGCCATTCAAACCATTTTGCGACGAGAAGGTTTCCCAAAACCTTATGAAGCACTAAAAGATTTAACACGAAAAAACGAAAAAATCACAGAAAAGTCTATCAAAGAGTTTATTGAAACACTTGATATTTCGGACAAAGTGAAATACGAACTAAAAGCTATAACTCCTTTTACTTTTACTGGGGTTTAACTCAGCATCTAAAAGCTTGCCTTAGAATTTAGTTCTAGTTGTTATTTATTGAAATCCATATTAACTATTCTATTTTTCCTTCTTGTGGCTTTAGCTCCTGAGAGAATCCCTAAATTTGTAATCCCAAAAGAAGATGGAAATGAATAAGAATCCGAAAAGATATACTGTAACCGCTGCTTTAATTTATGCCAATGGCCCAATTCATATTGGTCACTTGGCAGGATGCTACTTACCAGCAGATATTTATGTGCGATATCTTAGAGCCAAAGGCAAAGACGTGGCCTTTATTTCTGGAACAGATGAGCATGGTGTTCCCATCACTATTAAAGCTAAAAAAGAAGGCATTACTCCTCAAGAATTAGTGGATAGATATCACGGAATAATCAATAAGAGCTTTAAAGACTTCGGAATAAATTTTGATATCTATTCTCAAACTTCTAAGTCCATTCATCATAAAGTTTCACAAGACTTTTTCAAAAAGTTATACGACCAAGGCGATTTTGTAGAAGAAGAAACGGAGCAATTATATGACGAAGCCGCAGGTCAATTTTTGGCCGATAGATATGTAATAGGCACGTGTCCAAAATGCGGAAATGATAAAGCTTACGGCGACCAATGCGAAAATTGCGGAACGGCTCTATCTCCCTTAGAATTAAAAAATCCGAAATCTACCCTCTCTGGCAATGAACCTGTAAAGAAGATGACTAAAAACTGGTATCTTCCTTTAGATAAAATGCAGCCAAAAATAGAGGAATATGTCAATAGCCATCCAGAATGGAAAAACAACGTGGTTGGTCAATGTAAATCATGGCTTCAAGATGGCTTAAGACCAAGAGCCATGACCAGAGATTTAGATTGGGGCATAAAAGTGCCAGTGCCCGGTGCAGACGGAAAAGTCCTTTATGTGTGGTTTGATGCTCCTATAGGGTACATCACTTTTACACAAGAATGGGCTGCCGCCAATGGTAAAAACTGGAAAGATTACTGGCAAAGCGAAGACACCAAGCTGGTGCATTTTATTGGCAAAGACAATATCGTTTTTCATTGCATTATTTTCCCTGCCATGTTGATGGCAAATGGAGATTATATCTTGGCAGATAACGTACCCGCCAACGAATTTATGAACCTAGAAGGTGACAAAATATCCACTTCTAGAAACTGGGCCGTATGGCTACATGAATATTTGGAGGCCTTTCCTGGCAAAGAAGATGTGCTTAGATATGCTCTTATTTCAAATGCTCCCGAAGCAAAAGATAGCGAGTTTACCTGGAAAGATTGGCAGACCAAAAATAACTCTGAGTTGGTAGCCATTTTGGGTAATTTTGTAAACCGAACCATGGTCTTAACTAATAAATACTATGAAGGCGTTTTACCTGCCAAAGGCGATTTAAGCAATTTTGATATAGAAGCTTTAACTAAACTCGCACAGTTACCATGTGATGTTTCTGATGCTTTGAAGAATTTCAAATTTAGAGACGGACTGGCGAGTATGATGGAAGTGGCGAGGCTTGGAAATAAATATTTAGCAGATACAGAGCCCTGGAAACTTATCAAAACAGATCCAGAACGTGTAAAAACCATTATGAATATAGCGGTGCAAATAACGGCAACACTTGCTGTAGTTTGTGAGCCATTTTTGCCCTTTACGGCAGGTAATATAAATGGCATGCTAAATCTAGAAAAAAGAGAATGGCTCTTTGCTGGAAAAGCGGATGCTGTTTCGGCAGGTCATCAAGCAGAACCAGCTTTTTTGCTTTTTGAAAAGGTGGAAGATAGCACCGTAGAAGCACAAGTGAATAAATTACTAGAAACAAAGAAAATGAACGAGCTAGAAGGAAAAGTGATTCCAGCACTAAAAGAAGAA
>Ga0105054_10007930_pt1 | contig 14219 bp, 7 predicted proteins | sample BON02_FD_78091 | JGI IMG/M metagenome (GOLD analysis project Ga0105054, IMG submission 78091) | Freshwater microbial communities from Lake Bonney liftoff mats and glacier meltwater in Antarctica - BON-02 (megahit assembly) | ecosystem: Environmental > Aquatic > Freshwater > Ice > Glacier...
ACATACACACACACACACACACACACACACACACACACACACACCCACACACACACACACACACACACACACACACACACACACACACACACACACGTAAAAAATCTGAACACGTACATACATACGTGAAGTTCAAGCACACACGCACTTACACACATACGCACGCGCGCATACACACACGTGCACGACCTGTTCTACCTGATGTGGTTTCTGCTGAAGCATTAATGGTTGAAGGCTGATCAACAGTCAACCAGGCTGAAAACTCATAAAAATTTCCGATTGTGATTTGTATTTGACCTGTGCAGTGCTCCCAGCCCACCTTTTTTAACTGCTGATCAAGTACCATTTTATGTCCTATTGTCCGTTCGTTTGACCGCGGCCATTCAATGTCCAGCAATCGGTTTCGATTTGACCGCGGCCGTTGAAAAATTAAATTTCACAAATACATACAGGATGGTTAAATTTAGGAACGAACAAGGCATTTCATCGAATTCGTTGTTGTGGAAACGAAACAAATTGTTAGTAGTAATTCACACGTGATCTTGACGCGGCCAACCTGCGGCCAGAGCTCAGGCATGGCTGCGGGAGGCAAACGCCGAGCGCTAGCATTTTATTTTTACGTACGAATCTGCTGTATGTTCCTGTTGTCGTAATGCAGAGGAGAGTCGGATCTAGGTCTGTGCATCACTGCCATGCTTTCAAAAAGAATTCCGCTGCGCAGTGCCGACTTCCGATTTTTAAACGTGTTTGGCTGCAAGATTCGTCGGAGAGTCTTGTCTGTTGGAGCTGGATTGATTGATGATTGCGTTTATTACTTGAATCAGTAATTTAGTACCCTTGCTTGAGGGTCTATGTAGCTCGAATCCATGTAGATTTGAGTTCTCGATTTTGGGGGTTTTGCTGGCATCGAACTGACGACCTCGGGATTCACAGTCCCGCGCTCTGACCAACTGTGCTAGTTTTACATCGTCTCGGATGCGAACCACAAGTAGGGGAAACCCCTTAACGGCAGTTTGACGGGTAAAAGGGCATTTTAGCAGGAACATGCTTTTATGAAATATGTTTTGGATGGCAAAATCCTTGTCACATTTCTAATCCATAGTGTGGAGAGGTTCATTTTATTCTCTGGTTTTATGGGAATATGAGCACTGGAAGGGGGTCGTTTTGACGGGTAAATTGGCGATATTAAGGGGATTTCCCCGGCATGTTCCACACAAAAATCGAAACTTTTTCTATACCTGTGATTAGAACACTTTTAAGAGGCGCATCTTTTACAAGGCATGTCGTTTCTGATTTCGAAGTTGCTTTGTTTTTGTGACACATTGTCGTGTTTTGCCAGTGTGGGTTGAAGAGTCTTGAATTCCTCGAAAATTTGGTCACGTTGCCATTTTACCCGTGAAATCGTATTGAACGATGGATATCTCAGCCAGTTCTTCCCGGATTGAAAAGTCCTTTGAATGACTTTAGAACAACGATTTGATCTTCATTAAATTCAACGTGTTTGATTGCATCGAAGCAATATTTACATATCTACATGGAGCTTCGGTAATTTTAGGTCCGTTCAAGTCTGGGTGAGGAAACTCAAAAAAAAAATAGAGAACCTTCCCGTGTTTGGATTGAATCGATTTAGGGTGCTGGTTTGAATATATCAAAAAGTTGAATTGGAAATATGACAAACTGTATATCCATAATTCATGTCGAATTTGTCATTCGAAATCAGCCATTTCACAGGTGACACGACTCGAATTCTGTTCTCGTTACAGGGACCCTTCCCAAGCTTAGATTGATTTGATCTAAGATTTGGGCGAAAGATCTTAAAAAGTTACATTGTTAACGGGACTTTTCTATGAAATACTTATTTCTCGTCGAATTTTTGTTTCGTAATATGCCATTTGATGGGTAAATGCCTTCGAAGTTTCGCTAATTTTGTCCGTTCGCTAATTTTGTCCCCTACTAGGATAGCTCGAGCCAACAAAACTCAGTCTGTTTTTACTCACTGGTGCGTCCCCTTTGAATTTCAAATACCCACACTGATCAGGCAGAGGGCCCTCGGCAGCTGGCTGTGTGCATGTTACAGTTTTGATATCTATTTGTATACTTTGTAGATAATTGAGGCAAAATGAAAGATTTTCAGAGTACAGTTTGAAACTTTGGCAAAGTATATTTGTAGGTATGTATTTTTGTGATGACTGTAATCCTGAATGATAGCTACATGACCTGTTGAATTTACGCACGGTAACCAGGATATCTAAATGGAGGGGAATTTGTTCGTGCGCTGTATACTCGCCAAGCAATCATCTGGCTACAGTCCTTGTCTTGGTCTTGAGGAGATGATACCTCAACAGGCTGTTTCGAGTATCAGCCTTTTTATGGGTTCAATTTTTGTGTTTTGTCGTCGGTTGAGTAACCATTCCTTTTGACTGTGTCCCCTGTCAATCAACTTGTGAATATAATTTCCCGACTCAAATCGAGATGAACACTGAAAGGGGAAACAAACATCGTGTCTGGACACTTCAAAAAGTTGAAAAAATGATGTCACATCACTCTAACACTAGTAAAATCTCGCCAGAAAAACGCGACACATACAATCGATATTATAGTAGCGAGGCGCTATGACTCAGAGGTATAGGAACATGTCAAACTGAAGTGTCTCAGGCTCGCACAGTGCGTGCATCGAAGGGTTCCCGAATTCTGAGGTATTTGTCCCTACCTACAAAAACAGAAGATGTGGTAGATTGGACCTAGAGGGTTCTTGTTACCGGAAAAATGCGTGACACGTGCAGACACAATCATCTACTCTCGCACATATGCACACATATTAAGAACCAAACACTTTGAAAATGTAAATTTATTTCGAGTCTTCCATTGATACTTTATTTCGCCTCCTTTTCCTCCTCCTTATGTTCCCTCCCATCCTCCTCCTCCTCTTGCCACATTTCCTCTACTACTAGAGCCTATTAACGACAAATCCTCTCCTCCTCCACCTCCACAACCACCATCTCCCTCCTCTCTTCCCCCCGCCTCTCCCAAATTTACACTGGTAGTTTCAGAAATTTCTGTCGGTGGGGCGCTCCACAAATGCATGGTTTCGAAGGCCCAGGTCTTTTGTGTCCAGATATTGCGCACTGCCTGTGGTGGGTTGGAATTCTAATTATGACATGCATGGCATTGGATGACGAATACACAGAGACATTTGTACGAGCTCTCATGAGTGTATGTGAGTTTGTGCATGTGCGTGCGAGCGCGAGCGCGGGTGTGTGCGTGATAAAGTACCTTTTGAGTGATGCCAAACCGCAGAGCTAGCTCGCCACTCGTCTGAAAGGAGAGAGTGAGAAGGGGCGAAGAAGCGCGCGTGTGGGGGTCAATAACCCAGCGAGTGAGCAAGCAAGCGAAAAGAGTCATAAACACTCGCACACCTCAATACACCAATACAAATCACGTGCACACTGTCGCATGTGTGTTTGTGTATGTGTGTGTGTGTGTGTGCGTGAATAAGAGTGTCTATGCGTTGACCTTGCTTGTTTTGTTCGATTGCATCTTGTAGATCTCAATTGCGTTGGCCAGGGTGATTTTTGCCTGGAACACGTGACAACAGTTATTCGTGCTTGAGATGCGGTTATTCGTGCGTGTGTGCATGTGATACGCATGTGAGCACACACACTGCTCGCTGCCACTCACTTTTGTAACTGTAACAGCATACTAGTCACCACTGCAGTTGCAACGATGATTTCGACATTCGGAAGATGCTTACTGTTCCCATACTAACCACTGGTGTTGCAACCATGATCTTGGCATCCAGAATATGCTTGCATTTTGCCAGCAATGTATCGCATTTAATCCCCACACGTGTGTGCGTGTGCATCTTACCCGGGGGCCTGGGCGGTGGTGAAGATTTGTGCGTGCGCCATCATAGGTGCATTTACCCTCGCCCGCGCCCGTACCCTCGTCCGCGACCGTGCCTGCGGCCGCCCCCGCTTGCCCCTCAAAATCTGGTGACAGCGCATCGTGCTCCGAGTCAGAGGCAAAGGTGGCTTTCATAGCATGTTCGGCGGCGCGCTTGCGGCTACGGCAGTTGGGCTGTACTTCAGCGTGCACCGTCAACGCGGCGTCAGAGCTCGATGTTTCGATTTCCAGGTTGAGTAGCTCTGCCCGTGGTTGCGGCACCCTTGTGCACACCGGATGCGTTGGCATGCCGACGCGGGCGAGCTCCGCATACGTAGGGCTCCTGCAGGCGGGGGCGTGGTCGGGTGAGAGAAGTCCAGGGGCATGCGCATCGTGCCGAAGCTGTTTTGGCTGCTGTGGCTGCGACTCGATTGTTTGATGTGTCCGGTCTGGACAGACGGGTTGTGATTGCGTGAGAGCTTGCCGGAGCGCGGGCTCCCAGAACGCTGGCAAAAAGTGCCGTTCGTCGAAGCTGAAGGGGTCAACAAACGGCACATCGGATCCCAGCAGCTCACTCGGGTCGAATGACTCAGACATCCCCTCAAGCTTTCTCTTTCGACTGGAACCGTCGACATAATATAAGAGAGATTCGAATAACGTGTAGTACATACTCCTTTACTACTGATCAACACCTCCTCCGCGAATTTTCGATTATTCCAGAAACTCAATCTAGATTGAAATTTACAACAGATTCGGAATTCTGTACGCGTATGATGCAAAGTTGATTGGGGATATGACTACATTTTCCCCGATTGGTTTCTCATGGTGACCGTTGATCGGAATTTACCACCCAATTTGGTTCGAAGTTAGAATCTTCTTTACGATGCATCATTTCGCTGTCATCAGATTTTACACTTTCTGTTGATTCTTAATTTTGTTTTGTCTTATTTGACCCAAGCCGTCACAAAAATCCCAAAGTGGGATTTTGGGATACCCACCCTTTTCAAGGTGGGTGCTTCCTGTCTCTCCTTTTCTTCGCACCTCTTGTTTGCCTTCCTGCTGACTTGTGACAAAAACAAAAAACTATGTAATAATAATAATCATACATCCGCCTGCTCCAGTGATTAGGTTGGGTCTTCGAAACCCAAGAAAGAAAGAAAGAAATAATCATAACAAGAAGAAGAATACGAATTCCTACTAGTTGAATCCACTACCACCATATACATACACTACTTCAAAACAACATTCATGTGTCCAAGATCCATTGCAGGAGTGCTGTTCGATTCGGCCGGGCGCTTCTGGTCTGCTCTAAAAAGAGGTAGGCCCCTTGTCCTCCGGCCCGGAACAGTTTCTTGGGTCCTAAGCGGTCAATTGGGTGCTCAACATCTGCTGAGTCCAGTGATTGGCTTGGGTCTTCCAAACCAAAGAAAGAAAGAAAGAAAATTAATGTACACCACTCTTGTGCGTTCCTGATGTAATTGGATTGCTACCTGCGTGGTGGCATAACAAAAAAATTAAAACAAAAACAAGTGGTGCACAGTCTCGCCCAGCCCTACGCCAAGGCAGGAGGAGGACAATTTGGCAGTGGTCCGGGTCACAGTGCATCCAGGGATAATGCGCCCTGCAACTGCAGTGACAACGCAACAGGACGTAATAACACCTCACGTGATGGCGATCCACCCTCCTCTGCTTTCCCATGGTGTCGCCCAGCGAATAATGGATCTCGTCGTGGTTTAGGCACTGCAAGTGCAATGTCAAATATCACGCCACATGCCGTCGATGTTGTCAACTTAAAGGACAATTGTAAATTTGTCATGTGCATCTGGATTTGATGTTGAATGCTGCCACCCTTTTTGCCGTTCAGGATGGACTACAGGTGAACTGAATTCCTGTCAAGTTCTCCAATGCCGAGGGGTTTGGAATGTGCGTTTGCGTCGTCAATAATGATGCTATTCCAGGAGTCGTCAATGCAGGCGCTGCTATTACCGATCCACACACTGTATGTACAGGTGCCTCTGGTGGCGAATTAGGACCCAAGAAACTGTCCCGGACCAGAGGACCAGAGCATACCTAGTTTAGGGCAGACCCAATCAGATCCCCTGCGAGTGGGTAAAACAGCTCACAATGTTGGTGGGCTGGCATGTATCCTTGGGCTGACCAATCCCCACCATCAATCCCTCAACGTTTTTAACAGATTTTCCTTCGAATGCGCGAAAACTGTTCCTGATTGGAAAATATCAGTAGTAAGGTCGTCATGTCCCAAATGCCTAGCCCAACTGCCCAAGATAGGGGTACCGGGACTCGTCCAGATTACTAGTCGGATCATGCTGACACAAAAATTGAGGGGTCAAGGTTTGAAAGAAAGACAGGGAAATCGAGATATAGTTACGGTGTGAGAGGTGGGGATGTGGCCTGGGGCGCATAGGACATGGTAACAAATCTTCCCAATTGTTCCCCAACATGAAACCAAATACAAACGATCAAAGCTTGTCTTTGCTGTCACATCTATTGCACTCACCTTGTCAACTCTTGGCACCAAATTGTTGGAGCTTCCTGTACAGTCTCTGATAGGGAGTCCTGGTACCCCGGGCCTCCCCAAGATGCGAGAAATCGCACTCTGGCCGTCCACGAACTTGTCGATTCCCGATTTTTAGTATTGGCTGGTAGTGAATCCATCTTTACTGAGATTACTGGGTACAAATATTTTAGTCTAATGTAGCCTCGCCGTGAATTGAAATATAAAAGTGAGTAAAACATTGTACCCCTGGACCTTATCATTGGTCTAATTTCGTTTTGGTGAAACACAATGTTCACATTTTTTCTTGTTCCTCTTGTTAAAAGCTGTTTCTTGTTCCTCCTTTTGAAGGCCGCTTTCAATTAATATTTCCGGAAATCAGGTTGGATGGGACGTAAATTTCTGTTGGGTACGTTAAAAGTCGGTTTGTATAATATATCACTCACGTGCAAGCGTGGCTTAGTTGGTCAGAGCGAGGGATTGTTAAACCCTAGGTCGTCGGTTCGATTCTGTCTAAAACCCGAGAACTCAAATTCCCATGCCTTTGAACTACATAGACCCTCAATCAAGGGTACTAAAGTACTGTTGAAAGTAATCAAAGCAATCATTATCATTATTATCACGCCCAACTGTTGCTTTCGAAGGACGTAAAATTGGCTTCTGGGTTATACATCACAAAAGAAAACTTAAAAAGAATAAATGATAATAATACAGACCAAACAATGCGTGTTTACGGATTTGTGTTATGTTCAGTTCCTTTCTTGTTTGTATATCTGCGTATGCGTATATCTTCAATTCAAGTTCCATTGCGGGAGTGCTGTTCGATTCGGTCGGGAGTCTGCGGACCACATTATTACTGCGCACCACTTGTATGCGTTCCTGCTGTAATTGGAGTGCTAGCTGTGTGACGGCAACCAAAAATTAAAAAAAGGTTAACTCATAGACACAAAAGCAAGTGTTCCGTACACGGTTTCTCAAAAAGGAATGCTTTTTCATAATCAATTCCAACGTGGACAAAAAATGTATCCTATTCCATACAAATATAATCTTTCTGTCTGGTTCAAAAAGTTTTGCTTTGGTACATCATACCGTCTCCAGTACAATCAAATCTCGTTTTCTGTCCTTTCCACGGTGGGTGTTCCTAATAATCTTCGGGAACCTGCTCGTACGTACCAGGAACCCGAAGATTCATCCCAACCTCTCGATCCGGGTTTAAATTATTTGATTTCGGAAGATCCGAACCTTCGGTTCCTGCGATCGGCCTGGTACAAATAAATAATTGGAAACCATAAACCGAAGATCACAAACCCCAAAATAAATCTCCGGAAATATGAATTGGTAGCGACTTAACATATTTTCTGTCTTTCTTTCTTTCTTGGGTTTCGAAGACCCAACCTAATCACTGGACTAAAAGCGGGTGGTGAGAACTCAATTGATCACGTAAGACCCAAGAAACTGTCCCAGATTTAGAGTCGATCTAGTTTAGACACTTTCTTTCTTTTTTTATTTGGTGTAGAATACCCTTTAATTACTGGACTAAGGCCGAACGTTAACGCTCTCACTTCGCTTGTCCCAACTTTGATTAACTCATTTATTTTTCATACTCTTGTTGGAATAACCAAGATTACCCAATGCTGAACGCCAGCACCATCATTTTGGAAATCCCCAACTTTCTTTGTTTACGACCCTAACAAGTCGACCCTAACAAGTTCTAACGACCCTCACTAGTCCACGCTAAGGCCGAACGTTACACTTTCACTTCGCTTGTCCCAACTTGTATTGACTAATTTATTTTCCGCACTCTTCCTGGAGCAACCCCAATTACCCAAATACCGAACGCTGGCACAATCATCAGTGATTTCTTGGAAATCCCTTTTTTTTTGGAATGTTTTGCGGCCACACAACTAGCGCGCCAAGTACAGCAGGAACGCACACAAGTGGTGTACATAATAAGGAAGCTTGGAAGCGCCTGACCGAATCGAACGACCTCCCGCAATGGACCTTGGACACACGAATGTTGTTTTGAAGTGGTGTATGTGTATGTTGGTAGATGACTGAGGAATTGGAATTTTTATTATTATGACTACTAGTATTATTATTGCTATTATTATGTTTCTGTTGTTGATTTTTTTTCCCCCCTCCTTTGTGTCTTTTTCTTTTTCGTTTTTTGGAGTTCATGAAAGGTTTAAGTGGGTTGATAGATGTGTTGTGGAGGAACTGTAGCGTGATATGTGCTATGTTTGAACATGGTTTTGAAGTGATGTGTGAGTGACTTTACATGAAAACAGGCACACAAAGAGAAAAAGGTGCGTGAGGGAGACCAAGCTTTGATTGGTAAAGTACCCAGGTTGGGAACTTACACTCGGGACACCAAAAATCTACCTCGAGGACAGGTTTACAATACGCAGAGAGGAGAATGAGGGACTCATTGAATTGTTCTTTTATAGGGGGTGGAAGTGAGGGGGTGGGAAGGTCCGTGCGTGCAGGTGTGTACCCGGGTTGTAATTGTGGTGTGTGGGTGTGAGGTTGACTGTGAGGTCTTGCGTGAAAGGTGATAGGGTGCGGCTATGAGGTGGTACGGTGTGGTTGAGTGGGAGGTCGGGGTGAGGGTGTGGTGTGGTAAGGGAAAGAGGTCACTGGTCGAAGAGCTGGTGGTCGCATATTGATTTCCCGCCAAATCTGCAAAAACAGACTTAAAAAGATTGAGGAAACCCAAAACCAGCGAGTACCATGAATTCTGAAAAACATCCCTTTCGCACAAGAAACAGGAAAATAGAACCACAACAGAACACAACTCATGCAACTTGTGTCCAACTACTCTGGCCTAGACCGAGGCTAAACCACCGAAAATTTCGCCCGAAATACCATTCCGCCGCCGCGCGCCCAAGAATGAGATAGAAATGCAGAACATGGTGATGGTGTGGCACGGCAGGTGCGTGAAAATATTCTGGCGATCATGTGGAGATGTGGTTGCAAGCGCCTTTGCTTGACCATTGGGTACATGGAGATGTTGACTTATACGAGATTGGTTTGATATTTTGCTAAGGGGCCAATGCACATGCTTACGGGGCAATGCATACACAGACTTCAAACCAGCAGTGGGAGGCGGAAAGAGGGTAGGGTGAGAGAAAATCCGGTGGCTTTCATATGATGTATCCCGATGCTGCAGCGGTTGGTCGTTTTGTCAAAAAGTCACGCAGCTAGGTGCCGGAGAGTAAGATTGTGTCCTCGGCATGCCAGTGTTGCGGAATTCAAGCTCATCAGCCGGTTCAGTACCATTTCTATGATTTGATTTAAATTGCTTTTATTAATGGAAACAGTTGTATAGAACCCTTGCTTGACGGTCTATTTGCTCAAATCCATGTGAATCCGAGTTGACGTGTTTTCGGCCAGAATCGAACCGGGGACCTGCGGATAACCAGATTTCTTAAGTGCCGCGCTCTTCACCACTGAGCTACGGTAACGGACGAATCACCGAAAATCCCTCAGGACCCCCTTACAGTGGAAATGCGAAAGACTGGTTAATGGGTCTTCGTCTTTTCTGGTGCAGGTGCGGGTTCTCCTTCGGGGGTTTTGTTTTAAACAAACAGGTGTTGCTTTGGTGGTGGGTGGTGGAGGATTTCACAACAATTGGGACCTTGGATCTCAAGAAATCTTACCATCACTCAGGACCCTTATGGATGAGGCCGAACGAACTTTGGACCTGCCCACACGACGGAGCCGCCAGGGTACAAGCCCCTGGTTGTCAACATAGTATTTGTAGGTCCGTTCGAAGAGGAAGAGGAGGGGGCCGGTATAGCCAGTGACGTAGTTCAGATGGAGGGTGAGGATTTAGACACCCCAGGTTATCTAATGAGCACATAGAGCTTCCAGCAAAGCTACGAGACTATTTCTTACGAAGTAATAATAGCAACATCAATCAAAGGGGGACAGGTTGAGGCCCGGGAGTGATGTCCGCGATTTCCGAATGGTGGGTGCGTCCCCCTTGGCTCGCTTTTCAAGAATCCCAGGGACCAAAACAATCCCCCAATATCAGTTTAATAAAACAAAGTAACACGGATCCGGCCACGCCAGGTTGTCTCAGGTCTGTCGACACAAGAAGGAAACCCGGGACTGTAACAATTCCCCAAATACCGGGTTAACAAAACAAAACAACACACGAATGGTGTCCAGCATAGACGGCATCTGGCGCGAGGTTGACAGCATCGACAGCATCTGGCGCGATATTTGACGCTGCACCCGCAGCGCCTCAACCATGACAACAGCCATTAACTACGATCGTAATCTGCATCTGGATTTAATGTTAAATGATGCCACCCTTCGTGCCGTTCTGGATGGAGTACGGGTGGACTGTGTTGCCGCCGGGTTGTCCAATGTCGAGGGCCATGGGATGTGCGTTGGCGTCGTCTATAACAATATCATTCCAGGAGTCATCAACGCAGGCGCCGCTATTGTCGATGATGACGGATCTCAAAAATATCCAGCGTCTCTGTATATGTTCAGATGTGTCAAATATGCGATAGATCTGGTCCAATTCCCATAATGTCATCTTGTGGTGTTGGGAACCTGTCTTTTCAATTTTTTTTCACCTAGAGTCTCGAAAACAGGATCTGACAGTGTGTCCGTTCTAAAATCCGAGATTCGACATTCAAATTCAGGAATGTAAACATCGTAAGGATGCTATGGAGATAGTTGTTGTAACCCCCCCCATCTCTATAGTTCCAATCATGATGGTATGTTGTTGTGCTTGTACCTAACTACATTTTATATTCCAACGATATCTCACCCTCCAAGAATTCCCCAGGTGTGGCGCACGTACCCACTCCTCCTCCATACTGTCTTACATGTCTTTTGTGTACACATGTGGTCTACGTCTCTGTCCTTTTAGTGAGCTGGTCTGTGATTTCCTGCCAAGACGTTTGTTCCATGGTTCGCCAAAGGCGCATTGCCAAAGAGTATCTCAGTCAAAATCTTGACCATCACTTTTTCAACCACCTTAGTACAGTAGCATTCCGGGACATAAAAACTGGCAGATAGAAACCGCAATCTGGAATTTGACTGGTTTCTTGCACTGTGCTTTAGAAACCCGATTGCAGCAATTTGGGCAGTTTCTAATGATTTTCTCAATGATTTTCTTGATGATTTCCTCCATGAAAATCTTAATTTTCTCTATGAAAATCTTAGATTTTCTGTATGATTTTCTTTATGATTCATAAAATCTCTTCCAGTTAGGGTTTGCCCATAAAAAAGGTGTTCCAACGCTGGAAAAATCGTACAAGTTTTTGTCCAAATTTTGAGTTCAGCCGGCTCATCTCTTTTTTCCCCCAAAATTCCGGCTCAACCCGATATTTTCAAACGGGCCAAAATTGCCTTAAAATCCCCAACACAAGTTTTTTCACACGTACGGATTGAGCCCGATCAACTAAGATTTCATTTTTTTGGAATCTAGGCACCTGTTGTTCCACATTGGTGTACATTGGTGTGAGTCGTCTCCCTTTGACCATATTCCCAAAGTCTAGTAGAACCGGTTCACCCGGCAGTTTTCACTGAAAATTTCGATTTGAGCCGGTTCAAATCGATTTATTTTTTCAAAAATTTGGGTTGAGCCGGCTCTTTTTTCGCTGGCTGGGGTGGCAGTTTCTTTGTGGTTTATAGAAACAACGCTGGCAGGCTGGGTGCTGGCTTCATCAGTGTGTGCTTAGAAACACGCTGGCTGGGTCAAAAATGTGGTTTCTATGTCCCGGAATGCTATTGTAGGGTTACTTGGTGACTTTGCTACCCCGGGGGGGCACCATTCCTTTGGTGCTACGTTCCTTGGTAGTTAGGTAGATTGATTGTGGGAATTGGTTAGCCCGAGGATACATGCCAGCCCACCAACATTGTGAAAATGTTTTACCCACTCGCAGGGGATCTGATTGGGTCTACCCTCAACTAGGTAGGCTCTGGTCCTCCGGTCCGGAACAATTTCTTAGGTCCTAAATGGTTAATCGGGTATTCGCCACCCGCTTAGTCCAGTGATTCGGTTGGGTCTTCGAACCCCAAGAAAGAAAGAGAAACATGTACAGGAACAGGACGCCCGCCATCGAGAGTCCGCACCAGACAACAGGAGCCTACCAATTAAAGAGGGAGAAATGTTGAAAGGAACGGTATTCTGGAGATTCGCCGGCCCGCAAGCATTGTAGATTGTTTTTACCCACTGATGTGTCGGCCGCGAACTAGGTCAGGAATGGTCCGGGACAGTCTCTTGGGACTTACGCGATTAATTGGGTCCTCGACATCCTCTTAGTCTAGTGCCATTCGGATGAAGTTGAGTTTTCGCCACCAAAGACAGAAAGAAAGAAAGAAAGAAAGAAAGAAAGAATTTGTTGCCGGTTTCTGCACTTTACAGTGACTTGGGTTCAGATGTTATCAAAAGGATAACTGTGTTGCAGTGTGTGTTGCAGTGTGTGTTGCAGTGTGTGTTGCAGTGTGTGTTGACTTTCCGGTGACTTGGGTTCAAATGTTATCAAAATGATAACTGTGTTGCAGTGTGTGTTGCAGTGCGTGTTGCAGTGTGTGTTGCAGTGTGTGTTGCAGTGTGTGTTGCAGTGTGTGTTGCAGTGTGTATTGACTTTCCAGTGACTTGGGTTCAGATGTTATCAAAAGGATAACTGTGTTGCAGTGTGTGTTGCAGTGTGTGTTGCAGTGCGTGTTGCAGTGTGTGTTGACTTTCCAGTGACTTGGGTTCAGATGTTATCAAAAGGATAACTGTGTTGCAGCGTGTGTTGCAGTGTGCGTTGACTTTCCAGGTAATAATGGCCGTGCCATGCCCGTCGAAGTCATTGAGGAGGCTCAATGACTTCGACTCCTCAATGACTCAAAGGCCCAAGACTCGGCCGTCAACTGTTCCCCCCCCTATGGAGTGGCTACACCCTATGGGGTGGCTACAATTAGAAGGCTCCGTAAAATTATAGGACTCTTTTTCAGAATATGGTCTCTTTTATAGGGCTCTTTTACAAAAGAGACGTATAATTTTAAGAAGCCTACTAATCGTAGCCACCCCATACCAACTATTACACTATTTGCGAAGCTGGAGGTGAAGAATGGCATGGCATTCTTGCAACACACACTGCAACACACACTGCAACACACACTGCAACACACTACACCACACACTGCACCACACTGCACCACACACTGCAAAACACACTGCAACACGCGTGGCATGCATGGCATGCCATTCTTCACGGCCGCGCGCACAGGTCAGTCTTTGATTTTGTGGATTTCGCACGAAGGTTTTTATGATCTAGGATTTAGGGTTTAGGGTTTAGCTCCTTCGAGTCCCGAGTTTTCGAATCCCAATTTCGTGGATGTCGTCCGAGCGCCTTTTTGGTGCGACGTCAGCCGCGAAATTTTGACACCTGACATTAGTAATGCGTTAAAAAGGGCAATTCCATGTTTTTTTTGGCGTGAAAAGCAGGGCCCCTGGTTTCTGTTTCGTAAATTTACCCTGAAATGAGTTCGATATATTTCTCGAGATAACTGGGTTTAGTCCAATATTACTTGATGTTTTCCGAAAATCCATCCGCACAAATTTGCTTCCCGAACACTTGTTCAACTCACGCTTACTCCGATACTTTCCATTCTGCACATAGAGCTTCCAGCAAAGAACCCAGACTATTTCTTACGAAGTAATACGCAACTCTCTCTTCTTACGAAGTAAGATACGCAAATCTCTGTGTGAGAGGGAGTACTGCAACACACTGCAACACACTGCAACACACTGCAACACACTGCAACACACTGCAACACACTGCAACACACTGCAACTCACTGCAACATA
>Ga0105054_10007931_pt1 | contig 14219 bp, 11 predicted proteins | sample BON02_FD_78091 | JGI IMG/M metagenome (GOLD analysis project Ga0105054, IMG submission 78091) | Freshwater microbial communities from Lake Bonney liftoff mats and glacier meltwater in Antarctica - BON-02 (megahit assembly) | ecosystem: Environmental > Aquatic > Freshwater > Ice > Glacier...
AAACTAGACAAATGTGAATTCTAAATGAATGGTTCCAACATCCAGAACCATTCATTGATGTTAAGTGAATATTTACATAATATCCAATATATAGATATTACTATACCATCTAACTCAATAACCTCCAATACTAAACCAGGAACACCTTTACTAATAAATGTTTCTTTTCTTGTCTACTAAAATTCGCGGATAAGTTCTGCAAAGCCCCTATTGCACGAATTTGAACAACTGCATTATCATGAAACTTCTTCATGGCCTCCAATATTAAATCATCAGCACCTTTTGTCGAAAAACCAGATTTATTCCCACATCGCCAAAAGGACGCATGTGTCCCTTGTAAACAATTCCAAAATCTCCTAGGCCTATCACATCCCCCAAGGCATTCCTCACCGTGTTTACTTACGTCCAAAGATCGAGCAGTAACACTCATTCATGAAATGTCTCTTGTCTCGTCAAATGAATAAATTTCATATTAAAAAACGGAGTAAAAAAAAAGTGGGCGGAGTGAGAGAATCGAACTCCCGACTTCTATTAAATTAAGAGCTCCTAATAAGCAATCCCTAAAATAGTATCATACCACTAGATCAAATCCGCATCAGACCATTGAGGCAGCTCGTTTCTGGAAAAAAAATTCATAGCAAAAAAGACGCCTTCACGACATCGGAGCACATATGCAAACTGAGGTTTTTGTTCTCACGAGAGGGTACAGTAGGTGTCGATGAAAACTAGAGAAAGTGCAGATAGACAATCAGATCTGTTGCGCTCGATGGAAATTTGGTTTCGGTTTAAGAAAAGTCCACTTGCACAACGGGATAGAATCGATTTTCGTTTCCTTGGAATGGATACGATTCAAGCCATTTACATGGTAAGGATTACTATGTTGATTTCAACTTCAGAATCTAATCCATCACGCCTAATATATCCTGAAATGATTCCAGTTTTGCCTGTTTGAAGCTTGATTGAGGCAATTTCTTCTCTAAATCCATTATTAATACATCGTTTCCAATCCCTAGTGAGTTCACGGTTTCCTTTGTTTCTTAAGCTCACACACTAGTTATTCAGTTCAAAAATAAATAGTTGAATTCAGATTGGCATATTAGTATCTTAATTAACTTGACGGGGGATGATCCCGGATTTGAGGAGTTGGGTTATTTTATCGATGTCGACGTTCATGATTCGGTCCTGGTCCCATGCAGTGACCTGCTCCCGAACTAGTTTCACCAGACCTTCGAGAGAAGCTGTCGTTTTTAGAGGTCTATGGAACTCCAAGGCCTGGCAAGCAGCCAGAAGTTCAATGGCAAGCACTCGTTCTACGTTGTCCATGACCTGCAAAGCCTTCCTTGCCGAGAAACCTCCCATGCTCACATGATCCTCTTTAGCAGCACTGGTCGATATCGAATCAACACTGGCTGGATGTGACAGTACTTTGTTTTCGCTCACAAGAGCTGCTGCAGTACAGTGCGCAATCATAAACCCGCTGTTGAGACCTCCATTTTGGACGAGGAACGCCGGAAGTTGGCTAAGTTGAGGATTCACCATACGCTCAATTCTGCGCTCGCTTATGGAAGCTAATTCACTCGCACCAATTGCGAGGTAATCTAGAACTTTGGCAGGATATTCTCCGTGGAAATTGCCTCCACTGATAATGAAACCATTGCCATCATCGTACAGTGTATCGCTTTTGCGTTTAGTACCGGGTGCATGGTGATCCTGTAAAGCTGCCTTGAGTCGTTTGATCTCTTCTTTCGCTTCTTCCAATGTTTCAGGATGTTCATTCTCTTGAGGTGGCTGCTGATTGTTTACTATGGTAGCAGGCGGCCAAACTTGTACCTTTTCACCACGTGAATCCACTTCAATAACAACAGGGCTTCCATTGAATACCATGGGATTATCAGTAGAAGAATTCATTTCAATCTCCAACACGCCCTGAACGAAATCGATGGTATCCAGCACCACTCCGTGTACTTGCGGTGTGCATCGTAGAGAATATGCATCTTGAACTCTGCCGGCGTATCGATGACTTTGAAACAACTCTGACGCTTCTCCAGGATGAAGCAGAGTTCGTAATGTAGCTGCAACGACTCCCTGGCCGCGGTGAGGACGACGAGCATGCACTTGGGGATGAAAGGCACTCACGGTACCTTTAAGAACTTCTATTGTCAAAGCAGCAATAATGGTAGCACATTCGGCTGCGTTACGAGCCCTTACAACCGCTTCAGCCCCCAATGCAGTGATTAACTGTGTTCCGTTTATCAGAGCAAGTCCTTCTTTCGGACCTAGTTTCACTGGTACGACGTTGAATTTCTCAAGTACATCCTTTGCATCCCGGATACTCATGTCACTTGGGTCCCACATCTTTCCTTCGCCCATAAGCCCTAAAGCCAAGTGTGAAAGTGGAGCAAGATCACCTGATGCTCCTACGGTACCTTGCGAAGGCACTACAGAGAGGCATCCCTTATTGAAAGCATCAACCATGCATGATAAGGTTTCCTCGCCGACACCCGAATTGCCACGACATAGAACATTGATTCTCAATGCCAAAAGCATTCTGGATCGTCCATAACTAAGAGGTTCTCCAACACCAGCGGAGTGTGAGCGAATCAGGTTGCATTGCAGTTCTTCAAGTTTGTCTTCTGAAATAACGACATCCGAGAATAATCCAAATCCAGTGTTAATACCGTAAGCAACTTCTCTTCGTTCAAGCATGTTGGTCACCACTTGACGACTCTTCCGCACGTCTATCCATGCAGCATCAGATATCCTGATCTGCGAGTCTTTTTGGGCCAATGACAATAACAAATCAGCAGTCATTGTTTCTCCGTCGATTGTCAATGTTGCCATGATCACTTCTGTCTTGTAAAGGACGGTTCACTTTTGTGAGTCCGCCAGCAGGGCCATAAAAAATATTTGATACAAAAAAGTATTTTGAAGGTCCCCTTCGACAAATAGTCTAAATTGCTGGATTGAATTTGAATGGATCATTTTTCGGATCTGGATTTCTAATGTATTCACTACGATGACACACACTGGAGACTACCTCTGCTCCGTATTTTGTTTCCATCCATCCCAGAATACAATCCATTCCAGCGGACACGCCGGAGCTTGTATAAAACTTGTCATCCACAACCCATCTCGCACTTGATTCCCAGTGAACAGAAGGGCCTTGCTCCTGGACCCACTCAAATGCGCGTTTATTGCTGGTTGCTTTCAAGCCATCCAAACAGCCAGCTTTTGCAAGTAATGCACTTCCAGTACACACCGTCAGGACAGTCGTCGACAGTGACACCAACCGTCTCACGGCATTTAAAACAGCTTCATCATTGATATCCCTTCTCACTCCTCGTCCGCCAGGAACAATAAGGAGGTCAACTTCAGACACGTGTTCTGCATCCAAATCAGGAGTCAGTTCACAATGAAGTCCGTTCGCTGTCACTGCGCAGGCCTTCATTGAAGCCGTCGAGATATCCACATCATGATCCTGTTGCAACAAACTCAGCATGTCCAAAGGTCCAAATGCATCAAGCATTTGGAAGCCATCGAACAGGAAAACAACCACTTTCATTTGACTTCAAGCAGTGGTTGGTGCTTTTCTACTTAAAGTTGCTTCCGAAAATGTGTGGAACGCCCCCCTCAAAATAAATCAGGCAAATGGGTGTTTCGCAATCTCAATCTGGATCGACAATTAAACGATTGGATCCACGATTTCAAGCCCACCTTAGTAGGCATGGCGTACAATTTAACGGTACGTCCCATTCCTTATCTATGAAGTACGTATGTAACAACTGGTAGTTAAAGTTGTGGTTATGGGGCCTCGTGGAGTAGGTAAGACCAATTTAATTCAACGCTTGCAAGGACAGCCATGCTCAGAAACGTATATTCCGACGCCGCAGATAAGCTGCTCTCATATACGCTGGAAGCAATCTTTCTCGAGGGAAGATACATGTAAGGTTGAATGCTGGGATGTGGTTGACGAGGCCTTTTTGAATCCTGATGCCTTTGCTGGAGGCGTGAATCTCATAGATGCTTCCGTGGTAGACGTTTTTCAAAATTGTCAATGTGTTGTGTTAATGTATGATGTTAGAGACGAGTCAAATGAATATCTGGAGTCTAAAATTCAGAGTATTCCTCCTCACGTAATTATCCTTTTACTAGGAAACTTTGCAGATCTAGTCTCCTCAAAGGAAACACCGGATCGAATCACTTCGCTGGCATCAGGAGCATTATTTTCAGGAAGGAAAGTACATATGCTTCAAGTGTCGACCAGAACATGTTTGAACATGAATAAATTATATTATTTCATCGGTTTGCCTTTCCTGCAAGCAAAGCGAGAATCACTAGAACAACAGCTAAAGCAATGCTATGAATATGAGACAGAAGTGACTATGAATTTGAAAAACAACACTTTCAAAAAAAAACAAGATGAAAACAAGCGACTCGATGATTTTCTCAACCAGTAATACATACTATTTTTGTGTATGTAGTATTTCTGATTTGAAGACCTGGTGTTCGTCATTAATCCAATTACTTCAGGAATTTCTCAACCAGTAAAATAAAATGTTTCGTGTACAGTTATTCTGATTTGAGGGCCCGTTAAGAGATACGTCCGATGCAAATGTTCGTTTTTGAACGCTTGCAATAGCTCAAAGTGAGGTAAGATGGATCCTTCCTCCCCAGGAGCTCCAAACAAATTACCATAGTCGTCACACTCAATCTCGGTATCAATCGCACTCTCAGCACAACACAGGACAACATCTCCTTGCTGAATCAGCACTCGGCGGTGCTTGGATGCATTGCCATCCTCTACTATATTCACCCACAAATCGCTATTAACAAAACTCGAAAGAACTCGCACAACATTTCCATTGCAACTAAGCAACACTCTTTCAAAAGGTGTGTACTTTTGAGAATGCATTACTTGCACTGTGGTTCCGCACATAATATCACCGAAGTGAGCGTCTTCGACTTCAGCAGATATTGGACTTTGTGACGCGACATTTCCAATGCAATTCAGGTCTATTATCTCAGATATATCGCATCTTATGCCGCTTGATTTCAATACATATCTTCGCTCAAGAGATCCATCTAAAACGCAAACTGATTGCAATTCAAATGCAGGCAGTAAATCAAACTGACGAAATACCTGACCGAGTCCAACTCTCCCAGACTCCACAGCTTCCACGATCGCTGCATCTGACAATGTCACTACACTATCAGCATGCGCAAATACCTTCCCCCCACAGCTCAAGTCCACACTGCGGCGATACCTTGATTGGTCTTTGATGTTTTGTTTGACTATTACTGATACTTTTTGGTTGCTCCAAGAGCTAACGATTCGTTGCAAGTTGCCATTAGCAGTAGCAATGATTCTTTCTAGCGGTTTTTCCAATCCGCTGATAAGTGGCAATGGTGTTGGGCCCATCAAGTCACCCCAATGATGGCTGGCAGTCATATTCGTCGATTTTGTGGCCGGAAAAAAAATCAATTTTGAATTCAAAAGGTTCCAGTCATGTTTTGATTCCTTTCATTATTGGTATTGGTGCTGGATGGGGTATGCATACTAAGATACTATTGCAGAGATTTTTGGTAGGTATGCGAGATCATTTTGGGGATGCAGAAAGAGGGACGTCAATGTATTAAGTATTTTTAAATACTTCAGTGGCTACTTCATGGAACGCGTTTGCAGGCGACATATTTGTCAAGTCGAGGGATGCGATTAAATTATATCAGGGGGATTATAATGTGAATTCAGTGATTCCACATAATGTTGTTACTTCTGCTTACCTCACGGATCGTCATCAGGCTCTTTTCTTTCAACAAAATGCTCTTGTTTATTAAGAAATGAGCATTTCATGGCTTTTCTCCACTGTTTCTAGTGGTTTAAAGAAATCGATTTTTGTTTTGTTTAAAATTAAATCAGCTGCAAGAAAAGTAGACTTCAATGGCTGTTTTGACTATGGCCCGATCCTTTTCTTTTTCGGTTTCTGAGAGGTCAACATAGGGTACTTTTTGATCTTGGGAAACCCAGGACTGATTTTGGTTTCGTCTCAGCCAATACGCGTGTTGCTCTTCACTTGCTTGTTCCAGGAACTCATTGGAAACAAGGACCTCTGTAAATACTTCATTGGCTACTGTACGCCAGCAGCGTCTGATAGACTCACATGCGGCATGCGCTGCCAGAACATTCTCAATCTTGAAATATTCTGGCAACGATTGAAACTCCAGATTCGCAATATCATACTCCACGCCGTCAATAGATTTAATACGAGGCTCATAAATGCCATTTTCCTTGGTTCGAGTAGATCGCCAAACATCATGCAATTTGGCAGCAGTTAATACTTCAAAAGATGTTTCTTCCTCCGAATTCTCCCAAAAATTAGTTTCCTGGGCGGTCTCTCTAGCTCGAATATCTTTGGTTTGAAATAGCATCATGAATATCTGCATCTTCTCATTCAAAGGTCTCATAGTACGTTCCTTGTTTGAACGACCTCCCCAACATTGAAGAAAGGATACATTATATCTGTCGCATTCAAATGACTTCCACATACCGGTTTTGTTCATCAATTTATAGAACTGTACTATATTCTCCACGCTGTAAAATTCCAATTGGGCAAGTGTTGGAACGACAGCTGCGTCTACGACACGAGCTATGGCTTCCATAAATCCATCGAAATCCAATGATACTGCTTCTCTCCAGTCTGATATAATCTTGTAAGGTCTCTTTGTAGACTGCACGAAGCACATAGTAGACTCACGTCGGGTGAATTGAGCGTTGAATAAACCAAGGGAATCAATCATTTCATGCCATTCAAACAAGCACATGGACTGTCCTTCCACGCTACCCCATTTCTTTCTGAGATTATCACTCTTAGAGAACCACTCTCGAAAGATTGGAAGTGTCAAATACCGTTCCATATTGTGAAATCGGTGCTCCAACCAATCCGTTTTCTGTAGAATACTGTCATTGCCCAGATTTCGTAGCAAGTGTGTCTCAAGAAACTTCTCCAATCCGTCGGGGCCGTAAAGCATCTGTGACAACTTGTTTAATATCTGAAAAAACTGATGCCTCATTAATTCTTTTGTCACTCTTCTGATACCTAATGGTTCACAACCTGAGTTGAAATCCTTCAATTCTTCTGTGGTTATATCAATGATTGGTAATTGTTGAAACACAGATTTGAAATCAAGTTCTTCCTTGTTGGAAACCAAAATATCTTCGGCAAATCTCAAAAAATGTGTCATTCTCATCATAAATGGATTAGGACGATAAAGACTAGAATAGAATTCAAATACATCGTAAATCAATCCAGAATGTCTGTGAAATATTCCTTTGGCTTTGTCAGGCAAGTTCGGAATGAGTTTCGCGTCTTCCGCAAAGCATCTGGAGGGATCAAAAGACTTCCTCTCCGGCATGTGATCTTCTTGTAAAGCGACATTTTCCGCACATTTAGTAGCGTGGTCTGCATCACGTGCAAGTTGTAATAGTTCCGCAGGTTGTTTGAGCAAAAGTACAAAATTCTCATCTAAAACTACCCCTTGTCGATTCCAGCGAACAGTATGTAGATGATCCATGATATCAGGTTGCTTACGTGGTATGTATTCTTTGTCTTCCTGTACCACTGCATACTTGAGCTTCGTTGCAGACCAGTTATATACATAGAGTGCTAGACTCGAAAAGACGGTTGAATAGGAGAATTTTCGGATGGTTCTTTCGTTGCTATCTAGGCGAGACCTTGCTTCCGATACTCGTTGCAAGATAACCTCTTCGGTCTTGAGAACAGGCGGTTCCAATTGGTTTTGTCCTAACAAAGACTTCCAGTTATTGTTGCCGCTCTTTTGATACAAGTGACGATCGACATCATCGATTTGGAATTTGGGAATATCCACTACAGCTGATCCAGGTATGGCTGGAAACCCATAAACCACATTCTTGTTCTTTTGATGTATATGACTTTCAATATATTCACCAGGAAGTAAATCTCTTGATTTTTCAAATGTTTTGATTTCAGAAAAAGGGTTCCATCGGGAACATTCAAAGGATTCTTTTTCCCACATTAATCGAGTGGGAAGACGCATTTGATGCGAAAACTGCGCAACTTTGATCTTTCGGGGAGATATTCCAGAATTGAGTTTCTTTTCTTTCGGTGGTGCAATTTTGGGTTTCGAAGGACGATCTTTATTCACAATAGCCATTGCTCCAAGTCGAGCTTGTTTCAACGTTGTACCTTCATCTTGTTTCTCCACCAATTGTTGTTCTTCCAAATTCCAAGAGGATGAAATGATATGTTTGGTGGATTGTGCATGAGTAAACATAATTGATCGATACTCGGAAAATAACGGTTCTTCCTGGACTTTAACCATTTTTCGAGTTTCTTCTGTAGCAAACATGTCTTCAAACCAATCAGTATACTCTTGGTGTTTTGCCGCTGGGAGAATCCCTTCTGCCTCACAATGCTTCGATGTGTGTTTAACATGAGCCATTTCTTTGATTCGTAGTTCTGCTTGATACAACAAAGTCCTGTTTTTAGGATTCTTGGCTAATATTGTTAAAAGTAGACTGGTGAGAATCTGTGACTTTTTTCGTTTCTTTTCATGGCAAACCCACGAACTAGTGATAAGTGAATATAAACCGTTTTTGGCCACATATACCTGGTTATCCAATGAACAGCAATTTAGCAATGCAAACAATGCACTTTCCATCTCCATCTCTTCACCAGATATATCTGTAGCTTGTTTGAGCAACTGATCTAGCTTACCGCTTTCCCGAATTTCACGGTATTGCGACAACTTCTTCAACGGCTTTTGCGCCAATAACAAAGCAGCTTGACAACGAAGAAATCGATTTTTATCTCCCATCAGCTCCAGTAGAATATCAAATAAATCAAAATTCGAAAACTTGGATTGAAGATAAAATAGCACGTGGAGACCGTTCTCTCTTGTAATAATGTTCAATTTGGAAGACAATACTAGGGAACGCACCAGACGAAAAAACTCTGAATTAAATACCGATTCAACAGTAGGGGGATGAAATGTGAAGCAATTCCAAAGAAAATTGACACTTTGCGAATAGATTCGTTGGTCTTGAACGTTAAAGTGCCCCAATGATATTTTGGTGGATACCATTTGCATGATTTTCTTGTGTACTTTTTCAAGCAGCAATTCCGAAAAAATATCTTCACGTTGTGCACATGAATACAGCCACAGTGCATTGGTAACTGCTTCAATTATATGTTTTTCTTGCTGATACTCGTCCAACATTTTGGAAAATATTGGGATGAAAGGTAACAGGCAACGGTCACATTTCACGAACCATAAACTCATTAACAAACACGCCAAACTCCGTGTATTGTTTTGTTTGGATTCTATCGCCTCCAGAAACATCTCTGCCTTTGGTTTGTCTTTAACTATCCGTTTTGAATTCATAGAAATTGGGGTTAATTTGGAAACAATGTCTAGATCACATCGCAGATTCATCGGGCCTGCCGCGAGAAGCAATATACATGAACTTATTTGAGTGATATAGGCTTTGGATCTTTGAAAATGCACCGACTGTAATTGCAGCATGAATAGCATCCCATTTAATCCCATTGCATCTGAAACAAATTGAAACCCTTTTTGTCCTGTTGAAAGCAAATCAAAAAGAATACGTGAATGGATCTCGGTGCTAGTTGCTGATAGGCATTTAGAGATTCGTAGACAAACTAGCATAGGACAACTAGGCCAAAACCAATCATCATCGAAATCTAGCATTTTTGAAGTGGAAGGTTTCTTCCCATGAATCAAGGCATAATCGCACTGAAACGAAATTAGAAACTCTTGGGATACAACTTCACTCTTTTTGGAGAGGTTATACTTGGGTACGATACGATCCAGTAACTGTGGAACGGAAAGCAATTTCGAGATACCACCAAGTGCCAGAATTTCCATTTCAGCTAAAAGTTGTCTGTTTTTGGTCTTAATCCATCGCTCCTGTAGAAAACCTACCAGGTGCAGAAGTAGTGTTAAAACCGCGTTGCATTCCTTTTCAGAAATGGCAGTACCTCCAAATGAACTTGAATTCCGATAACGAACATAAACATTCTTATCCGTTATGCACTGGGATGCAACAGCAGTGCACCATGCAAAAGCTACTTTCGTTAGATTGAACAAAACATCTACCATGTCTTCCTCGTTCTGAGGCATTTCTAGATATCCATTATTTAAAAGATACTCTGTTTTCTCATCACGCTTGTGGTTTAAACAGGATGCTAAAAACAATCGTCCCATGAAAACAAGTTGGTTCGGAACTGTTCGACTTGCTAACAAAACTTCTCGTAGCGGCTGCAGGAGTGGAATATCGTCTTTCTCAATAAAGAGCTTGCCCTTGCAAACACAGCTTTTCACTTGAAGTTCCAATGCTATGGCGAAATTAGCCATGATCGCACTTGTTAGGTTTTTGCAATTGAGATTGGCCTTTGAAGATGTGCATTGGGTTGAAATCTCACGCAGAAATTCAACCAGGTTGAATTGCACTCCAGTCATAGTTTTACACGAGTGATACGTGTTCGCATTCATATTCCGCTTCGGATTATAGTTACAGCAATACAAAAACGAACTAGAATACAAAAAGTCCACGTTGAAAATCAAATGAAACATTTTCAGTAAAAGCTCGTAAAAATCTGTATTCACTGCAGATTGAATACAAGCAGAAAAGAAGGACATTTCATTCAAGATTGCATCAACTGCAGCTGCACTGTCCCTCGCATAAATAATTAATATTTGCAATAAATACTCACCACTTTTAGGTGGTTCCTCCATTAGTAAGTTGCTACTAATGTGAGCTCGAAGACACTCAATAACTTTTCGTACAACACCCAAGTTTTCCAAGTTTTTTTTGGTACTCGTAACGCAAACCATTGACTGCAAAACACCACACGATACAATTTGATTCTCGCTATTCCGTTCCGATTTAGAAAATATATTTAAAACTCTTTCCAATATGTCATCTGAAAAATATTCGTGGTTTGAAATGTCACCACTAAGCTCCCATAATTCACGAAGCCCGCGTTCCGTGGAATCAGGAAAGTCCATCACTTTCAAAAGAATCTTTTGCTGTAAACTTTTTAGACGCTCTGGTCGGGTTTCCAGCCATATTGGAATAATTTTCTCCAAACTGTTCTCCGAGATCAAAGGCAAAAACGTACTTCCGTTGAAAGTACAAGGATGCCCACTCACCATATTTTTATATTGTCCAAGATTCAAAAGATCCCACTTTGAATCTTTCAAATGGCGAAAGATGTCGACGTTGAGGTATATATCAGCATCTTCCGTTAGATTCATATGCTGATTCAAAATTCTGCCTAAATCAGAGATATTTGAAAATCTGGGGATACCCGAGCTGGATGTCAACGGCTCTACAGCTGTTTTATGTTCCTTGTCGTTCTCTACCACAATAACATTTGCCTGTATACCTTGATTGTCATACCCGCCAAGCCAACTCATTTTTCTTGCTTGTAACGGATATTTTTATTTTAAACACCAGTCAAAAGAAAATGGAGAGGGTGTTGATGTATGAGGGGCCCTTCGGAGGCATGCTACGTCGTCTGAAACGCGTGTCTGTATTTAGTTGCGTGACAACTTGCGTTTCTATTCCGCTGCTAAGCTTGTACGGAAATCCTGATATGTCTTTGGTTCAAAGAGCTTCTGTTGGTGTAGCAGCTTTGTTCTTCGCGGTGGGTACGACTGCCACGCTTACTTGGGTTTCCAAACCGTACATATGGAGAATGTTTCAACACCATAATAAGTCCTTGGAGTTGCATTCGTTTAATATGCTGGGGCGACTTAAAGTCACCACTCTGGAGAATGGTTTGGCTGATATTAAGCCGTGCTCGGAGAGAGCGTTCGTGAATCTGATGACCCCGAAAAACGATAAGTTCTACGTTCACGAGGAGTTGGACTGCTATGCTGACGAACAGTTTTACGATTCTGTAATAAAAGCAGCTAAAATCAAAGTATTAAACTAAATTAGTTTCTGGCGGTTGAAATGCCAGTATAAGGTATCCGTCGACGCAATCTCTAATGATCTCTAGACCGGCACGATGCATATCTGGACCGCTAGATCTCGCTAGGGAATATCCCTTTTGATCGGCCAGGGCACCGCAATAAGCATGCGCGCTCCATTCGCTGCCGTAGTCGTCTTCATCGAGGACGAGTCTATACAGCTTTTCAAGTGGCAAATGTTCAGCTAAGAACCGTATTGCTGTATATGTTTCTCTAATCTGAGGAATAGGATACAATCCACTGCATTCAAAAACTGCCCTAGGAGACAGTTTGGAGGTTGCTTCAAACACCACAGGAAATATCAAACCAGGCGAATCACAAAGACGAGCAATACGAGCGCCCTCGACTTCAACGAAATGTGTTTGCCAATGCTTTGTGTGACCGCAGCTTCGGGAGACGGAAACAACTTTTTCTCCTATGATGCTATTCAACAAAGACGATTTGCCAGTGTTAGGTTGACCTATCAAACTAATCGTGGGAATATCGCTGACATGATTAGCAAGACATATGCATATGTCCAAAATTTTCCGTGCTTCTCTCGTTATCATCTCTTTATCTTTATTGGTCATTACTTTTTTTAAACATCTACGCCGAGACGCAACCCCTCCATCACAAGTCTTCGAAGAGCGCGTAGAAAAGGTTTCAAATTCAGCGTCTGGGAAACTTTGTTTTAAGTATACGAGCCATTTATATACATGTTCATCGGAAACCAAATCCACTTTGGTCAAGCAGATAAGCAACGGTAATTTAAGCTCCTCAGTCACATATCGATACAACGCTATGGGGATGTGTAGCAGCGGATTTCTTATGTCCGCCGCCAACAGAACTACATCACCTTTTTCTAAAGCGCGCCACAGTTGACGCCACACTTCAATATTTCTTTCAAACGGTGAAATTTTATCGAGGGAGTAGTTGTCGAGGATACCTTGCAACCACGAATTAAACTCAGATTGCTCCCTCTCCGCGAGCAATTCAGGACTGGTGCTTCTATCCCAATCAGGCCGTTTCGGGAATCCTAAATCTACAGTTGCAAATGCAACAGCGGGAGTACGGTTGGCAACATCAATGAACTCATCGGCTCGGTTACGACGAAGATCTACTTCGATGTTGCTTTCACGTAAGTATTGCGACGCTAGAGCGCTGGTACCTGCACTCGCTGGTCTGTCTTCTTTAACTTCTGCTGAAGGTTCTTTTGGGGTGTTTTTTTCCTTCTTCGCAGCTCTCTTCTTTTTCAGTTGTTGCTTCTTCTCTCGACCACTGACCATCTCACAATTTTTTTCTGAATTCTCATTTTGAACTTCCGGAAAGAAGCGCATTCAGGACACTAAAAAACTTAATTACTAATTTTGAGAGTGAGTCTTATTAATGGAGAGAAAGAAAGGTGTCGCTTCGTATTGCTTGCTTTCACTCCTCTATTGCGATTTAGCTCCTAATTCTTCAAGGCTAATAGGCATATTTATAAACAAGCTAACGATATATTCCGTACGAAGTAATTTGAAATACTTTGGGTCTCACTTCTCTAATAAGTGAATCACTAAAAAATCTCTCCTCCTAACGCAAGGCTAATTGGGACAATAAATAGAAACTAATAGTGCTGTCTTTTATTTTGCATCTCCTCGTTGGTGGCCTCCGTATGTTTTCGCTTGAGATTGATTTGGTCCCCACCAAGTGAATCAAGAAGAGAACTAGGAAGCATTGAAGTGAGCGAACTGCTTAATCTTCGCAACAATGAAGGTCTGCTACTTGAACTACTATTTGTCGATTCAATACGAGGCATTTGTAGAATTTGTAATGTCGGTGTATTTTTTTCATCATGGGCTCGCTTTTCATGAAATCCCATTGTCCGAAATCCTTGCTCACCTATTTTGATCGGTTTATTTTCATTTTTAGACAGCTTTCCTTCGAAGCATTCCCAAGTTTGCTGCTTTCGAAGTTCATACAGCATTGCTTTTTCCACGTGTTCAGGGAAGGGCCTTCTCCTATCAGCCCCGCACACATGCGCTGTAAGTGCACGCCGAAAAGATTCTTCAGGCTTTTTCAGCGAAGCTCGTCGAGTATTAATCCATGCTTCATAACACTCGGTTTTTAAAATTCTACTCGCATCAGCTATTGTCTTGTTAGCATTCTCAGGATCAGGATACTCTTCCACAAAGCTCATAAATAAATCCAACGAATTCAAGCCT
>Ga0105054_10007937_pt1 | contig 14210 bp, 13 predicted proteins | sample BON02_FD_78091 | JGI IMG/M metagenome (GOLD analysis project Ga0105054, IMG submission 78091) | Freshwater microbial communities from Lake Bonney liftoff mats and glacier meltwater in Antarctica - BON-02 (megahit assembly) | ecosystem: Environmental > Aquatic > Freshwater > Ice > Glacier...
ATTGCAACGGTATCAGTGAGATTAATAACAGCATGGTGCCATCTCGAGGGCATGAAAACAATTTCTCCTGGTTCTTGAATGAAATCGAAACACCAGAATTGATTCTCATCGCACTCATTCTGAAAATATGCATCAACATCCGCTTTAATGTCAGGGATCTCCTCGTTGAACCATCCCCAAATATCATCCCATGCAAAAGCCTCACTGAGAGAATCTTGTGTCAATCCTATTCGAAGTAGATGCAATGGTGTATTAGGATGAAACACAACCCACCGTTTTCTCCCTTCCAGCAAAGCGTTCCACGCGTGAGTTGCAAATGGGTCTGTGTGGATAGGAGAACCAGACCTAGCTGGACCAATTATTAACCACTCATGTGGGGGCCGGGAGTCGGGTGAAAGTACCTTCATGAAATCTTGATCTTTGAATATACCTGGAAATACAAATCCACTTTTTTTCAAATACTCTTGAACCTCGACAGATTCAAGTATTATGGAATCAAACACCGGCATCGGGTTCCGATCGTCGCAATAGTTCATGTAGGTTTCAACGAGCAATCTCAACTGGATTTCTAATTCATTTCCTGCGCAGTCTTCACCGCACTGGACCACACAAGATCCCAAGTGCAAGCATAGAGTATTCATCTTCCAATAACCCATCACATCTGTATCTACAAGTCCTTGACAAATAGCTGGTGACATTTCGAAATGGCGTCTAAAATCGTCTGCAGTTATGGATGCATCTCGTGAGATTGGAGGGTATTTGCTCTCTGTGTTGCGATATACTTCATCGATTGCCAAATAATTGCTGGGCCATGAATCATGCACCTGTGGACGAAGTGCAGATTTAATGGCACGTAGCTTCATCACATCATAATTTTTTTTAACACAACAAAAATCGATTTTTTTAAGCACAAGTAGTGGATAAAAGCCATCAAATGCTAATTTCTTAATTAAATAACAAGAGTATCTTGTTGAAAGAAAAGAGCCTGATGGCAATCCATGAGGTAATCAGAAGCAAGAACATTATGAATTTTTTTAACGCACTTCTTATTCAACGAAAATATCAATCTTTTTTACTATCAAGCTTATTTGTTTATGACAAGAAGATACATTTACAGAGCTTCACATTTTTGAACTGGGAGTTCGCATTCTTATGCATTTCTATGTTGTTCCTAACTGAAATCAGAATTCCAATTTGATGTTATTTTAGCAACATTGGTTGAAGAGTTGAATTTGGCGAAAAGATACTTGATACTGATCTCAGCAGATATCCCATTTTCCCTGCTGGAAAATTATACCAATTTGAAGTCGACTTTGGTTCAATCGATATGATATCATGGGTAGCAGCTGATGATGCTATGAATTCGTCGCTCGTGAGCAGCTCATCGACCAAGCCAAGTTGCTTTCCCTCTATAGCCAGCCAAGCTTCCCCCGTTGCAATATTCGATATATTCGCCGCTAACGCAGGTCTATTCGCACAGATATGATCTTTGAAAACTTGATGAATCTTTTCTAATTCTTCCATGTACTTTTCTTTTCCGCTTTCGGTTACTTCACCAATGACATTCACGGTACTTTTATATTCTCCCGCTGTCATGACATAGGTTTCCACGTCATGCTTTTGAAGCAACTTGTGAACATTAGGAACAATGGAGATGACACCAATAGATCCAACAAGGGAGAAAGGAGCAGCGTAAATAACATCAGCCACCGAAGCCATCAAATACCCTCCGGAAGCTGCAATGGAATCGACGCATACAACTAATTTCATTCCAGCTTTCTTCACGCGAACTAATTGACTTCCGGCAAGTCCGTACATCGTTACACTGCCTCCAGGAGATGTTATTACAACGCAAACTTGATCAAGTTTGCTTCCCAGCTTCAAACAGAGACTTATTTGGTCTCTCAAAGTGTCAATGGAGGACACAGAGATATCTCCATCAAAATCTATCTTGAACACAACTGGTCGTCTCTGGTTGATACTGTCTTCGTATTCAACACCTCGTTCCAAATCAGACTTGACACTTTGCTCCCAGTGTTTCCTCTGTTTCTTTTCTTCTTCTTCCTTCTTTCGGGTCATTGTTGCTTTCAACTTCAAAAGAGACTTGTTGTCACAACTGGAACCTCCAACAGAGAATCGAACTTCATTAAACAATTCTACTTCTCCTTTGAATCTGTCATTCAATCTTTCAATGTCCCAATCCTTACCATTCCTATCGCCCTTTAACCCTAGGACACAACTGACGCACATGGTTACACAGCAAAACAGAAACGCCATGCAAAACGTAAACACCCCCACAGCCAATAACACTGCCCCAGTTCCATGCTGTGCTTGGTTATCAGGGTGATAAGCCAGGAGGAAAGCTCCTGCGATAATCAAAGAGATCGAAAGGCAACAACAACAACCAGACAAGCCAATCAAAGCTCCACCAGCCATCTTGGCATCCACTTTGTCCTTGTTATCAACATAGCTCACATCATGAAACAGATCGTCAGTGGTGACATCATTAATCACTGGCGAATATCCAAAATCGCCAGCTTCATATTTCACCACACGAGACATCCAATGAAAATACGACGCAGTTCCCAAATATTTCAGCTCCCAGTTGATAAACGCAGTTCCCAGGGAATTAACGTTGCCAAGCTCCTCCCAAGGCGAGGAACTTAGGCAATGGATCAGTGACGAGTATCGTCTCAAGAAGCTGCCGCTTCCTCCAATATTCATTACCAGCTGCAAGTGCCACCGCAACTTCCGACATGTTCGATTCATCAACGACACCCTGCAACTGTTTATAGCACACCTCGAGCTCCTCCAAGCAGAACCTCAGGTTCTCAAAGTTTTGCTCAGTCAGTTGACTCATCGATCGTAGAAGCAAATGTTCCAATCCTGCATGCTCGGGTCTAGACAATCTGCCTGGGAGTGATTTCTCACCAGTGCTCACCATTTGAATAGATTGCAACTTTTCAAGGTTTCCTATAAGTGACTGGATCAGTTGCATGCCGCGCATTTCGCATTTTTGAAATTTATCCTCCAGACGACGAACTTGACGTGAAGTATCATCACCCATGAATCACAAATTGACTTCTAAATGGTAGACCCTATTCGATTTTTAAAATTTGAATTCTGAATTCTGATGACATAATAAGCGGTATTGTTTTTTCATACTACATTTACTTTAATTGTTGCATCTTCAATTCTGCGTGACATAATAAGCGGTATTGTTTTTCCGTACTAAGTTTACTTTAATCAACTGTTGCATCTTCCATTGTGCATGGAACAACAAGCAGTATTCTTTTTTCATAAGGCATCTACTTATTAAACAACCATCTGGATAATTCTACAAATTGGACCATTGTAAGCTGATATCTGAGGTTCTGATTCGGAGTTTTTTTCTAATACCGTAAAAATTATAAAATGTTGCGATTTGATATTATATAAAAATATTTAAATAGTAGTCTACATCATGAAATAATCATAGAACTCAGTGACTGCCAGCAATTCTTTTGAGTGTTTGTTTTACCACTTCATCGGCAGTGTAATCCGATTGAAAGTCTGGATGATCAGCTAGAGACATTTCTAAAAATCTAGGAAGCAGGTCGCTCTCCATAACCCTTAAGACCTCTTCCTGTGCCCTGACAAACACAGATCTATCGCTCATCATATTTCCCGCGTCAATATTCTCCTTCACAGCATTAGCCACTTTCCTGTCAACACAAACTTCCATTTTGGTGTCTTGTTTGAGGAATCTATCATAGATTATACGTGCCTCGTCTATTGCTGCCACAGGGACAGGAGGAAGACCAATTTTAACACTGGCTCGGGACTTCACCAATTGCGACTGCAACATCTGAATACCTTCGTTATCCATCTCGGAGTCATCTCCTACTCCGACCATCTTCATTCCCTTCCATACTCTCTTTCGAAATATCTCAGATGCACCCCAGAAAAGCAAATTCTCTTCCGCATGTGACGCCATAAGAAATCTGTGGAAAGCCGCGCATGCTACATCGTCTTCGAGTATATCTGATATGGATATCTTGGCACTGATGGTGTGTACAGAGTCCTGGCGTTTCAATGAAGGACCACCGCCAACATTCACCTTCGATGATTCTGCAATAGACACTCGCGGTCTTTTGAAGTACTCGTTGTTAGCAAGAAAACCTTTGTACAATAATGGCATTCCCCATTGGATTTTATTGTACTTGACGGACTTGTAAAACAACTTCCCTGCTTCGACATCCACGTAGCATTCCCAATCATCACTGCCGATCTTCGAACCTTCTGGGATCTTCGACAAGGCCACGCCATCCCTGAGAGGAAGCCCCCATGACACTTGATCATGCTTGGAATCATAGTAGAAGAACCGGTTGTTCCTCTCGTCATACACTTGGAACCACGACTTAATTCCTGTTTTAACTCCTTTGAACGTTTCATTTTCCTTGGACGACATGGACCTGAAGCAATTGAATTTCTGAAAGGTGTGTAAAAACAATTTTTGAACCTGTTTTTTATGGATGTGTGCACTTTTGAATAGGTTTATTAACAGTTTCAGCAAGATGTTTTCATTCATGCTTCATGCTTCGTGCTTTGCTATTTTTAATTAATACAAAGCAAATACACTGGGTCTCCAAATGGTATCTTTGAAAACATGATATTCAAATAATCAATTTGCCTCGACAGCCAATAATTATGTAGCCATATATAAAGTTTCAAGTGTTAAGACTCTCGAAATAGGTCTTTCAAAGATGATGCACCATTGCATCAGAAGTTATACCACTAATTTCAGAATTTATTTTATATTTGTCAAGCTTTTCATTGAATCTTATTCAAACTCTCCTAATTCAAATACTAACTGTGTATACATGATTCAAACCCATCCAAATTGAAAGGTGACTAAATACCGGTACCACCAGTATCGAAAATCGGGGATGGGAGTTTCGAGTAGCAAGACACCTTCAGCTAAAGTGAGACAGCATCCCCTTCTTAACGATGAAGAATACTCGAGACTATGTGCACTCTATGGATCATTCGGTGATGGGAGCATAAAAGACATCACCGAGGAGTTATCTCTCCCAGAGTGTGATGAATCTTTTGTCGCTACTCTGTTCAGCACCACCGTCGGAATGAAGGTACCATTAAAAGTTTTTGTGGACACCGTTGCATTATTGAGCCGAGGATCTACTAGTGATATGAGGCGAACGTTGTTCGCTGGTGGGGTCGATTTGAAAGGCATGTTCGAATTTGTGGGGCATGTTCGATACGGACCAATTGAGTTTAAGACATCGGCATGGTTGAATGGATTAAAACTTTTTGCAATCAAACAGCACAAAATAGCAGAAGGAGCAAGTCCAATACTGGTTGATGACTCCATCGAGTATTCAAACGAAACTCTCGAGAATGTACAAATTAGTTTCGGGTCGTTTAACTTGTGGTGTTCTGCTATGCTTCCAACAATTCAAGATGGAATTAGCGCACGAATGGTTTCAAAGATGATCCTTGGATTGTCCAGTCAAGAAGGTCTTCGTGCTGAGGAGCTTACACGAACTGTAGCTTCATCTGAGACTCTGGACATTCCTGACATGATAGCTCTTGCTATCGTCGAGTCGAAATGTAAAAATCCTCCTGACCTCTTATTCTCGTCTAGCAAAGATGGAATGTCATTTGACATGCTTGCCAAGTCAGTTACCGGTTACGCCGGTGCTACTGTTATGGTCATTAAGGATTCCGAATCAAACGTGTTTGGTGCCTTTTCCAGTATAGAATGGGAAGAATCCAGCTTGTTTTTCGGCAAGTCCAGTTCGTTTTTGTTTTCCTTTTATCCAGTTTTTCAAATACTCCGTGCAAGATCCGACGGTTCTACTCCTGGAACAGGGAACTTTCAATACTTGAAATGCCGCGGAAGAACAGGTCACCAAGGAATCGGTTTCGGAGGTGACGAAGGCAATCTTCGTCTTTGGCTTGATAGAGATCTGGATAACTGTTTTGCTCGTTCCTCTGATTTAACCTATGAAAGCGGTAGACTACGTTGGCAAAAGGACCCCTCATTTCGTCCGATGGCCATCGAGTTTTGGGGATTTGGAGGCTCTGAAGCACTAGCGTCCCAAGTGGGAGCACACCAAGATGTCGCTAAGATGCAACTGGATAGAAGAAAAGTGGATAGAAAGAAATTTGCAGAATCTTCCTTTGACAGAGAAATGCTTCTAGGAAAAACATTCGCAGCACAAAATCAAGCATCAAATAGGTAGATTATTATTTACAATATCTTCAATAGATTATTATTTACAGCATCTTCAATATATTATTATTTACAGCATCTTCAATATATGATATCATAATGTGGCCAAATATAAAATGCAACTGGTTAGAAGAAAAGTGGAAGAAATTTGCAGAATCTTCCTTTGACAGAGAAATTCTTCTAGGAAAAACATTCGCAGCAAAAAATCAAGCATCAAATAGGTAATTATTATTTACAACATCTTCAATATATGATTTCAAAATGTGGCCAAATACCAATTACTCTATCCACTTTGAATGAAAGCTGTAGCTGACGATTCGCTGGTCTTCTCAATGCCATATCCATCTGATTGTGACTAATATCAATCTTTTCTAAACTGGTGTTTTTCGAAAGTGCTTCAGAAAGAGCTAAAGCTCCGGCATTGGCTCCGATTTTGTTTGTGGCCAAATCCAAATGTTTCAGAACCTTGTTACATGATATCAGGTCTTTGGATACTGCCACTGCTCCCGTTTCTCCAATATCGTTATCCCGAAGATTAAGCGTTAACAACGATGGATGAGTGGAGAGTGACTGTGCAATGAGTACAGCGCCCTCCGCGCCAAGAGCGCAACCGTGAAGATTCAATCTTCGTAAAGTTTGACGTTTCTTCATAACATTAGCTAGATATTGAGCTCCTTCAACTCCAATCGGGTTTTTATGTATATCAATAACAACAAGTGATGGATTCTTATTGAAAAAGATGCATAGAGATTTCATGCCTAGAAATCCGATGTCGTTGTTTGGAATGATCATTTCTTCTATAGTTGTGTTTCTTTTCAGTGCTTTGGCAAGCGTGTGGGCACCGCTGTCACCAAATTCAAAATATAACTGCCGATCATGCAAATTCTTTGCAATGTATTCCTGCCTCTCCAATTCGTGCTCGGCAAATTTCACAGAACTTGCTACTTGTGACTCATACATATCGCAAATAATTCTTCTATATTCAACAAGTAGCTCTTCGTGCTTTTCGCTAGCTTTCTTGGATTCTTTTCTTGCTCGAGCTCTCGGTTTTAATCCCTCAATTCGTATCGATACCGCGTACTCTTCATTTTCCTTCTGGCCCCTGAGTTCAACTATTGCATCTCTCACAGTTTCTGTCGACACGTTCACTCTTCTCCTTGTGTCAGCTTCTTCCCCGTCACTATCATCTGATGAGTCGCTACTATGACTATGACCAGCCATCCTCCAACTAAATAGATCCGTTACGATACTTCGAATTTTTTGTACTATCATATGATGGAAGCGCTGGCAGAAAGGCCTAGTTTTCAGCCTGATGAAGGTTCCAATGGTAAGTTTGTTTCATCAAAGGAGAAACTTGATGATTTCGTGAACTCCAATATTGATCCAAATCTACTTGAACTCGAGAATCTGTATGAAAAAAAGTGTAAAACCCTGACTGACCATAATATCAAACTGCAGCATCAACTTGATGATATGCAATATAGGAAAGATGAAGACAAACTTCAATATGAAAAAAGGATACAGGAATTGATTGATGATTCTAACGTTGCAGAACAATTGGCAAAGGATAATTTGGAGGAGCAAGTGCAAAAGTGGAAGGGTTACTCCGAATACACTAAAAACCATTACGAAGCATTGAATACACAATTAGAAAATGAACAGAATATTGCCATATCGAAATTGCAAGCAAGAATTGCGACACTTACCAAAACGCAGCATGATGAAACAGAAAAGGACCGCATGGTTCTAAACATTGTCAATTTAAAAAGGCAATTAAAAATAAAGGACGAAGAACTTTTGAACCAACAGAAACTATTTCTGCTTGAAATGCAGAGAAAAGACGAGAATATGAAAGAGAAAATTTTGCTAGACACTAAAACAGCATGTCACGATAAAACTCAAATTGCTGAGAAACTCGAAAGAAAAGTTTTGCAATGTATTTCATTGGAAATCGAATTGGAAAAAGCAAATAATGAACGTAAAGTTCTTAATTTTCAATTGGCACAAAACAAAGAAATTGCAGGGCCTAAGGAGGCAACGATATCATTGCTACAACAGCAATCGCAGGCCTACGAAACTGAAAGACAAAAAAACATCGACTCTATTAAGGCCCTCAAACAAAAGCTAGGTGAAAACAAAGATATTATTATCTCATTGAATAACACGGTAAACCGGCATGCCACCGCTCTAAAGAATCGGGGTCAGAAAATCAGATTGATGTCTCAAGATATTCATGAGTTAATAAAGACTCCCGATGAAATACCAAGCGGTGTTTTAAAAATATATGACAGATATATCCGTGGAACAAAGTTAGCTTGCAGTTTGAACGATATTGATTACAATGTTCTCAACGATGACATTTCTACCTCGATCGCAACGAAGACCAAACCAGCGAAGGAATTTGCCAGGCAAAGAGCAAACATGGAAAGCATCATAGAACGTATAAGCGCTTCCAGCTCTCAGTTAAAAAAAACGGCTATACGAGAGAAGCAAAAGAAGATAATTGAGAACGAAATTCTATTGACAGAAAATAATAGACTTCGAAAACAAATGAATATGAACAATAAATGCGTCGTGGAAGAAAAAAAAGCTTTTGCTGTTAATAGTACTACAAAGTCCCCGAAGCCCAAATTAGCTCCACTGCCAAATCTTGATTTCAAGCATGACTGGTTGATGCAATCGTTTTTCTCAATTCGCAAGTGATAATTCTAATATACTTAACTTTTAAATTTGATTCAATCGTTCTTATTTGCAAGAGGATTGCGAGAAGGCGTTTGATGTCCTTGTGGCTTTTTACCGGGGGTTTTATTCGGTTTCATCGCATCTTCCTTACCATGTTTCCGCTGCGATTTCTTTTTCCGTTCGTCTTCCATGCGCTCTGTGTGTACTGCTTCATTTTCTGTCAATACATCAACGAATCGAACGCCCGATAATAGAAATTCTCCATGCAAGCTTTCATATTCTTTGATAGCGGCAAAAATTCGATCCACCACTTTTGGCATGTTTGTAATTCGTTTTCTCTGTTGTTCCTCATCACGCATCTGCGAGCCTCCTTTTCTGCTGAGCAATCTGGTGCTATCTTGAATCTTCTCATGGTATTCATCGCGCTCAATACAAAGTGCTTCGTACTTTTCAATCAGTTTCAGAACGGGTCGGAACAATTCCGCTTGTTTGGTCAATAATTTCACCTCTTTCTCTAAGTCCTCCAGCAGTTTGTCGGATGGTTCCACTTCCTGGCATTGAAACGACTTGAGGACTTGTCTATCAGTATCGCCGTAACACATTTCGTCGCATAAATCCTTCACTCGTTCAATCACTTCTAAAACTAAATCACCCATCCTTTCATCCTTCAAAGCAATCAATCTTTCAAGTTCACGCTGGCAGCCACCAATCATTTCAAGACCTAGTCCTGTATTCACTACAAAAAATCTTTCTCTTTCATCTTCTTCCACGTGAAGTTTCTCCCACAGCGGTTGAATCTGGCTTCCCAGATGTTTAAGCAGTTCAGTTCTAGCAAGTTTTTCTTTTGTAAGTGTGCGTGCTCTGTCGCTTAATAGTGATACAGTATTCAAATTGATTCCAAGACTTGCACCTCCAGCAAAAATAGATTTGTCAACATCGGTTTCTGGTTCGAATTCAAGCTCTTCAAAAAGCTGGAGAATATCACGAATGACTGTCTGGACTGCATCCACTCTCCTGGATTTATCTTTAACCAACTGAACCAGTTTTGATTCATAGTATTCAATCTCATCCAGGCTCAAGAAATTCTCAAGAATTAAGAGTTCGGGCTGGAATACAATATTTAGTTAACATTCAATCAATAAATTCAATGAGGAATGGGATAAGGTACTTACGTTCGGGCGTTCCCCAAGTTCGTTCCAAATAGAAGTCATTTGCTCTTGAATTTCAAGCAGTTTTGAAATTCGTTCATTTTTCAATTCTTCCAACTCTTGTAAATGATCTCGTAACCAAGTCAGTTTAAGCATGAGATTCCCGGCATCACCGTGTGGAAAAAATTTACGATCGACTTTAAGTCTTCCACTCAAGTCATCAATTTCCAAGTTTATGGATTTAGAAGCACTGACATACTCTTCTTTCAACGCCAATTCGTCGGCGACTTTCTGAGTAAAAACGCTCTCGACAGCATGCACCAATGACGCTAGTTGTCTTGTTCTTTCGTCCTCGGATAGGCCCATATCATCCCACACTATGTGAAGCTTGTCACTGGTCTGATGAGAGAGTAATGCAAGGCGCTCTGCTGTCACAAGCGGTTGTTTGGATTCAAATTCAGTTTGCATCGGGGAAGAGGGTGGAGTGGTCATCTCAAGAATGTCGTTAGAAAATTTGAATAACGACCTGTTTCAATTTTTTTGTCACCTTCAGTGCGAAATAGGTCCCCATGACGTAGTAGACTCTAATTTAGGATGGTCAACATGAATCGAAACGACACCAATGAGAGCTCTACTATACCCGTGCACAAACGCTGTAGCGAAGCAAAAAGTTTTGCAGAACAAATTCTGAACAATGGCTACAATGCACTGCCTACCCTAGAGGTGTACTAGTTTGACCATCTCGAATCAACAAGAATTTGAATCATTTCGGATTTTGAAATATGAACTAATAAGAATTATATTCGATTCAAAATATAATTCGTTTCAAAAGATAAAGGCAGGTATTGAAAACGATAAAGATTAAAGCAGCGGTTTTGTCGGGAAATCGGCCTTTTCAAAATTTCAACCAAGGTGCCCACATGTTTAGTAGTGAGTACCGTAAACCATAGAAGCTGCAAAATTTCAACCAAGGTGCCCACATGTTTAGTAGTGAGTACCGTAAACCATAGAAGCTGCAATGCTGCTGAACAGATCAATCCGTCATGAGCACCGGAATAAAATTGAAATGAACATCCATTTACGATTGATTGGAGTTTACAGTTGTGTGTATTATTGAATCCACCTGCTCAACAACATTGAGCACTTTCGTTGCGCCGATACGGTCGGACATCAAACTATTCATACAATTCAAACACAACAAGAAGGAGTCTGACATGAATATACAAGATCCTATAATGGATGGAGGAGCCCTTGATGCCCTTGATATACGAGGCATGCAATCAGGAATCGATCAAGATATCGATTTTGAACGCTTCGACTGGTACTCACCCTTAAAATCTGAAACAAGAAAAGCTCAAAAGTATCTAAGAAAGGATTCCATCTATTCTTCGATGAATTTAGGCAACTGTAACTTTCTGGAGTTGCCAAATTCAAAATATGTTTCTAGATCCGAGCAAAAAAGCCTAGGCTCGAAAACGAAGATTGATCAAAGTACCTTGAAGCCTAAAGCAATACGCAAGCATTTAAGCCTAGATTTGAAGCAAACGGCGAGAACAACTGTAGAGTGGAGCAAGAGGCCGCAAAAGAAGCAAAGCCCACATGTAGGCGTTTGTTGGTACCAGCGCACAAACAAATGGATGGTTCAGGTTAAGTGCTTAGACAAGCGGAGAAAACACATTGGATATTTTGAAACTAAAGAAGAGGCCATATCCGCGTATGAAGTAGCGTCTGAAAATCAAAAGCTGTTGGACATGGAATCGACAAACAAACTCCTCTATCTTTTCGATTTTAATTAATTGATATATAGATGGATTTAAAAATCAAAGTATCCAAGAAGTGTAGCTTCATGCCACTGGATGATACTGCTGCAGGTGTTTAGCGACTTTGCGCACCCTTTGCCTAGTATTAAATAAAACATATATCGAAACCAGTGAAATTGTATATAAGTTGAATGAATGATCATCATGCTTGCATTTTCTAAATAATTGAAATTTCGAAAATGAAAAATCAAACGAATGAGCAATCAATCCATGCTAGACAATTTTAAACACAACAAAAAATCGATTTTTTAAAGCACTACTAGTAGTGGATAAAAGCCATCAAATGCTAATTCCTTAAGAAACAAGAGTATCTTGTTGAAAGAAAAGAGCCTGATGGCAATCCGTGAGGTAATCAGAAGCAAGAACATTATGTGGAATCACTGAATTCGCATGAAATTTCTCCTGATGTAATTTAATTGCATCCCTCGACTTGACAGCTATGTCGCCTGCAAACGCGCTCCATGAAGTAGCTACTAAAATATTTAGAAATACTTTATACATTGATGTTCCTCTCTCTGTATCACCAAAATGATCTCGCATACCTGCCAAAAATGTCTGCAATAGTATCCTCGTATCCGTACCCCATCCAGCACCAATGCCAATAATGAAAGGAATCAAAATATGACCAGATTTTTTTAAATATGCATACAACAAAAATCGTTTTTATTAGATTCTCGACTGACTTTATTTGTGTTGATGACGTCATGGTGGTTGGGGGTTCTTTTATATGTGCTGGGTGCAGTTATAATGGCAGGAGCTCTTAACCTTCAGAAGTACTCTTTAAACAACCACAGAGATGAATCATCCGGGGATCAAACAAAGTCTGTGTGGAAACAACGCTGGTGGATTATTGGTTTACTGTTGTATATTCTTAGTGGTGTAATGCTATCCTCCGCTCTCTTGTTTGCCACTCAATCTCAAGTCAGTCCGTTAATGTCCATTGTAATCGTCGCCAATGTTTTATTCGCTCATTTTCTTCTTGCAGAGCCAATCGATTCTCGTGACATTGTTGCAATTATTATTATTGTTGCTGCCGTTTGTAAGTTGATCATCGATCTTGAAGTTTTTGAACCAATAATGTTTTCTCAGGTATTACAACCGTCTCTGCTCCGGTTTCAGATAAATCCTTGACCGTCGATGAAATAAAAGAGCTATTCAAGAATCTATTCTTCATCATTTTCATCGTTTCCGTATCGCTGATCATCCTTGGGCTGCTTGTAGGAAATAAAGTTATGCAAAAGCGTCACCAGCGTGTGAGAGAATCAGGTAGATTGCCTAGAGACGCTGGGTCGTGGACGTTATATGGACTCACTTTCGCTTCCTTAGCTGGCTGTAAGTATCAATCCTCAGTTGAAGGTTTTCAAGCTGTATTAACGTTGAATAGGTTTTGGTGGATTATGTGTTACGTTCATGAAGAGCACTATAACTGTTATTGTCGACGAGGCTAAACTTGGAGCAGCAGCTTTATTTTCTTCTTATCTCGTTTGGTTACTTACCTTCATCCTATGCGTTCTTTGGGTCTTGCAGTTGTACTGGTTGAATAGCGGGTTGAAGAAATTTCCTTCGATATTCATCGTGAGCATTGAAGCAATTGTAAATGAATTCGTCGCCGTATTGGGAGGCATGTTGTATTTCCAGGAGTATCAATATATGGACTCGACAAAAACTGTTTTATTTATTGCCGGGTTCTTGTTCGGGGCCTTAGGAATTTCCCTTTTTGCTTCCAAAGAAATAAAATATGATTCTTCATCGAAAACGAAAATCGATGCTGAAAGTTCTTCCTATATGTACCCTAACGAAAGTAGTGTTGATCAATCAGAACCACTGCTAATAGACGAAGGAAAATAATCAGCGTTCACAATCAATGCATTTTAAACTGTTTTGTTTGAGTTTTTAAAACAACTAACTACGATTATTTTAAAATACTACAAGCAATATATAGAAGTCATCAAAACAAATTTCTCAAAAAATAGGAGGTGAGCTCTTATTTCTCCATAAAGCTCCTCGTGATTTCTTTGCTTCTTAACTTGGATCTCCTGCAAGATGTCTCCAATGTTATCCTCCATTAACCCTATTTCATCTTGCGAGGTAGATATGGTGACTCGAAGTTGATCCAGTCCACGCTGACTTGCATATCTCGTTGAAAGAAAAGAGCCTGATGACGAGCTGTGAGGTGATCAGAAGCAACAACATTCTGAGAAGTCGCTGAATTCGCATTGTATCGCTCCTGTTTTTTTTTAAATATTTAACCACTTTTAATAAGGCTGAAGGATGTCTCCTGAGAATTTTACAAATACCAGTAATACCGGAATCGTGAAGATACAG
>Ga0105054_10007940_pt1 | contig 14206 bp, 11 predicted proteins | sample BON02_FD_78091 | JGI IMG/M metagenome (GOLD analysis project Ga0105054, IMG submission 78091) | Freshwater microbial communities from Lake Bonney liftoff mats and glacier meltwater in Antarctica - BON-02 (megahit assembly) | ecosystem: Environmental > Aquatic > Freshwater > Ice > Glacier...
AGCCCAGCCTGCCCGTCATCGAGCGCGGGGTGAACAAAGTGAGCATCCCCAAATCATACTGGAAAGTGGTGCTCGACCTGCAAAACCAGCGCGGCATCGCATTCATAATGCCCAACCGCGGCATCAATGAACCGCTCACATCCTTTGCCAGCAGCATCAGAGACGTGGAAACACTCACGGGCCTCAATTTTTTCTCAAACCTGCCCGACGACATCGAAAACAAGATAGAAAGCCAAAAGAACCCTGCCGATTGGCTCAGCGAATCCGCGCTTGGTGATGTTGCGCCGCTGTTTGCGCCCGACTTGCCGCGCAACCATTTTAACACCACCCAGGCCAAGCTATACAAGGGCCGGAACGACGAAGTGTACGTGTGTGGCACCGTCGTCGGCAGTCGCCGCAGCCGCGCGGGTAACATCCTGCTCAACTTCGACCGGCAATTTCCCAACCAGGTTTTTACCGTTTTTATCAAAAAAGAATTTATCCCCAATTTCAGCTACGACCCCGAACACGTGCTGAAAGGCACGGTCATCTGCGCCAAAGGGCGGGTTATTGATCTGGATGGTACGCCGACGATGTTTGTGGAAGGGGAGGGTGCGTTGGAACGCTTTTAGAGTGTGGAATGCGGATTTCGGATTGCGGAATAGGCTCATTATTTGGCGTTGCTTTTAGTATCCGTCTCCGGCAGCTTTGGGTCTATACCTTGTAGGTTTGAAAAAACTAGTGCATACACACCTCTTTGCATTGCCTGGCATCGCCGTTAAGGTACGCTGAATATCAAGCAGTTGTGTCATTCCGGGCGAACATGAGTCATCCCTTATTGGCCTCTTCCTATCGCTCCTTTCCCAAACCGATCCCGAATCTTATCCATCGCCTCCAACAGCCGCCCTTCTTTCTCTGTATTGTCAAACAGGTTGAGCTGACTGGAGCCAGGTGTCAGCACACTGAAGCGCACGCCGACGAGTCGGATGGCCTGGCGGCGTTCGTAGAGGCGGTTGAAGAGCGAAAGGCTGTATTCGGTGAGGGTGCTGTCTTGGGCGGTGTAGGGTATTTTGGCTTGTTTGGTAAAGGTGTTGAAATCAGCGTAGCGCAGTTTCACGGTGATGCAGGCGGTCAGTTTGTTGAGGGCTCGGAGTTCATAGGCGAGTTGGGCGGTTTGCCGCCGTATTTCATCGTGCAGGAATGTCATGTCGATGCTGTCGCTGTGGAAAGTGCGTTCGCTGGAAATAGAATCCTGCTCGCGGTAGGGTACTACGGGACTGTTGTCTTCGCCATTGGCTTTTTTCCACATGCTGAGGCCGGGTTTGCCGAATTCGCGTTCCAGCAGTCGGGGCGGCACTTCACTGAGGATCTTGCAGGTGCGCACGCCCATAAGCGCGAGCCTGCGCTCGGTTTCCCGGCCAATCTGGGGAATCTTGCCCACGGGCAAGGGCGCGAGGAATAGCTTTTCATCACCAGCGGGTACCAGTTTGGTGCCATTGGGTTTTACCTCTCCAGCCCCTACTTTCGATACTGTTTTATTGACGGACAAGCCAAACGACAAGGGCAGCCCTGTTTCATGGATGATGCGCGTGCGCAACTCATTGCTCCATTTCCAGCAACCGAAGTGTTTGTCCATACCCGTCAGGTCAAGATAGAACTCATCGATGGAGGCTTGCTCGAACGAAGGGGCTTGCTCCTCAATAACTTCTCGCACCAGCTTCGATTGTTTGGAATACGCCTCCATATCGCCCTTCAGCACAATAACATCGGGACACAACAGCAGTGCCTGGCGCATGGGCATAGCGGAGCGTATGCCAAAGGCCCGCGCCTCATAGCTGCACGATGCCACCACACCACGGTTGCTGCTGCCGCCAATGACCAGTGGTTTGCCGCGCAGGCTGTCGTTGCGCAGGCATTCTACCGCGACGAAAAACGCGTCGAGGTCGAGGTGGAGGATGGAGCGATCGGTGAAATTGGGCCGCATACTGATCTGCAATTAACGATTGATCTCTGTCAATAAGTCTCTGTAAATTGTATTCAAATATGTCTGGTGCGCTGGCTGGAAGCGGGCAATGAAGAAGTTTTCAAATTCCTTCCAGCAGGTTAGCGCAAATTCTAGGTATTGTTGGTCTTCATCATTGATATGGGTAATCAGGTCGTCTTCTATGACGGCCAGCAGCCTTGTTTTTAGTTGGTCGGCATTGAGTTTTCCTTGTTGAAAGCGGTCGAAATTTTTGAGAAATTTGTTGAAAATATTGTCATATACTTTTTTGCGCCAGATCACCAGCCTGCCCCTGTTTAGGTTGCAGGTTTTGATGGTTGTTTCGCCCATGCTTGTTTTATGCTCTATGGTTCCATCGGCTTGAAAGCGAAAATGCTGCATTGGGGTCGGGTCAATTTCCGGATTCACCAATTGCGGCACCTCTGACAACAACGCGGCCCCATTCGACTGGCTTTTTTTTGTGTTCAAGGCCTTACTGGCTTTCAAAGGTGGTTTGTCGATGCGGGCGCTGTTTACCGGAAAGTGATTGCGTTTTCGGTTGTTACAGCTGGAGCAGGCTAGTAAAAGGTTGCTCCATTGGTAACCCAACCAGTAATAACCTGGATGTGTTTGGGCACCCGTTACTTTTGCTTTGGGCCGGTAATGTTCTACCTGCAGCGTAGCGCCTGCCGAGGTGTCGGTTTCACAGAAGGCGCACTTGCTTTTGTAAATTTTGTCGAGGGCTTTCCTCACTTCCTCATGGCCATATATATTGCTTTTGAAATCGTGGGCACCTTTTTCGGACAATGAAATCGTGATCAATCGCTGACAGGTTTCTCCCAGTAGTACAGGCGGTATGTCGTTAAATTTTTTGGAGACTTTTCGCATGGTTTTGGGTACTTAGTTAACGTTCAACTTAGCCTTCATTATTTGCAGTTTGCCTTTCAAGTCCTGCATTTGTTTTGCCGACTCATAAGAGTCTTCTGTTTCAACATCAGCAGAGTCGGCTGCCGCTGCGGGTAGGATTTCGTCTAAGCCAAAAACTGGAGAGGTCAAGATGGCATTGGGGAGCAGTTTGCTCAAGTCTATGTCCACTTTTTCGACACTAATGCCCGTTTCTGGCGTTCTGGTCACGGTCAAAACAATGCTTTCTTTTGGTGCGCCCAGGAGCGGGATCGGGCTGTGCGTGGCGGCAATGAATTGGACATGCGGAAATATCTTGGAGAGTTTGCCGGGCAGCATTTTTTGGTATTTTGGGTGCAGGTGCAATTCGATCTCATCAATTAATACAACACCTTTTAGTGCATCGGGTGCCACGGGCCCCGACTGGCCTGCGCTTAACCGGAGATACATGTCGCCGACAAAGCCGATCAGGTTGCGAAAGCCTGCTGCCAACTGGTTGAATTTTACGGGCTTATACGTGCCGCCTTCCCGGTCTTTTTCGTAATAAAGCACTTCTTCATAATTGCCTGTAGTGCGCACTTCTATTTTAGCTAAATCTGGTATCAGGTTTTTTACGATCTGTACAATGTAATCAAATTGGTCGCCCCGGTATGACCGCGCCCGAATCAGTTCGTTTTCGATATTTAGCAATGCCGGATTTTGATTGAAGATGTGTTGGGTAGCCCGCTCGTTTTGCTTGAGTGGCTCTGTGGAACCCGAGACTTGCAAACGGGAGGAACCGTATGCAGCGAAAGTCCTGTTCGGCTGATATCCCCGGACTGATTGAGCACCATAAAGACTGTTCACAATAGCTTCTTTGCCGTTAAACCACTCTACCGCGAGAAGCCAGTTTTCACCGGTTTCAGTTTTTGGCAAATCTTCGGGGCCAGCCAAGCCAAGCGCCAATGCTTGAAGCACGGAACTTTTCCCAAAGCCGTTTTCGCCTGTTATAAATATCCATTTCGCATCGGCTGGAATACCATCAACTTTGACGTGTTGGATGCCCCGGAAATTCCAAAATTCAAAGGAGAGCAGGCCTGTAGCAAGGCTCTTTTTACCCCAGTCGGTTCGCCGGGCATGAGTCATATTTCGTTCCAGCAGCGTGTCATTAAGCATCTTTTCAAACTGAAATGGGGAGATGGCTCGGACGGGTGGCCTTTCATCTGGCCGCTTTTCGTTCGCATCAAAAGCAAATTGATCCTTTACAATCTGCTGTATTTTATCAAAATCTTTGGCAAAAAAATTATCCAACCGCTCTTGATAGTTTTTACCGTCAGTGTAACCCTGTTCCCAGCGTTTTTTATCCAGATTCAATTTCAAATTAGGGCGAAGCAATGTAAGGGCACCATCAATCGCTTGCCCCCAACGTTCGTCGATATCCATAAAACCAATGGGTTTGCTGAGGAGGGGGGTGGGCGATGCCGTCTCTTGCTTATAAGGTATCCAAAACCATACGCTGCCATCAAGCTCTATACTCAAGTTGAACCAGTAACATAAAGCGGACGAATATGCCTTGTCTAGGCAGATGTTATCCCAAAAAGTAAGGGTTATCTTATGGTCGTCAGCTAGAAATATGTTTTTACCGATGTAGGCATCCAGATAAAAACAAAACTCCTTCCCAGCCTCCTTCATTCGAAAGTGCCGTTGAAGCAAATATTGAAAAACCTGTTCGCTTAAATCTGCAGCGGTGTAAAGTGTCATGTGAGTTCTTTTTTAGTGCACAACAAACACAAAGTTATTACTTTATGGCGTGATTCATCTTATCCATTCCATATTCTACCAGCTTTCATTGCTCCTTGCTTTTTGCTCCCTCACCCATACCGTCCGTCCACCCGATACGCCAGCCGTTCCATCGCGGCGGCCTCCAAACTCACAAACCCAAAATCCGCCACCAGCCGCCCGCTAAGCCGGTAAATGCCCCGCCCCCTGAACGGCGCGGCTTGCAACTGCGGCGGAAAATGCACCGTGTCAAAAAAATGCCCGCTTTGATCAATCCAGGTGCCGAAGGCCATGCGCTCGCCTTTGATCGTGCGCGTTTCCTTGCGGCAAACATAGTAACCGAGCATGGTGGTCAACTTGTTGGGGTGTTCGTGCATCTCCAGGGCGTTCATGTGGTTTTCTTCTTTTTTTGCTGCTTCATCAAGTAAATCAAAAGGGGAACAGAGCGGGAAATCCAGCAATTCCATCTCATCAAATGCCTGGTCGAATGGCCCGTCTTCCAGCTGGGGCAGTTGGTAGCCATCGGCCTCGTCGGCGAAGAGCAGGTTGGCACCCAGACCGCTTTCCGGGGTCAACACGCGGCTTTTCTCCCAAAAAAGCTCGCTTTTTTTGAGTTTGGTAAACCGGAAAGCGCCGATGCGGATGAGTATGTTCAGTTGCGTCGGCGCGATGTGCACCCGGCGCACAAAATCTTCCAGGCTTTTGAAGGGGCCAAATGCCCCGCGCTGCTGCACGATCTCTTGTGCCAGTTGCTGCTCCAAGCTGCGGACATGCACCATGCCCAGGTAAATGTCTTTGCCCTCAATATGGGTGAGGTGCCGACTGCGGTTCACACAGGGCGCGTGGATGTTGGCGCCCGCCATACGCGCTTCGTGCACATAAAATTCCGTGCTGTAAAAACCGCCGAAATTGTTGATCACCGCCACCATGAATTCCAGGGGGAAATAGGTTTTTAGGTACAGGCTTTGGAACGATTCCACGGCGAAACTGGCCGAATGCGCCTTGCAGAATGAATACCCGGCAAAACTCTCTATTTGCCGCCATACCTCATGGCTCAGTTCGGCTAGGTAGCCTCGGGCGTTGCAGTTGTCGAAATACTTCTTTTGCAGCCGGGCAAAGTCCTCCGAAGAGCGCTTTTTACCCGTCATCATACGGCGCATCACGTCGGCTTCGTCGAGGCCAAGGCCCGCAAAATGGTGCAGCACTTTCATCACATCCTCTTGGTACACCATTACCCCGAAGGTTTCTCCAAGATGTTCTTTAAATACCGGGTGCAGGTATTCAAAGCCATTGGGCTGGTGGAAACGCTGGATGTAAGCACGCATCATGCCCGACTGCGCCACGCCGGGGCGTATGATGCTGCTGGCCGCTACGAGGTGCACGTAGTTGTCGCAGCGCAGTTTGCGCAGCAGTCCGCGCATGGCAGGGCTCTCGATGTAAAAACAGCCCATGCAGTTGCTTTTGCGCAGTTGTGCGCGCACGAGCGTATCGTTTTTCAAGCGCTCCACATCGTGTACGTTCACGGCTTTGCCCTGATTTTGTCGCACCAGCGAAACGCAGTCCTTGATATGCCCCAAACCGCGCTGGCTCAGCACGTCGAACTTGTGAAAGCCCCAATCCTCGGCGGCGTACATGTCGAAATGCGTGATGGGGAAACCTTTGGGCATCATTTGCAGGGCTGTAGCCTGGTTCAGCGGCGCTTCTGAAATGATGATGCCGCCCGCGTGTATCGACAGGTAGTTGGGAAAATCGTTCAACAGGTCAGCGTAGCGGAGAATGTGCTTGGCCCAGGGGTGCAGGGCTTCTGCGGCGGCTATATTGGGGTTGGCTGCTAAGGTGTCAATATCGGCTTTGGTCAGCCCGAAGGCTTTGCCCAGTTCCCGGATCACGGCGGCAGATTGGAAGGTGCTGTAGGTGGCGAGCAGGGCGGTATGCTCACGGCCATAGCGTTTGAAAATGTAATCGGTGACGTCGTCGCGCTCGTCCCAGGAAAAATCGATGTCGAAATCGGGCGGCGAACTGCGCTGCGGGTTGATGAAGCGCTCGAAATAGAGGTCGAGTTCCAGCGGCTCCACGTCGGTGATAGAAAGACAATAGGCCACGATGGAATTGGCGCCACTGCCCCGCCCGATATGGTGGTAGCCCGTAGATTCGGCGTAGCGCACAATATCCCAGGTGATGAGGAAATACGCCGCAAAATCCATCGTGGCAATCATTTTTAGCTCCTTTTGGATGCGTTCTTGTGCGGGCTTATGGTTTGAGCCGTAGCGGCGAACGCAACCGTTTTCGGCGAGTTTGGTCAGCAGGTTGATGTCGCCCTGTTTGTCGCCCATGAAAGTGCGGCGGTTGAGTTGCAGCCCCGTTTCAAATTTGATACTACAGCCCTCAAATACCCGGCGGGTGTTTTGTATAATTTTGGGATAATGCTCAAAAGCTGTTAGCACTTCGGCATCGCTTGGAAAATGCTCGTCGGGCCCTGCCATCGGCACCTCGTCGAGTTTGGTGACCAGGGTATTGGCATCAATGGCGCGCAGCAGCTTGTGCAGGCGGTAGCCATCGCGGTCGAGGTAGGTGACGGGTTGCCATACCAGCAGGCGTTCGGGGTGGTAGCGCCAGTGGGTTCCGTACAGCGCGTTCACTTTTGCCGGGCGGATGCCGATGAATTCATAGGGGCGGAACATATCCAGCGGTTTTACTTCCTTTTCGTAAATAATGATGACATTATCCATGGGCGGTGGCACAGGCGGCAGGGGCTTTCCGGCCAGTGAATACTCGGTCAAGAGGCCACAAAGGGCTGCCCAGCCTGCGTTGTTGCGGGCGATGCCCGTAAACAAAAAGCGGTGCCGGGCATCGCGGAACTCGATACCGAGGATGGGTTTTATGCCCTTGGACTGGCATTGCCGCACAAATCCCAGGGCCGCCGATGTATTGTTGATGTCGGTCAATATCAATGTTTTTACCTGTCGCTCCAAGGCGGCGGCTACCAACTGCGGCGGCGACAAGGTGCCGTAGCGCAGGCTGAAATATGTATGAGCCTGGTGGAACAGGATTATGTTGATTTTCAGAATGAGACATAGATTAGCTGATTTGGGCGCGAGGATTGTTGCTTCCAATCAAGTTGTGTGGCCGAGGCGGGCGGGTATGGATTGTTGTTTGGTTCGGGAAGGGTTCCGTTTAAATGTTAGGCCTCTCCGAGGTCTGGTAATAATGGCTGCCAATGATTTCTACAAATGTTGAACCTCTCTGAGGTCTAAACCATTCAGTCAACGACATTGGCCTAAAGGCGGTGCTATCAATACATGAGAGACCACTTTATTGTAAAACTAATTGTGGCAAAAATAGGGCGATTTGTCTATCGAAGCACACTTTAAAACAAATAATTTTATATGTAATCTTTGTAGTGTTACGTGAAAGCTGTCGGTATGATTTCCCCCTGGGGCTTTTATAGATAACAGGAGTCTTCCCTTATTTTTTCAAAAAAATTCCGGGATGATTCCTGTTATCCGGGTATGGGTCTGTTAAAACGCGTCGTAATTGATGTTACAGCTTCACCAACTTCCGCGTAGCGAGCCCCGATGCCGTCTGCAACGTACAGTGCAGCACCCCTGCTGGCAAGCCATCGAGTTCCAGGAACAACTGCCCCTGCTCATACGCACTGAAGGTTTTTTCCAGCAGCAACTTTCCCGACTGATCGCGGAGCTGCAATCTCCCTGGCTCCGGTTTTTGTAACGTCCAAGAGACGTAAGTGCTCGATACTGCGGGGTTGGGCATGATGTCAAAATTCAGAAAATTAGCGGGCTGTTTGGTCGCTGTGCTGGTGGTGACGATGATATCGTCTAGTTGCATCATGATATCATCTTTTGAATCGTGGTGAAAGGCGATATAGATGGTTTGCCCGGCGAAATCATTCAGTTTGACCTCGTGTGGTTCGAGTTTTCCAGCGTAAGGGCCATCTGGGCCGAGCAGATAGAAGTAGCTGGTGTCAGTAAACCCATTTGCATGGATATAGCCATCTGAATAAACATAGTCATCCAAATCAAGGGTAAAGTTACCAGGGTTGACAAAACTAACCATTTCCGCTGCTTTAAAAAGGAGGTGGGAAAAGTCGCCCGAAGCGGGCAGATTGGAATTGGTGGAGGCGAGTACTTTGTAGCCGTCTACATACGCGGGGCCTTCTGCGGTCAATGAGCGCCATAAAAGCCAGTAGTTATCATCTGGAATGTATATAGGCGGTAATATCAACCAATTATGGTTTTGGACACCGCCATTCAGATAGGAGCAACTGGTAAACGCCTTGTTTGCGGTAAAGATCGAATCCGGAAAGCTAAAATCCCGCTCGATATACCAGCCATTGGGGGTGATGCCATTTTGTACACAATTGCCTTTCACCAAATCCTGATCGTAGTTTACCCAGGCATTGTCGTCACCCGTTGGTACGCTGAGCATCATGCCGATGGGGTTGCCCATTACAGTCTCATTAATCAAAGTATCAGGTTGGGAGCCGCCGCTTTGTGCCATAAGTTGTTGCCCAAAAGCGATGGAAAAGAGTAGTGCTGTGTACAATATTCGCATGTCAAGTAGATTTTGTTTGTGCCGACTGTTCTGCTGCTTCCGTCAACTCTTTTTCCAACTGCCGCAAGTTTACCGGCACTACGCCGGGGAATTCGCACACCTGCCCGCCCGCGAGGTTGGAAAGTAGGGCTACGGTCTGCAAATCCAGTCCTGCCGCCAAGCCCATCGTCGCTATACTGATGACCGTATCACCTGCTCCACTCACATCCGAGATGTTGCGGGGCTTTGTTGGATAAAGCTTTCCAACTGATTCACCCCTCAAATATAGTCCCTTTTCTGATAGGGTCAGCATAGTGTACTTGTTTTTTAGTTTATTTTGCAAATAATCAGCGGCATTCTCCAAAGATTCCAAATTGGCAAAAACCTCGAACGGGCTGCTTTCCCGCACTTCTTTTAAGTTGGGTTTGAACAAATCAACCCCTTCATAGGCGAAGAAATTGGTTTTTTTAGGGTCTACTGCCGTGAAAACCCCGCGTGCTTTAGCCATTGAAATCACCGCTGCAATGACCCCAACCGTCAGCACGCCTTTATTATAGTCCTGCAATATGATGGCACGCACCGGATAGGTATCCAGCAGGTTGGCCATCCTTCGCAACAGCAAATCGCTTTCCGCTGCACTCAGATCATGGGTATCTTCACTATCAATGCGCAACATTTGCTGGTGGTTGCCCAGTACGCGCGTTTTCAGTGTTGTACAGCGTGTGTCGGAGGGCACAATGCCTTGGGCGGAAACCCCACTGTCTGGTAGTATTGCTTCAATCATTTTTTTGCCATCGCTGTCATTGCCTACTATACTGCACAAGAGCGGGATGCCGCCCAATGCCTGTACATTCAGCGCTACATTGGCTGCGCCGCCCAGCCGGTCTTCCGTAGCGGTATGCAACACTACGGGCACCGGCGCTTCCGGCGAGATGCGGCTCACTGACCCTGTCAGGTAGCGGTCGATCATTACGTCGCCGATGATGATAATGTGTTGGTTTTTAAAGTGTTGGAATATTGCTGCTGCGATCATTCTTACGGTGGACGGTAGACGGTGGACGATGGACGGTTTACCCGCCGTAGCCTTGGCGTAGGCGGGGCGCGTACGCTGTGAGGTTTGGTTATTGGGGCGGGGGAATACGCTTTTTCCAATACCGCAACAATCCTGCTACGGACATAAACGCTGGGTTGGCGGCTTCATAGCGGGGCAAATCTGCTTCGGGCACGCCTTCGGCAACTAACTGCGCTTGTACAAATTCTTGAAATAGTGGAACAATTGTCGCTGCGGGAGTTTGCTGCTCAAAATAGGGTTTCATCCAATTCGCCCAGGAAAGCAGGCGGTTTTCGAGGGCTTCCAGGTGCGCCATTTTTCCTGAAACTTCCCCAAAATGCGTCAAAAACAAACGCTCCGAGGGCAATTCTTTCAATAATCGGATGGAAGCCAGCCAATCTTCCACATTAATATCCGGCGGTGGGCAGGGCGGCATCACAGGCCCATTCCCGATCTTCACCCCAGCAACATCCCCCGTAAAAATAGCACCCTCGAAGCCTTTCCCCCTCTGGAGGGGGGCAGGGGGGAGGATGCCCCACGCGATATGATGCGCAGCATGGCCCGGCGTGTACCAAGCCCGGAACGGCACCCCGCCAACCTCAATTGTCTCTCCATGCTCCGGCGCGTACAGCTGCGCTTCCGGGATCGGGTTCATAGGCCCCCAAAGTCGATCCATGTTGTCGCCGTAGATCATGCGGGCGGAGTTGTAGAGTTTTTCAGGGGCTGCGAGGTGTGGTAGACCTATCGGATGGACATATATGGTCGCGCCCTTTTCGGCAAAGGCCCAGGCGGCTCCCGCGTGATCGAAATGGATATGGGACAGAAAAACATGTTTAAAATCACTGATTTTCCAGCCATTTTCATGCAATATCGATGTCAAATGGGGTAGGGTGGAAGCGGGGCCACATTCGATCATAACAGGGCCGACGGCAGTTTCCACGACAAAAACGGCGATGGCATGTTCCAGTTCCAGGAATTCGAGGTCGAGGGTATGAATCTTCACAGAAAGCAATTTTCAGGTAAATGTTGGCGGCGAAGTTAAGGAGTTTGTCGAAGGCTGGTGATAGTACAGGTTTTGATGTAGATTTGCGCGGCACAAATTCTGGCACATGAACGAAAACGAACAACTTATCCACCACTTTTATACTTGTTTTCAAAACAAGGACCATGCAGGTATGCAGGCTTGTTATGCTGACAATGCCCGTTTCAGCGATCCTGTATTTCAAAACCTGGGTGCAGCACAAGTCAGGGGAATGTGGGAAATGCTCGTTACCCGTGGCAAGGATTTGGTTTTGGCGTTTTCAAATGTGCAAGCGGATGGCAAGCAAGGCAGCGCCGATTGGGTAGCGACGTACACATTCTCTGCCACAAAAAGGAAAGTGGTGAATAGGATACACGCCGATTTTGTTTTTGAAAACGGTAAGATCGTACTGCACCGCGACCATTTCAGTTTTTACAAATGGGCGCGACAGGCACTCGGATTTCCAGGGTTGCTGTTCGGCTGGTCGGGTTTTATCCTCGAAAGCGTGCGCCAAAAAGCCATGGGGAACCTCGCCAGTTTTATGAACAAAAATTGATCGACTTTCCCTAAAAAACACGAATGAGCCCTCATTGAGTGGCTGAAAATTATCAAATTATCCCATCATCAAATTATCAAATTAAAAAAACATGCTTGCCAAAACATTAGCCGAATACCAAGCCGAAGGCCGCAGTCCGGAAATCCTTTTTTGGGTGGGTTGTGCCGGCAGTTTTGATGCCCGGGCGCAAAAAGTGACCCGTGCTGTCTGTGAAATACTCAACCGCGCGGGCATTGAATTTGCCATTCTTGGCAACGACGAGCGCTGTACGGGCGATCCCGCCCGCCGTGCCGGCAACGAGTTTCTGTTCCAGATGACCGCCGCCATGAACATTGAAACACTTAATATGTATGGGGTGAAAAAAATCGTGGCCGCGTGTCCGCACTGTTTCAATATCCTTAAAAACGAGTACCCGGAACTGGGCGGCAATTACGAAGTCGTGCACCATACCCAGTTGATCAATGAATTGATTGTCAACGGGAAAATTAAAATAAAAGAAGGCGGCGAATTCAAAGGCAAACGCATCACATACCACGATTCCTGCTACCTGGGCCGCGCCAACGACGTGTACGAAGCACCCCGCGCCCTACTCGAAGCACTCGACGTTGACCTCGTGGAGATGAAACGCTCCAAGAAAAACGGCCTCTGCTGTGGCGCAGGTGGCGCGCAAATGTGGAAAGAAGACGAGCCAGGCGACAAACGCATCAACGTCGAACGGGTGGAAGAAGCATTGGGCATGGAGCCTACTGCGGTGGCGGCCAATTGTCCGTTTTGCATCACGATGCTCCAGGATGGCTTGAAGGCCAAGGAGCGGGAACAGGTGCCGGTGTACGACCTGTCGGAGATGATTTTGTCGAATATTATTTGATTTTGCTGGGGGACTGTCGCATAAATCAAGTATGATTGGGTGCGGAATATTTGATCCGAACAAAATCTCGAGCATAGTGAAACATGACTCATTTATTAACAAAGATTTGTCATTGCTCGCCTGGGGCTCGAAATGACAAGATAGCATTAGCATGAAAATACTCCATTTCTCCGATACCCACCTCGGTTTCCAAGCCTTCGACCGGGTCAATGAAGCGGGTGTGAATGCCCGGGAACAAGACGTGTACGATGCTTTTGAGCGCGTTGTGGACAGGATACTGGCGATAAAACCTGATATCGTGCTGCATTCCGGTGATTTGTTTCACCGCCCAAGCCCCAGCAACCGCGCCCTTACTTTTGCTTTGGAGCAGTTGCGGCGCATCAGCAAAGCAAATATTCCGATCCTGATTATTGCGGGCAACCACGAAACGCCGAAGACTATTTACAACAGCCCCATTCTGCGGGCTCTGCGCTCCATTGACGGGGTTTTTCCGATGTTTGGAGAAAACTGGGAGGTGGAGGTATTCGACAATGTTGCCGTGCATGGCGTACCCCATATCAATGACAACCGCTTACTAATCAGCGAACTGGAACGCCTGACGCAGCAGCCCGGAAAATTCAATATCCTCATGTTGCACACATCGCTTGGTCGCCGTTACCTGATGGAAGAATATGGCGAACAGGTGTTCCCGGCTGAATTTGAGGCCAAATTGGCGGGCTTTCAGTACATCGCCCTGGGGCATTGGCACGATTGCCAGTCGGTCAATGTACATCCCTGCGCCTGGTATTCCGGCAGCACCGAGCGTTTCAGTGATACGGAAATCGGGGCAGAGAAGGGTTTTTTGTTGCTGGATGTAGCAGCTGACAATACTTGCAAGGTCACTTTCGAAGCCATTGCAACCCGCTCCTGGCTGAAATGGGAGCGCAAACAATGCCATGAAGTTTCGGTTGGTGAAATGGAGTCAGAGCTCGTGTTTTTCATCGCGCAAAACAAGATTTCTGATGCGATTGTCTCGCTGAATTTCATGGACATCCGTCCGGAGCAGGCCTTGGAGCTTTCCAATATTCGCCTGCGTCAGTTGTTTACGGATAGTTTTCAATTGATTCCAAAGCGCAAGACGTTCAGCGATCGCGCTTTTGTGCATGACATTGAGGCGAGCCAGTTTGATAGCCTGGATCAGATTTTTGGCGATTATTTGCGGAGTAAGTATCCCGACAACGAAGGTTTGGCGAAGGAGTTGGTGCTTCGCGCTAATCGTTACTTCGCGGCTTAACTTCCCGGAAGTTTTAAACTTCCGGGAAGTTGGCGCGACAGATTTTTGGCGATTATTTGCGGAGTAAGTATCCTGACAACGAAGGTTTGGCGAAGGAGTTGGTGCTTCGGGCCAATCGTTACTTCGCGGCTTAACTTCCCGAAAGTTTTAAACTTCCGGGAAGTTGGCGCGACAGATTTTTGGCGATTATTTGCGGAGTAAGTATCCTGACAACGAAGGTTTGGCGAAGGAGTTGGTGCTTCGCGCTAATCGTTACTTCGCGGCT
>Ga0105054_10007943_pt1 | contig 14204 bp, 20 predicted proteins | sample BON02_FD_78091 | JGI IMG/M metagenome (GOLD analysis project Ga0105054, IMG submission 78091) | Freshwater microbial communities from Lake Bonney liftoff mats and glacier meltwater in Antarctica - BON-02 (megahit assembly) | ecosystem: Environmental > Aquatic > Freshwater > Ice > Glacier...
AGCAAAAGATGTGAACGCAAACCACCGATATCTCAAATCTAAAATAGATTTGAGCGCATAGACCCTCAATCAAGGGTACTAAACTACTTCTTACAGTAATAAAAGCAATCATCATCATTACGACAGGAAAAGAGGATTGAGAGGAAGAAGAGAAGAGCAAGCGAGACAGATGGAAAGGAAGAAAGAAGAGAGACAACGAGAGACAAAAGTAAAACGAGAGAAACAAAGAGAGAGAGAGGCAAAGAAGGGGCAAGCGTTCCCAGTGGCGGTCCCTCGGTGGCGGAGTTCCCTCGGGGAAGAGGTTCCCTCCGCCGAATGGGTCCCTCCGCCACGTCCTCAGGGGCGGGGCATTCTGGAGACTTGACGCACCGCGGCGACACCAGATTTGCCCATATCCACACACCTGCACTGTCCTGATGCTCGCAAATTCCCTGCTGCATCGACGTCGACAGAGTCGACGTCGACAAAGCCCTTTGCGTGCACATACATGTTCATTGCATGCGTGCGGCATGCCGCACGCATGCGTGTCCATTGTGCGCGCATGCCCTGCACCTTCCTGCTCTTGCCCTGCCCATACCTGCGCGCACTCTCTGTTGGCACGCGGTTGCCATGCTTCCTTTGCTTGCATAGATTTGAGTCCTCGGCTTCTTGCGTACGGTCTGTTCGGTGGGTGTACCCAGGCGCCCCTACCATGTGGGTGCATGCGTACCTCTACTGTGCGATAGGTAACAAACGCTGGGCGCTGATACGTTTCAGTGACATTTATGTACCTGTTTGAAATTGTGTTGGCGGTAATGCTCTCAACATTGTCCCCTCCCCATATCCAAACCTCCTACCCTCGGCCACAACAATCCCCGTGTCCTCTTTCACAGGTCACGACCATTGGGGAGGGGCTCCCCCCCTCAATCATGGGCTTGCGGGGTAGACCACTACATTGCCGCGCGGCAAGGCGGACTCTGGTTATCAATCAAATACTTCGTTCTCACCGTTACCCTCTCCATGCCCCGCCGAGTCCTCCCACCCACACAACACCCTTGCATGCAACCACCCTCTGCCACACACTCACACCCTCCACACGGCATGTCAGGGAACTTGATAAAATTGTTTTCCGAAATATTCCTCCCAGAGAAGCTTCCGCACGGACTAAACGTTGCGCGGCACTTCAGAGTGTGAATCCCCAACCTTGGCGCTTTACCAATGATAGCCTCGGTCTCCCTCACGCACATTCCTTTTTTGTTTGCCGGTTTCTATGACTCTGTGTAGTTTGTGTATGTTTTCTTCTCTACCTGTCTTTCTACCTGTGTTGCGAGCGCTGCATGGTTTGTGCTTGCTTTTGTATCCATAACCACCTTTTTGTTCCCTTACTTCTTTTCCTTCCAATTCAATACATATCTTTGGCACGGTGCTCTTGTTATACGCATGACCCTGCTCATATGTCTGTCCTCCTTTTCTATCGGTATGTTTACTAGTCTAATTCCTGCGTATGTGTATCTAAATATGTATACGCACCTCCCTCCTGTTCCATACTCGTTCACATTTATCGCCATCTTCATATGTATTGTTTGTGTTATGTCCTATACTTATACTCATGTTTTTGTTTGTTTTCTTCTTTTCCCGAAACTTAATAGACACCTGTGTTACGGTGTCTTCTGATGTAATCATACTTCTCCTCATATCCTAATCCTCTGATTCCTTCTGTATTTCCACTTTGTAATCTGTACATCCACCATCGTCCGGTCCTAAACCCACCTTAGTCCTCCTAACAAGTAAACTTTACAATCACATGTATGTGTGAATACATAGAAACTCCTCACAGACATGACTACAATCAAAATGTCTAATAATTGTATTACGCATTTTTAACATAAACAATGAAATGTCAAAAAAAAAATCAAAAAAAAATTATTACTCCAACATAACTAATGACCAAACAGAAACATGAGTAAAATCAAAATACAGTGGAATAGTAATCAACATAAACAATGAAATGCCAAAATCAAACATCAAATTTATCCCAGTTCAAAATAAATCTGTCATTGTTCATGTGTGTTTTGTTCTTTTCATCATTTGTTTGTATATATGCGTATGCGAATGTCAAATTCAAAACAACAATCATAAAAAAAAAAATCAAAATAATAATATTTCAAAACAACATCCTTGTGTCCGAGGTCCATTGCGGGAGTGCCATTTGATTCGGCCAGGCGCTTTCGGGCTACCTTATTACTGCACACCACTTGTATGCGTGTCTGCTGTAATTGATTCGCTAGCTGTGCGGCGGCATAACTAACCAAAAACCACAAACAATGTGACACGTACATTGATTCCCCAATATCGGTTTAATAAAACAAAGCAACACACACTTAAAAAGACTTCAATGTGCGTTCCTGATGTAATTGGCGCGCTAGGAGTGTAGAATCAAAACCAAAATAAATATAGACACGGAAACCCTGGGACACTAGTTTTGTGGATTCAAAAAAAAAAAAGGACCATAAAGATTCCCCAATATCGGGATATAAAAGAAAGCAACACGCACACACACGCAAAAATGTGATGATTCAGAGAGGTTCATGAATGCTTTGTTTCTTTTTTTCTTGGGTGCTGAAACCACAACTTACGTGGCACGAGTGGATATACTCCCAGGGGGTTTACTTCGAGTCAAAAATGGGAGGTGAAGTAAGGATTTTCGGGTTTTATAACAAAAAACAAACAAACAAATAAACAAATACAACGGTCCAGGACAGGTTCTTGGGGTTTAAGTAGCTAAACGGGGGAAGGAAAGGAGAAAGTAAAGGGTAAATATGAGTGAAACTACCTTTTCTGGGTGATTTTCCATTGAAATGGCAGAATCAGCAATGCTTCTGCAGTTTGATGTATGGTGTTCAACAAGTTTTTACTCGAAATAGACATGACTTGCTTTCAAACAATTCCTGCAACTTCCTGCTACTGAATCAGTCTGTATATACGCTCCAGCGCACTGTAGTGCCGCATTTGCTGCAGGCAAAAAGTAGATAGGCACGATTGAGGGCCTGCCAGAAGTTATTCCTTGTGGGCCCCACTTTTGCCGGGGTATTCATTATTACACATTGACTATGATCGTTGGTCCTTGATTGAGGGCTCCGACTGCGTGGTCTTAGTTCTCAACATGTGTGGAGAGCATGGAGCCCACCTTTGGAAGGGTGACATCGCAGTCATGTCATTTTCTTCGAGTGGGGCAGATGTAAAATTTCTCGAAGAAAAACTTCCTTGACGCAGAACAACTTCTCGCAGAACAACTTCTCGACGCAGAACAACTTCTAGACGAAGACTTGATACGTGCGCAGAACACCTTGTACGTATGTCTTTATAGAGAGAGAACAATTTCTCACAGACGACCAGCACAAACTGCAGACACGAACCGAGAATCCCTTCTCCTTCGTCTCACGGAGAAGTCCTCGCACGTGCATATCACAGAAAGGGTTCTCTACACAGAAGTGCAAAGGAAGGGTTCTGTTGCATACCATCGAGATCCTGCAGCTATCGCATTTGATGTACCCAAAAGCGAACCAGTCACAGGATGTCGTCACAAACAGTAGTATTTTCACTCGATGTTAACACACACCATCCACATACATTACATAATGTTTGAACACACATGCTGACAGGAAAACTCACGACAATGAACCCATATCACACACCAAACCCAGATCCATCATACGCATCATGATGTACACATTGAAATAATTGTTCGTGGTTTGATGTGTATAGTATATAAGGAGAAGACAGAAATAAGTAAAGTGGAAAATCATAAGGAAAACAGGATTGTGCAGGATACGAAGGAATTAGAGAAGTATGTAGGTGTAAGTTGGTTGTTGACAGTAAATGGTTCGTTGGCTGACATACCTGATAATCCATACCTGATGATGTGCTGGTCATCTTTTGTCGAGGTTGAAAAAAATTCACACTGCAAAACACACTGCATACGTGGCTAGCCTACCTCAATCATTCATTGTAATAAAACAACTACTACTACTGCTGTGCAAAGCTACCGCTCTGGGTGACTCGGAGCCATGTTGTCCTCATCTGCAACCCACTGCAACACACTGCAACACACACTGCAACACACACTGCAACACCATGCGTGCCTTCTGCTCTACGTCGCTCGGAGCCACGTTGTCCTCAGCTGCAACACACTGCAACAAACTGCAACTCATTGCAACGCACACTGCAACACACTGCGTGCTTTCCGCTTCACGTCGCTCGGAGCCAGGTTGTCCTCAGCTACAACACACTGTAACGCAATGTACCACACTGTAACACACACTGCAACACAACTACGTGCCTCCCGTTCTTCGTCGCTTGGAGCCAAGTTGTCCTCAGCTGCAACACACTGCAACACACTGCAACGCAACACACACTGCAACACACATTGCAACACGCTGCGTGCCTCGCTTGCGTGGCTCATTTGTTTTCCATCAAGAACATTCCATGTCACCACAGATGGCATGCAGATGCAGCGTGTTGTGGTGTGTTGCTGTGTGTTGCGGTACGTTGCAGTGTGATGCTGCCACTCTGCGTTGCTCACCTGTTTTCCATTCATGACATTCCACGTCACCACAGATGGCATGTAGGTGCACTGTGTTGTGGTGTGTTGAAGTGCGTTGCAGTGTGTTGTGGTGTGTTGCAGTGTGTTGCGGTGCGTGCAGTGTGATGCAGCCGCTGTGCGTGGCTGGCTTCTTTTCTTTCAGGTGTGTTGCAGTGTGCGGTGGTATGTTGCGGTGTGTTGCGGTGTGTTGTGGTGTGTTGCCGTGTGAAGCAGCAGGTCTGCGTGGCTCGCTTCTTTTCTCCTGAGGTATGTTGTATGGTGTTGTAGTGTGATATGATGTGATAGCCCGAGGATGCAAACAAGCAGCAGCCCACAAACATTGATGGATGTTGTTTTATTACTCTATAAGAAATGGTGTAATAGCTTTGCTGGAAGCTCTATTTCCTCGAATCTGTTTTAGATTTGAGATCTCGGTATGCTGTATTGTAAACTATTTTCACCCACTGGTGGGTCCGCCCTTATAAGTAGGGATTTCACCACCCAAGAAAGAAAGAAAGAAAAGTAGCTATCACCCCACCGAAACTTGAACAACAGCATGAGAAGGCATGGGCTCGTTTAACAACCCCCACATGCACACAACTCATATTTTCAATCTAATCCCACTCCCACTTAGTCCAACCACTGCTCTACAACTGCTCCACACACCCTTCACCAAGATGATACCCACTTCCAAGTATGCCAGAGTCCGCTCGACTGAGATAAAGTAATCCTTCGTGACATATGCAACGCAGGATGGCACATGGACCGTCCATGACTGCCTCCTCCCATCCCTCACCACCATCCCAGCTGGGATCTGAAAATGCCCTTTATATATATATATATATGTATATATATAGATATACATATATATTCTATGTATATATATATATATATATATATATACATATATTTATATATATGTATATATATGTATATATATATACATATACATATATATATATATATGTATATGTATATATGCATAATGTACCCCTCCTCCTCCCAGGCTGCCCTACGGCACCTCCGTCTAGCCTCACCCTGGTGTGACCCATCCTTGTCAACGCTTGACCCTGACTCCAATCAAACCACGCGCGGCCCCCAACAACGGGGGGGGAGGGGACAAAAAGGAACATAAAAAAGATTTTCCTCATCAACAAAATAAGGGCAGAATCAGTACTACGCTTGATCTCTCTCCACATTGAAATTGAAAGGTGTCTTCCCGCCCCATTGAAATTCAATGTCAGAATATGTGGTTCAAAGTTTAGTAATGTGGCTGGGTACATCACTAAACTGAGTTTAGTTAGGTGACTCGCCACGGAAAAACTTGGGCCTTCGACCCTTCTGGCGCGGGTGATATGGTCCCTCCTGATACTCACGATACCAGTTCTCACCTCCCTCCTTCTGTGTGCCCGTCATATAAGATATACAGATGAGGTAACGCGCCAAATGTGCCCATTGTAGGACCCTTGTACAGCACGCTGCCGCGCGCCACCCGAAGTTCCGACTCCCATCCGGCAGACGTTTGTCAGGGCATTTTGGGGGATTTCGGGGCTCAGATAAACAGCAGACAAGGGCCTTTCTCCTGTGCTCCTTGCTGCTTTTGGCAAGGACATGTGTGGTTGGGTGTGTAGAGAGGAAAAATGACTCTGAGAAACAGCGGGAGTGGAGGCAGAGAACGTATATGTTTCTTTGTGTTTGCGTGAACTTTACAAGCATTTGTGGCACATGTGATTCAACTTCAAGAGTGCGTGGGGTGTGTGCACATAAGCAAGGCGAGAGTGCATAATACATGATTTTCAAAGATAAAAACAGCTTGAGCAGTGGAATCCCGCCTAAACTTGTGAGGCTTCTATGTCAACGTGTCGTCACGTGGTGGTGAATGGCGTCGATCATGGTGTTGGTGGTCACAGTATTGATAGTGGAAGGGAAAAGATCAAAAGGACAACATGACTCGGATACGATTATTTTTGTGTAATGGGGTTGGTGCTTACGGGGTAGTTTACTAGTTCTTGTAAAGATGTGGATAGGCAACCAGATCGTTGATTCGAAACAGTAATGTCAATGGACACCACGTACCGATTATTAAAGTGTGGGAGATGCGAGGGAAACATCCCGTATTCTGAAACATCGACAGATGTACCGTACATACTGACAATAATACGTCAGAATGTACATTAGATATCATGCAGACGAACAGGAAGGTCCAGATATATTACTGAATACCAATGATGGTACCGTTTCAGTCAGCTAAAGATATTTCTCGAAATACCGATCATCAATCAACGTCAAAGTGGCTACTCAACTGTGAGTAGTTCAAACTGGCCATTGCCTATATCTTTGGAATAGGAGTAAGCAAAACATTAAAACATGTCAAATTGCAAGTTCGCATGTTGCCATGATTGTTTTGTTCTTTTTCCCTTTTGAGATCTTACTCACGACTGTGCTGCTCTGAAAGGGCAAAGGTTGTAAAATTTGAAATGTGAAATTGTGACAAAACTCTGGAAAAATGATTTGGTCACAGTGTGAGTTTGGTCAAAGTGTGGGTGAAATTAGTTCAGGTGTCAGTACAGCCAAAGCCAATCTATAATTCCTACAATTATTCGTCCTGCTTGTTGGAAAAGGAAAAGAGAAGACGCGACAGTCCCCCGAGATTCGGAGAAGTGTAGCCAATATTCTTTGCGTTGAGTTGAAAACGCCAAAGATGCTGCTCTTATCAATCAATTGTCGCGCAACGGCTCGTCTCCGTATAATATGTCCTCATCTTTCTCCCTTCATCTCTCGCCTTTCCTGCTGCTCTTCCTTGAACAGCAAATGAACGAACTGGTCTCGAGACGGCTGCCGTCTGTTTGATTTTTGTTATTTCTGACAACAACTCACTCCTGTCATGTCATGATTCTTTGGTGTTAGGTAACATTAGGTTGTGCGCGTCGTGTATGTATGCGTGCGCACACGTGTACACGTGAGGGCGTGTTTGTCTGTGTATCTGTCTGTGTATCTGTTTGCCAGTACGTGTTCATATGTAGGATTTGGGAGGAGTGAGTGTTCACCCATGTGCACGCGAGTATGTGAATGTGTATATTCGAATATGCACTGTAGTATATATATATGTATATGGGCATATACAACACACGCACACAAACATGCATACACGCACACGCACACACATACATACACACATATACACACACACACACACATACATACACAAACATACATGCAAACGAATAATATGCAGACAGACGCACAGACACAGGCATATGCACAGGCACAGACACAGACACGCACACGCACAAACACACAGACGTATGCATATATACACACGTGCATAATTCATACATGCATACATACATATATACATGTGTACACACATACATGTACATATCAATATACATGTGCACACATGTATATGCTCGCATACATAAACACACATGCACACTTACATACATGCGCATACACTCATACACTCATTCATAAATACTTGTGTAGCAACGTGCATACATGTCACTTAAAACCCGATGTGAAGCAATCAATACGGCACTGCAACACACTGTAACATGCTGCAAAACGCAACAAACTGCAACACATTGCAACACACTGCAATACACTGCAATACATTCATTATCTAGATATTAGACTACCGCACTCAAATCATGTCAGCCGTGCGTTGCAATATGTTGCAGTACGTTGCAGCGTGGTGCAGTACCTGGACATGAGACTACTGCGCCTCGCTCCTCTCGCTCGTTCTCCTCCTTCTCCTCCCCTTCCTTCTCCTCCTCTTCCTTCTCCTCCTCTTCTCCCTCCACTTTCTGCACCGGGCAGTGAAGACACCCTCTGAAAATTGCCTCTGCCACCACCACTGTTATTTTCACCCTTGAGTTTGGACGGAGAGGCATTATCTCCGTAGGATGGCATGGCAACCACAGACGGTGGGGTGCCACGTGAACCGAAATGAGACGTCATGACAGGTAGACTCAGAAAGCCATTTTCCGCTCCACCTCCTCCTCCTCCTTCTCCGTGTCCTTCTCCTCCGTCTCCATTGCTTCCAACAAAGACAGCATCTAAACCCCCAAGAGTGGCTGGCGAGTGTACGTTATAATTGCGAAATAATTGCGATGATTCCTGCATGGTCTCTTTTGTTTGGATCTGTTTTGATTTGTTTCAGCGGAGATGAGAATGAAGTATACACACACACGTATGCACACAGACTGACACACACAGACTTACAAACATACACACACTTATGCACGCACACACACGCACACACACACACACACACGCATGCACACGTACACACACGCACACACACGCACGTACGCACACACACACTCACACACGCTCAAAACGTCAGGAACCTGGGGAGATAGATTCTGGGCCCACACACAAATACAACACATATACACATCAAGACAGGGGGACCTGGGCAGACGGATTCAAATAAAAGTCACGGATGAGTGCCTGGCTGCTCTCACGTTTTGCCTCGCTCCTCGTTCGTTTAAGACCGTCTCCGGCATCTGCATGCAGATACATTTAGTGCATATATAATGAGTAAATGTAGCTTCTAGCAAAGCGTCGAGACTATTTCATATGAAGTTATTAAAGCAATATCAATCAATACATGTACAGACAGAAAGAGCAAGAGAGAAAGAGAGAGAGAGAAAGAGAGAGGGAGGGAGAGAATAGTTTGGCTATAAACAGATGGCAGAGGCCATCTGCATATACATATTTTTGCAGGGTGACAGAGTGAGGAGGAGAGGCTCATGAACAGAATGAAACTCTCAGAGAGAGGCACAAACACAAAGCAAGAGAGGGAGAGAGCGCGCACACGAGAAAATGAGAAGTAGATTGAGTGCAAGAAAGCATGCGTACGTGTGAGAGTGAGCGAGTGTGTGCGTGTGTAGATGTGGTTGTGTGTGTGCGCACGCGCGCGCGTGTGTGTGTGTGAGTGTGTGTGTGCACGCACGCGTTAACATATATACATGTGTATACCTTTATGTGTGTGTGTGTGTGTGTATGCGTGTAGGTATGTGTATGTATATATACACGCACATACATACCAGCAAGTTTATTTTTGAGCAAATCATTTTGATCTTGGCCGTGGGCGATCGGTGTTTGTCCACAAGTTTGTCGAGGGTCGGTTGTACACAGTGTATTTTTTTGGTTGTCTCGCATGGCGAATACTGCAGTTGCCACTGTGTTCGTTTTGCAGTGTGTTGCAATGAGTTGCAGTGTGTTGTAGTGTGTTGTAGAATGTCAATTAACATGTCTCTCATGGAGAATGATTCCGTTTCCACCATGTGCGGGTGCTTGTGCGAGAATGTGTGCCACAGTGTGAGTGCAGTTGTGTGCGTACGTGTGTGTGTGTGTGTGCATGTGTTCGTATAAGGTTGAGTGAAAAGGATACGGGGATAAACAAAGAGAAAGCGAGAAAAGGAACAAAAGATGGAGCCCGACAGTATGGCAAAAAGAGAGGGAGCGTATAATAATGTGGTAAACGCATAAAGAGAGCAGTTTGGCAAAGAGGGATAGATGAGATGAGGGAAAGAGAGAGAGTGTGAGTGTCTTCATGACAGAGAGAGGAAGCATAAGCACCCGCGTGAGAGAAATAAATACACAAAAAGAGCGAGCGCGAGAGAGAGAAAAAGAGAGAGAGAAAGGATCTGATAAAGGAAGATGCATAGACAAACTTTCGAAAACACAAAAAATGGGAGAGACTGAGCAGAGAGATGGACATAAAAAAATCAGTGGAAGACCAGATTGTAAAAGGGCTTCAATTCGATCAATACGCTTCCCCTTCACACTATTGTCCGAAACGCTGTCAAATTGATGGGGGGGGGGCAGAAGGAGGGGGGGGGCTCTTATTTTGCAGATTTGGCAGAAGAATATTGTAAAGATAGCAAAACGATTCATCAATTCTTGTTGCATGGAATAATATAGTTCGAGATGGAGCAAATCGAGCTTTCAGCTGAAGCCTCTGCACTGTTTCATTATGGAGTGATGGTATCATTAAATTCTGTAAGTTTTGTTTTGTTTGTGTGTGTGTGCGTGCACGAGCACGATCTCAAGAGAATACGATATTGTATTGAGTTTGATCCCAGCTGAATCAGAGATTCTGTGGAGTTCATCTTTCTATCCATATGTTCAAAAAAAGTCAAACACACACCCAAACACACGAAATCGCAAAGTGCCATACAAAAACTGTAATTGTGCTCATTGAGCTCAAATCAACATTGAATTGACGTTGTCATTGACATGGAATTGAATTTACATAATACCATAGTTTCTTCATCACCCTGGATGAAGGCACTGCTCAGGATCCCTGAGCAGTGCCTTCCAAGCGTCGGTATGTCTTTTAGAGTGTTGCAGAGTGCTGCAGTATGCTGTGGTGTTTTGTAGTGTGCTGTGGTGTGTTGCAGTGTGTTACAGTGCGTTGGAGTGTATTGCAGGGCGTTGCATTGTATTACAGTGTGTTGCGGTGTTTTGCAGGGTGTTGTAATGCGTTGCAGTGTATTGCAGTGTGTTGCAGTGTGTTTGTTTGAAGTATGCTGTGTTGTTTTCTGGTGTGTTGTAGTGTGTTGCAGTGTGTTGCAGTGCGTTGCAGTGCGTTGCAGTGTATTGCAGGGCGTTGCAGTGTGTACAGTGTTGTGCGGTGTGTTGCAGTGCGTTGCAGTGTATTGCAGGGCGTTGCAGTGTGTTTCTTAGAGCGATTTCCACTGCACGATTTATGCATCGAGAAAATCCGCAGAATTGACTGGCTAATTCAAGAAACTCCGCAGAATTAACACTTCATTCTGCAAAGTTTCTCGATACATGAATCGTGCAGTGGAAACTGCTCCAACAACATCATCGAGGGTGGAAGTCCCCCAGAGACCGCTCCGTGCACCGTGGAACGTGTATAACATCCCCATGGCAGCACTTAGCTTCTACTATGGCCTTATGGCCCTATGGCAGTGTCAGGGGCTTTCACCATAGGTCGAGCTGGCTAGCTAGCGCGGACTCTTCCAGGAATGTCCCCCCTTCCGATTTTACGATCGGTTCGACAATTTCTGCCGAGCAGGTTGAACGCAGGTTCAGAAACGCGTGTGTTTGTGTTTGTGCTTGCGCGTGCACGCGCTTGCAAGCACAAGCACGGTCTTCAACTTAATGAAATAAGGGATCCCATGAATGTTGTGTTTACTAGTGACAGGTATATGTGCCCAAAAAGCTGCATTCATCAACGCACACGAATGCGAACACAAAAGCCGTACCTTTGCTCATCAAAACTATGTCAACGTTGATGTAAAATTATCATGAACATGAGGTGACATTTGAATAACACCACACCTCACTTCATCAACCTACTCACAGAGTGCCTTTCATGCATTAGTATGTGTTACAGGGTGCTGCAGGGTGTTGCAGGGTGTTGTAGTGTGTTGCAGTGAATTGTAGTGTGTTGCAGTGTGTTGCAGGCGTACCTTTCCTCACCAGCTTCCTCCCAGAGCAGAGCCTTCCATGTGCGGAAGCCTACTAACATGGGCCCTTTCATAAGTTTCACCAGAACTTCTTGCTTCGACCTTGTGTTGCAGTGTGTTGCAGTGCGGTGCAGCACGGTGCAGTGTGGCGCAGCGTGTGAGAGTGTGTTGGATTGTGTTAGAGTGTTAATGCGATTCGAAACAAGTAAATTTACATCCGAGACGATGTACGACTAGCTTGGTTGGTCAGTGCGCGGGACTGTCTATCCTGAGGTCGCCGGTTTGATTCCCGCCAAAACTCCAAAAATGAGAACTCAAATCTGCATTTGAGCACATAGAACTTCCAGCAAAACTACTAGACTTTTTCTTACGAAGTAATAAAAGCAACATCAATCAATTGAGTGTGTTTGTGTGTTGCAGTTTGTTTGCAGTGAGTCAGCTAATATTAGCCCTTTCTTAATCTTCATCAGCACTTCTTGCTTCGACCTTGTGTCGCAGTGTGTTGCAGTCACGGTGTTGCAGTACGTTGCAGTGTGTTGCAGTGTGTTGCAGATTATTGGGGTGTGTTGCAGTGTATTGTATCTCTACAGCGTGTTGTCATGTATTGCCATGTGTTGCAGTGTGTTGCCTTTTATTGCAGTGTGTTGCAGTACATTGCAGTGTGTTGGAATGCGGTGCAGTGTGTGCTCTGACATGGGCCCTGTCACACTAGATCAGCACTCATTGCTTCGATATGCGTGCAACAACATATTTTTGTGCGTGCCAACACTCCTTTATATGCATGCACGTGTGTGCATTCATATGCATGCCAAGACTCATTCGCATACGTGGCGTTACTGAATAAGAAAAATGTGTTGCATGAGTCCTTCGTATAAATTACATGCCTCTTTCGTATGTGTGACACGATGCATTCATATGTGTGACATGATACCAAGTGACTTGGACGGACGCATGTGTGACATTAAATCATTCACGCTAATGTCATCTTCTTAGGGGTGTCTCCTACTTCAAATCATAGCCATGATAGGTCTGTATGATTATGTAATACAAACAGTCTCTCTCCTTATTCACCTGGAAGCAGGAGCAGCAGGCACCAATTGTTCTAGCCGCACCGCCATATTATCCACATTTGCCATGATCATTCGAAGTGCAAATAGCTGTGACGATTCAAGAACATAAGTACATGAAAGGGGAATAGACAATTCAAGAGCATCAGTACATTATCCACATTTGTCATCTACATTCGCCAAGATCATTCCAAATGCAAATAGCTGTGGGAGAGCAAGACAACTCAAGAAAATGAGTACGTAAAAGGGGTAGCAAGAGAGATATTTTAGCTTGAGAGATTGGGGGGGGAGCGAGGGGGGAAGCGAATGATATCCAACACAAATGACGACAATGTCATACTTCTCCATGTACGTATAGAAATATATATATATGTATACCTCACACCAGCTTGCTCACAGCATTTTAAGGAAATCACATGCATTTATATGTGCATATGAATACATACATATACGTTACAAAGACAGGAACGCCTGTTCGCTAGCACCGGCCTCCTCAGAGCAAATCAAGGAAATTTGCATACATACATATGAAAACATTCATGTATGTAACAAAGACATGCATACACCTGTTCGCTAGCACCAGCTTCCTCAGAGCGATTCAACGCGTCGACTATCTTGCGGTTCGTGTACTGCCTCAGCTGTGACTTCATCATGTTTTGGAATCCTATATATACACACATGTTTGTAAATTCTTTGACCTGTAACTTCATCATGTTTCTACACTCTGCAAGTAATGGTGTGTGTGTGTGTGTGTGTGTGTGTGTGTGTGTGTACGTATCTGTATGCGTGTGCGCGTGTGTTTCTTTCTGTCTGTATATGTGTGTTTGTATGTGTTTGTGCGTGCTTGTTGCATATGTGTGTGCACATCGGTGTGCGCATGCTTGCACCCTGTGACACACCTACATATGGGTGTATGACAGTGTGTGTATTTTTGTGTGTGTGTGTGTGTGTGTCAGTGTGTGTAAGTGTTTGTGCGCGCGTGCGCATGCGTGTGCATGTATGTGTGTGTGTGCATAAGTGTGTGTGTGGGGGGGGAGGGGGGGGGGGGGGGGTTAAAAATTTATATGGGCCGGGACAAAAAAAGACAGTGGATATAAAAATGATTATAAAAAAAAATGAAACAACGTG
>Ga0105054_10007945_pt1 | contig 14201 bp, 6 predicted proteins | sample BON02_FD_78091 | JGI IMG/M metagenome (GOLD analysis project Ga0105054, IMG submission 78091) | Freshwater microbial communities from Lake Bonney liftoff mats and glacier meltwater in Antarctica - BON-02 (megahit assembly) | ecosystem: Environmental > Aquatic > Freshwater > Ice > Glacier...
ATATTCGTTCATACCGCTGGTGGTACACCGAGCTCCATCCGCACCTCGCAGTTAAGCCCAGCAGGGCGGGGTTAGTATTGTCGTAGGAGACTAGACGAGAAGTCCCCGTGACGAATATTTTTTTGCTTTTGCAGTTTTTACCAAAATTTACCTGTAGAATGGTGAAATTATTACTCTGTGAAGTAGAATGACAGCATCAATTTTATGGTTTTTGAAAACTTGCGCTCGTTGTTAGAGAGAGTTGTATTAGTTTATATATATACACCATCCTGTTTTCTCCGAACATATTCGTTCATACCGCTGGTGGTACACCGAGCTCCATCCGCACCTCGCAGTTAAGCCCAGCAGGGCGGGGTTAGTATTGTCGTAGGAGACTAGACGAGAAGTCCCCGTGACGAATGTTTTTTGCTTTTACAGTTTTATTCGGTTTTAAAAAACAGTAGCCCCCATCTATTGACAAACATGGCCAATGACGTGGCTGTTTATGCAACGACTGCGAATCCTCATAATAAGGCGAATGTGGATTTGCATCGTAACCGTTTTCGTAACGACAAGTACGCTCTTGCATTGACAGTTTACAGAGAACCTCATGAATGGAAGATGAGTGCGAACCAGAGCCGGAAGGAGAGATTGCTGGTGTGCGGAGGAAGCGAGGATTGGGAGTCTACACATGTTCACATTAAGGATATGGACGTGTGCAAGTTCGTAATTGCTTTGGACGCCCAGTGTCTTCTTCACAACATGCAAATTCGACTTTGTGACCAGGCCTATAACGAGTTTGGAAAGACCCCAAACTCATGGGATGGTTATACGTTGATGTACAGGAACGGATTTCAGTGTGGAGATAAACGGAAACCTACCACTGATGAGTTTGAGCAATATTGGCTGGAAATATACTGTCCCATTATCTTTGTTATGTTATTCGGCAAGGAAGGATGGGGTGGCGAAGTAGGTAAGCATTGCGTCAAATTCAAATCATGCACCATCAAGGTGTGTGAAGAAACTCCATTTTACGGCGAACCTATATTTCACATGCATATCGATGGAAAGATCGGCATCATGCAGGAAAACAACCACTCTCAGAGACGAGCAAGTCGTATGTTGTTTTCAATCGTGACTGACGCTCTTGACGACCACGACAATTCTGATGCATATGGTACTACCGCATATCCTATCTGGCAGCCACGTGCTGGGTTTGCGAGTAACCACGAGTTTCATGGGTATATGCACTCTCGGTACACTGACCGAGGCTTGGAAAACTGTGGCTTGCCTCGACCCCATTACGAGATCGAGGAGAAGCTCATTTATCGTGCACGCCCTGGTGAAGTGCTGTACCACCCATCCCACGTGGATAAGTTCACACCCCAAGCAATTCACTCAGAGCCTAACCCATGTCCAGACCGACACTTGTTCGTCTTTGATTTCATAAACCTTATACACAAGGCACAAGATGGAAAGACGTATCTTCGGTGTTCGGTGATTCCGGAAGAAGCGATCTTCAAGCATCTTCAGGTCCTTGAAAACACTTCCAACCAAATGTATCGGGACCGGCTGCGGGAAGTGGTAGAGGTTGCTTCTGAATTGATTCCAAAGGCTTCAAAGTACTCTGGAGGAACTGATCGCCTGTCCAAAATAATTGCCGAAATTGAATCTATCCTCTTGGTAAAAATGTAATTGAATCCATGATTTCAAATGCAGTTTATTGCAATGTTTTTAACAAATCAAAAATCAATTCTTTTAATCAAAGCACTACAGGCAGTGGGTAGAAGCCATCAATCACAAAATTATTAAGAACAAGAGTATATTTTTCAAGGAAAATACCCTGATGTATGTTAACGCCAAAAAAATTGATGGCTTTTATCCAATACTAGTAGTTTTAAAAAATCGATTTTTGTTGTTGTTTTAAAAAAAAAAAAAAAAAATACAATCGTAGTAATAAAAAAATAAAAATAAAAGTCTTCAACGGATAAATAGAAATAGTGTTAGTATCGAACAGGACATGTACCCTTGCAATTGCGACAATGAGCCATGTAGTTGTTTAGCTAGGAACGGAAGAACGATTCTTCTTCGAGACAAGCTCCGACTAGCTGCAATGTACTGGGAGAGAAACCTCGAAAAACACTGGGCCAGTAATTGGGGCACTGGAAGAGTGCATCAATTTGTAACATTAATGTTGGGCGATGAGTCAGTAGGATCGCGCCTGCACGTGCGTGGAAAGCACCTTGTACGTATGGCGATTAATTCGCATCATGGAGATGGCAGTAGCGAGTTTGTCGAACGAGTACCAAGTTCTTTGACACGAAAAAAATTGATCCGCCTGCTCCTCGAGAAAAGTAGTCCATCAGAAGAGAGCTTCACGCAGGAGACTCCTAGACGGAATGATCCTGTGTATGATACAATGTATAAAAACAAATTCGAAGATGATATGTCTCATCGACCCTCCATATGTATCTGTGGACCAAGCATGATATCACCCAAGGGAACAGGCAAGATTCACATCGAAATAGATCCAAACTTAGATTCAAACAATGAAATTCAAGTAACAGTAGTACCCCGTGTTCATGGCGTTGAAATCAATCCGTTGAAGCAGCATTTTACGTGGAACAAACGGAATCATAGTATTTATTTCGACATTGAGAGCCACGAAGATCAATTGCACGAAACTTTGGAGCAAATCTTTGAATTTTGGGTTGGACCGATTTTGATAGGCAAGATAAAAATGAATATGCAGATTCTTCCTGAACCTCACGAGTCACTGGACTTCAAAAACAAGGTTCATGTATTTGAAAAGGTAATAGCAGTATATTCCCCTGATGAACCTATGCTTGCTCCTAGTATCTCTCGTGCAGAAACCATGCTTCAAGGTGTACTACATGTCTTTCATAATACCTTTACAAATGCCACCGAGAATACTAGCACACAATTTTTCCTATCGGATCGCGCAATGACTTGCCCGCAATTCCATCGAGCTTGTGAAGACACCAAGTCTGTTAATACCACTGTGGAGAACTCTGCGCTTGTCTACTGGACTCATCCACGACCTGATATTAAGGGACACCCTTTGTATTCCCAGCTGCCTTTAATGTCTAGCGAGCCAGTGTTTTTTAACGATTGGATTCTTGATTCACCACAGGCGTTGTCCACTCACACAATAAAAGAAAACCACCAACCTCTAATTCAGGGCTCAGCTGTGACTTTTAAAAGCAGCGATGGTCAATGGTTGCAAGGCAAGATTATCTCATCCAACAAGGACTCTGCGAATATTCTAGTTGTGGGTACAGAGGAACTTGCGAAGAACGTTCTCAGAAGCAACATTCAGAAAGCTGGCAATCCTTCGTCTGGATTTGGAACTTCTAAACGTATGGCAGGCAAACTTGCTATTGGAGATTTCGTATTTGCACGATACATGCAAGGTCACGAATACTTTCCTGGGGTTGTCGCAGGGGTTAATTGGGACTCCAACACATTGGATATAGCTTTTGATGACGGTCGAGCCGAAGCTGCCGTGCATCCCAAGTATGTAAAGGCTCCATTTAATGGTGGAACAAAAGAAGAAATCGCATTTCGTTCATCATCTACCGGGGTCTTCACAGCTGGGCAAATAGTGACGGTAGTAAATGGTCGAGATGGATCCAGGCAAGTAGGGCGAGTAAAATGTGCCAAGGAGTTTGGGCTTAAATACGATGTGATGCTTAACAATGGAGAGTTTATTCAAAATGTCATGGTGCATGAGATATCATCCACGCTACAAACACCTGAAGAACCCAAACGCAGCTACGTGGATGCCATGGTCGACAGGTTCAAAGAAACACTTCGACGAGCTGCTTCCGAATCATTGACGAGTCTACGAACCCACTTTAACTCAATGGACACAAGGAAGAAAGGAGAACTGGACGCTAATGATATTTCAAACGCCCTTCATAGATTGGGCTTCACAGCGTCTGATACAGAAGTATTGGAGTTTATTGACAGAGTTGACCCAAAGTCGGGTACAACAGTGAATTATGGAGCATTTGTTAAATTTGCGTTGCCATATGGAGTGGTACAGTATGAAAAGAAGATGAATAAGAGTATTGCTCATTATGAATCCGTTTTAAACTCGATGGGAATTCTACCTCTCTTTCAAAACGCATTGAAAACAGATATTGGTCGAATTTGGGATACGTTTGTGGACGAAGACAAACTGCTTGTCAGCTATTTGAATGAAACTCAATTAACTCGCTGTTTAATTCATATGAATGTCAGATTGAATGTTGATCAAAAGAATCATCTTATCAGGACGTTTTTGATGGAAAATAGTGATCCAACGAAAGCCAAAATAGACTACCGCGAAATGGCCACTGTCTTAGAATTGCTATTAGTGCGCTCACTAGAAGAAAAGACTACTGAAATCAAGTATCGATACAATGCAACAGCACCAACCGCCATCAACCATGATAGAATAAGCCCAAAATCAAAATCAGCAAGATTGAAGTTGGAGATGAAGGCCGTAACCAGGATTCAATCAGTGATAAGAATGCGGCACGCAAGAAAAACAGTTTCTTTAAGACGTCGAGAACAAACAAGGAATCGCAAGGAGACTCGTAAATTTGAAATGAATGATTTGAAAAAAGAAGCTGTATGGTGGAAAGTTGGACCCTCGCAAGGCAGTCGGAGAATGTTTCAAGAGCGTCTTGAAATTCTAGACAAGTGGAAAGCTCTAGTGGCATTGAATTCAAATTCTGGAGTTGGATCTTTGTTTAAAGCAATCGATACTAATTGCGACGGTGTATTGTCATTACAAGAGGTCTCTAAAGCTCTTTCCAAGCATGGGCTTTCGACAGCAGATGCCGGGTACGTGATGAGACAAATGGATATGGACAATGATGGAGTTGTTGACTTGAATGACTTCAAGTTGTTTATGAGCAATGGTACCAAACAATTTGATACCAAAGTGTGGTACATGAACAAGATTCAGATGATTGAAACCATCGGCCAAGATATTATATCCAAGATGCAAAAGTACAACAAGATACTTCAAGATACTTGCGATGATTGTTTGTTAGAACGACTGCTTCTTCGATCTGCGAACTTAACTATCTGCTCAGTTCTGAGAAAGCAAGGATTCCTGCTGAACAGTGCTGAGTGGCGACGACTCGAGACGAGCTTCGCCACTATATCCGATCGACGAGGGGATAAAATGGTATGTCATGATCTAGCTGCTGTACTCAACATCACAGCAGCGCAACTGAAGCAAGAGAAGGATCTGGAGGACATCCAAGCACTGAACTCGGCTCGTAGTAGTCGCACCATCGAAGCGGTAGATTTACGTGGTTTGGATAAGCTTTGTCATCGAATAAGTCTCGGTGTGAAACTAGCGATTCAAAATGATGTACGCAAGGTATGGTGGCTATGCGATAATGATTTATCAATGGATAGAATAGACGTCGAACTCTGTTTGGTTAGCATGGAGGTATCTTATACTGAAATGGAAGTGGAAATGTTGTTTCAGAATATTCAGAAAGATAGCCGAGTGTCTTGTAAAGACCTTGCGCGTTACGTGTCAGTTGACGATCGGATGTTAGCTCGGGTGAATAACTTGCACGTGGACAATCGACACTCGAGGAGCACGATAGCCACTCAACGATTTAAAGTTGGGGAGCGATTTGATGACAAGGATATGTTGTATAAGGTGCGATCCAAAGGAATCCAAGCGATGGGCAAATGGTTAACCTCGAAACTGGGGGCTATTTTGATTAACAAGCTTCGGTCGGGCTTTGCGATCTGCCTTCACAAAGGTTTGATTGTGAGTGATGCATCGTGGTTGAGTGACAGAATGAATGCCAAGCTGGGGTATGTAGATGCTATTGATTGCGAAAGAACATTGTTCGAGTTTGGGATTAAATTGCGAAGCATTGAATTCCACAAACTATTTGCTGTTTTGAACTCCAAATCCATCGATTTGCTTTACCTCGCTGATATCATTGCTGTGATTTTGAGACATCAGGCAGCATCGATTAAAAAAAATGTGGAAACCTCGCATCCCGAGGAAGTTGTTTCAGATGCAGAAATGCACATTCGTAAAGCGCTTCATAGTTTCATCAGGCAACCTGATGGCCATAGGACCATCACTAAGGTGTTCAAGTCATTTGATATTCACATCGATGGCAGCTTAGATCACGAAGAGCTGGAGCTGGCTCTACAGGCTTTGAACGTCGATATAACGAGATTCAATCTTGAACCATTCTGGAAAAAATTTGATACAAATTCCGATGGTAAATTGGACTATACAGAGTTTCTTAGTGCACTTGGAGTGAGGATCATCAAGAAGAACACAAAGAATGTTCATCATTTTGACAAGTTGATTCCGAGATTGAAGGATTTTGACAAAGAATTGGTTGACAGCCTATCACGAAAATTAAATGTCCCTGATCTTTGCCAAGAAGACATTGAAGATAGCTGTTACTCGAAGAATAAAGGTCTTGCTACAAAGCAAGACATCATTCGCATATTTGCTTCATTGGATATTCACCAGGCTCTGCTATCAGATGGGGAACTGCGTCAGATGTTGAGGTTCACAGTTGCTCAAATACATGATTTGCTTCTACTAGCACTACTCACCCAGCCAAAGTCCGACACCCGCAAGACAGAAATGAAATGCGATATTTTGTATTCGAACCTTTCGAACCTTCCTATCTCTGGTTCTCTCTTAATTGGTACAAGAGTCACTATGGAAGGAAACAAAAGTGGAGTTGTCGTTCGCATACGCAGTCCTGATTCATTTGATGTAAGAATAGAAGATGAAGTGCTAGAGAATGTTCATAGGCACCAAGTCAAAGTATCTACAGCCATTCCTGTGGTGTCAAAAGATCTGGTGGTGATGAACAAGTTTACAAATGAACAGGGTGTTGTAGTGCGGTATTCGCTTGGTGCTCCTGGCGTATGTGACGTGAGGATGAACAATAAACTGATTCAAGGAGTTCCTGTGTCGACCCTAGCTCCTCTATCAAGTTTCAAAAAAGACTCTTCTAAACGAAATGCAATGATTGAATGCTACCATGCCGTAGATAAGCAGTTCTATCCTGGCTCAGTCGTTCATTGCTTTGATGACGGTTTGTTTGCTGTGAATTTTGACCACGGTGAAAGAGTATCAGGAGTTCCAGCTCAAGCCATTCGACCTTTGGGTGCAATACATTTAAAAAACTAAAATAGAATAGAATTTCTGAATTTACTACGCTATATACTATTTATAGAATACACATCGAAATAGGAATCGCCACAGTAGCAGTAGCATTTATTAAGGGCTTCCTAGGCTAAGCAATTCATCTAACGACAGACTGCCAACTGACAACGATTCAGATGATTCGGATGCATTTGTATTGGCTTCTAATAGATCAGGAATCGAATTCTCTTCGAAGACTCCGATACTTTTACCCACTGATTTTGAATGGTTTTCTGGAATATCGAATATCGCTTCTAATCCAGAATGCTTTTCTTCGTAATAAGAATTGATTTTAGTGGAGTCCAATCCAATTTCAGTTTGCATATCTTTATTTTCAGATGTGATTTCAGTTTGCATATCTTTATTTTCAAAGTTGATTTCAGTTTGCATATCTTTATTTTCAAAGAGGATTTCAGTTTGCATATCTTTATTTTCAAATACAGTTTCCCTGGTATCATCTACCAAATACAATTCTGTAGGCGTCTCTTTATTTTCATCAAGTACAGTAGTCCCTAAGTTGCCAGTTACAGCGTCGAACTTGTCAATCATCTCTCTCAGCTTCTTTGCATTCAAACTTCCGAGCCAATCCGTGTCAATCCCTCGCCCTTCTTGATAGCCCAACAACCGAAAACGATCCCTCATCTTTGTAACGCTACACAGGAAGATAGCCCCCCCCCAAAAAAAATCAGCATTCTCAAGAGCTCTCGAGATGTCAGAGGAGGAAGAAACATCGAAGCTTCTGATACGGTCGATGTCTATATTGGAGAAAGAGCTGGTAGATGAGTTAATGAAACAGTCAACTAGCATGAAAATACAACCAGATGCAATGAAACTGATTCAGAACTACTTGGGTCATGTACTTCGAGAGACTGTCACTCGGGGCTATTCTGTTGCAGAGGATAACCAATTGGGGGATAGTTTAATCACAGTCACCTCGGCGGATTTAGAGCAGGTCTTCGGCAGCGTGCTATTAGACTTGTAGTAGACTCTTTTAGCTTTTTACTTAAATGAAAATGATGATTCCAACATAAATTAATTAATTAAAGGAGAACAATACCAACTTCACGCTCTGTGCACTCGGGAATGAAGTAGTTGTAGAAATAATAGTGGAGGTCCCCATCACCTTTGCCAAATTTAAGAGGCTCGATAAACTTGTCATTCTCCATTAGATCGAGGCAATTAAACACATCGAAGTCCTCTCTGATTGCGAACACGAGCGCGTCTTGCATGAGAGTTACTAGTGGAACGGTGGTGGCCACATTGTAAAAGGAATACGCTGCCTTGACATGTGAGTACTTCGGGTTATCAATAACAGTACTCGGGAGATTGTAGAAGCTAACAAAATCAGTCACAATGCCTTCAGAACTTTCTACCACATAAGAATAAACCACATTATCTCTTGGGAGTAACCAATGGGCAGCTTCATGTTGGTCGAATTCAATCCACATCGTGAACCGTGATAGGTACTTGACCAGCATAGCTTGCACTTGAGGAACGTCTTTAGCTTCCATTGGCCGGATTCCTGGAACCTTGATAGTGTCTTCAACCTTGTAAAGACGAATGTATCGTGGTAATGTCATACGAGGACCAAGTGCAGAGAATCCAATATCAATCAGCTTCTTAGCATTCAAAGTTCGATGGTAATATCGACACTTTCCAACAGGTTTGGGCAAGTACACACCTGCTGTGTAAACTGCACTCCATTGGTCCAGTAGATTCACACGACGGGTGACTTCCTTGATGAGCACTGGCGCTAGGCGTTTACTTCGAAGCTTCTTATGAATGCACAGAAAGTTAATCTCCGCCATTTTCACAAGATTGCCACGAGCGTGCACCTTGGCAGGAATACCCGTGATCATCGCCAACAATTTATTGTTGGAGGACTGGCGAATTCCAACATGCCAATTTTGATAGAAGCCAGGAGCTTGAAGTGCCCATTTGAGGAACTCGCGGGAATAGTCAAATCGAAAGCAAGCATCATAATCTTCCACGTAGTTCTCATTCAGAAGGTTGTACACTTCTGTCAGTTCGTTCGTATCATCAATGTTCAACGTACTCCATTGAAAGCCTGCTGGAAGGCCGTAAGGCTCTTGTCTAACTTCGGCTACAGTTTTGACTTCATCTAGGGGTCCCACATTCTTCTCGACCTCGCCCTTGGGGACCGGTTGGGTGTCCCAAAACTTGTGAATTTTTTGATCAGACTCACGCATCGCAATATCCCCATACATAGCCGTTAGAAGCTCGATAGATTCTTGATGTTTGGACTTCTCTTGAGTTACTTCCTCAATGCCAGGTTGTGCATCTGGCTCCTCAACTTTGAGTCCCAGCTTCTCCAACACCTCTTTTGCTTCTTCGTTCATGGTTCAGTCAATTCAAAGCCTCCAATATCCAATTGAATCGTTTTTTTTTCTAATTTTCAAAATCAACATTCGAAATTCAGCTTTTACGTAACCTGGAAGGTTGCCTTGACCTTCATCGAACCATTTTGTCGATCTTGGGTATTGAGTTAGATGATATAGTAATATCTATATATTGGATATTATGTATATATTCACTTAACATCAATGAATGGTTCTGGATGTTGGAACCATTCATTTAGAATTCACATTTGTCTAGTTTAATATTAATTCATACTTGAAATAGTTAATCCTTTTTTGTACACGTGAGTATCTGATTCATACTTACATCTTAATAGGTGGCCAAGGAATCGTGAGAACCAGTTTTAATTTGAATATAAAGTCTATTTATTAAAGTCTCGTCTTAACCACAGAAGCTATTCAGTAACTTTGGAGTGGCACAATCGGATCGACTCTTAAGTCAATACGAATGAAAGGGAAAGCTAGACACATTCCCTTTCATTCGCCCAAAAGAATCATCTTGATAAAGAATTATATCATTTTGACAGTCTCACTTGCAGGAGTTTGAAAAAAGTGTCTACGATGCTTCAAAGGTAGGGTCAAAAATACTTGGAAAAAAGCATCAGACTAGTTGGTCAATCATCATGAGTGTTGAAACCACGAAGCTGGCTGATATGGCGCGCATTATGAAGTGCGATGCCATCAATTCAGCCGGTCGAAGTATCCTCTTTGAAGACACGGTTACTAAGGACCATCTTGTCGTATGCAACGACGTGGTGATCATCTCAAGCATGAAGAAACGAGGCACGTTCTCCTTTCGTAAGCCCAATATAAAGATCATCAGTCTCGGGGATATGACGCTGGATACTTCTCCCGGTTCCGTTATCACCATATCCTGCAAGTCATCTAAAGATGTCATCCAACTCACGTGCTCCGATGAACTTCATCGAAAGAAAATTCAAGGCTCGCTGATTGGCGCTGTGGCCAATGTAAAAAAGCAAATCATCCATCATACCGACAGTGGCAAGCTTCTTCATTCTTCCTCCAAGGAACTTGTTACCTTGTCAGAAGAGCACCTAGCTCTTGAGAGTTTAAAAGTCGCCGCTTTGTTCGATCGTATGCTGGGGTTGAACGATGGGAATTCATTGTGCATTAAAGTATTCCGTGAGATATTTGATACAGAGTGCTCGTACGTAGAAGATCTCAGGAAACTTGTCAATGAATACATGGAGCCGCTAAGCGATTCTACGGATACCCAAGGAGAACCGATCATTTCGCCTGAAGACATTCAAACCATCTTTGTCAACGTTGCTAGCATATTGAAGGTGAACTTGGAGCTATTGCATAGTCTACAGGACGGAATTCTCGCCTTAGGGAAGGACGGGAACGTCCCTAGCATCTGTAACATAGCAGGTGTCTTTGGTGGTGCATTTGTTCACGTGATCCCATTCTTCAAGATGTACGCTGTGTATTGCCATCATTACAGCAGCAGTCTTGCTCGACTGTGCACTCTAAGAGAAACAAATCCAAATGTTGCCAGCGTCATAATGCGGCGAGAGATGCGAAAAAAAAACGTGCATTCGTCACTACAGTCACTTCTGATAAAACCGGTGCAACGTATTTGCAAGTACCCTTTATTATTCCGCGAACTGCTGAAGAATATGGACAAACTAGCTAGGTCCAAGGTGAACGACGATGAGTTTATGCTGCACTTCACCGAGCTAACTCGCACAGCCAAGGCGGTGGAGTTGATCTCCGCTTCTGTTAACAACAAGGTTAACGAAGCGGAGAGCCAAGAACAAGTTCTGAAATGTTATTTTGAATTGGGAGGCGAACATGGTTTCAAAGACTTACTTACTCCTACCCGAAGATTCGTCCGCAATGTTGATGTTAGTTTCAGAGAAGCTCCTTACCATGATAGTAAGAAGTTAAAGGCGAGAATGTTCGTATTCAATGACCTTGTCATCATTGCCACTGGCCTCACCGCAGTTGCGACGTTGGGACGACATCTTACCCTGAAAAAATCTAATCTTAAGGTTGCGTATGCGTTGGAGTTGGGTCGTTGCGGAGTGAAGACCACAGGCACTGATGGCGACTCATTTGAAATAAGAGTGGTTACTCGTGTTGTGACGCAGCAACAGCATACGACAACCAATATACAACGATTCGAGATATCATGTGACAGCCGAGATATGTGCGAGTCTCTGGTGAAGGACCTTAATACGAGTATCGAGAAACTGGAAGTCGACCAAGGTGACAGGGATGAACATAAACCTGTACAGAAGACCCGAGCATGGGCCAATCGTAAGGGTGGTGCAGTCAATTGGAAATCCAAAGGACAAGCAGTTGTTGAGGAAGAACCCACTACAGAAGTAGAGCACTCAGATTCAATCAAGGAGCACTTTGAAAAGAAGTTCGTAGCCCCAGAGCTCATAGTTATTCCTGATGACGAATCTCATCTTCGACTCAAAGTGGAATTTCCTGCTGGCCCATTAGGTATGGCCTTGGAGAACAGTTTCAATCCTAGAGGGGTCTTAGTTGCTTGTGTAGCTGCCATGAGTGTAGCTGAGAAGGGCGGACTGACACTGGGGGATCGAGTGGTCTATGTCGATACCCACGAAGTAGGAGATGATGAGACCTGGGAAGACGTGGTGAAGGTGATCAAGAGGATGAGTAGACCGTTGACCATCACATTCGAAAGGCAAGCAGGATTGAAAAGCGATGAGAACAATAGTACCAAGTCTAGGCAGTGGGCGCAACGAATTCACCAACGACGTAGCTCGTCGGGTACTGACAAACTAGTGTCACTTCAAGATCTGGAATCCAACTATAAGGACGCAGAGTCAGTGATTGATTTAGTGGGCAAGTCGAAACTAGTGTTGGATCGGTTGCCTACTGGAAGTGATGCACTGCGCGAACTCGTTAATACTGAGCACACATATGTGTGTGACTTGCGGAGAGTATTGGGGGACTATCTGATCCCATTGCGTAAGAGCAAGTTGCTGGACGAAGAGCAAGAGTCGGTGTTGTTTGGAAGTTTAGAAACCATTTTAAGAATTAACACGACATTGCTGAAAGGAATGCAAAAGGCCGTGATTGAAAACGGACTAGCTGCCGATGATGAACTGTTTAAAAATGTTCTCCATGCAGTGACCGAAGCATTCACAGAAGTGGCGCCTTATATGAAAGTGTACACCAATTATTGCTACAGATATCCTACCACCATTTCCAAGTTCGTGGCATGGCGTAAAGAGAACCACCAGTTAGACGAATTGCTCTTAAAATTAGAGCAGCAAAAAACCAAAACTGAAACGATGGAATCGCTGCTTATCAAACCGGTTCAGAGGATCTGTAAATATCCGTTGTTGATTCGAAGTTTGATGCAATCCATAGCGGATCCATCCTGCTTAGAAAGCCTAAAAAAAGCCGCCGTTGTAGCGGAAAAACTGGCATCAGACATTAACCAGAAAGTGCGAGAGGCAGAAGACATGGATAAGGTCCTGGAGATCCATTTAAAACTGGGGGGCAAAACGACACTGGTAGAACCTCATCGAAGACATGTATACAGTGGCACGGTTCAGACAGTGCATCTATCATCCGATCCTAAATGTATGGATCTGCATCTATTTAATGACCGTTTAATATTAGCTGCCGGGAAGCAAATCGTTACTCTGGAACTGGCCAAGTCGGATGTGAAGCACTTGGAAGGCAAGTCGCTTCAATTAACCCACGTAAGTCGCTCTACATCAGCCAATCCTAACACATCCTTGTCGCGAGTGACGACATCTATAGATAAATACAAGCTCTCATTCGATTCAGAAAACGAATGCAATAAGGTAGTTCTGATGGTGTCAGATTTGATCGAGGGCCTAACTGAGTCAAGTGCGTCGTTACCGGTAAAAACCGACGGAAGAAGAAGCTGGAAGAATTCTGGCCCGAAAACGTTAGAAAACATAGAAAATAAGTATACCACCAACTCTACTTGACTGCTGTATAAAACTATTTTATATGACCTTTGTGTATTTATCAATATTGTTTTGCAAGCTAACTCTTTTTCTTTGATTGGTCTAATTGCGCATACAGGAAATAATTACTGAGACCCCGAATAGCATCATGTTTGTACTGCTCTACCTTCTCAGGATCAGTTTCTTTCCCACGTGATCTGAATTGAGCAGCCACCGTCAGCTTCACCTGTGCAGCCTTCGGGCTCTACTAGATATCAGCTTGTGTGCATCTCAAGCAGCATAAACTTACATCACCTGCGAAATGCCGAATGAGTCTCAAACAGTCCCTATATATCAACTGCGTTGACTTGCCACTCATCACAAGTTAAAAACAATGAGGGGACCTATTCTATCCTCCTAGATTGTACATGCGTTGATGGTGAAACAAACACGTGGATACAAATTGGGATGGTTCCCGGAGCAAGGGTATATGGACGCATTGGATAAAAAACTCAGCAAGCCCATCATGCAACTTGAAATCGGAAAAGTAAGTATCATGAAATGTACTTTTAAATGCAAACTCAACTGGGTGACAGTTGGAATACTTTCTTGCAGTGCCTGGAATATGGTGTGCTCTCCCTCCTGCAGCATGGGGAGTCATACCACTTTGGATAGGATCCGTTGTCGATGAAAGAGAAG